>CENZ01022637.1_pt1 | contig 39857 bp, 36 predicted proteins | sample 361341 | NCBI WGS metagenome assembly CENZ01 (sample SAMEA2619782, study PRJEB7988) | marine metagenome | biome: marine biome (ENVO:00000447); feature: deep chlorophyll maximum layer (ENVO:xxxxxxxx); material: "saline water (ENVO:00002010), including plankton (ENVO:xxxxxxxx)" | depth 50 m
TTCAGTTGGTGCTTTTCCTCCGATTTCAGAGAGTCACGTTGAAATGGATGGAGCATTTGCTCTGTACGAAGCATGGGTGAAACTTCAAATAGGTGAGGTCGATACCGCTCTTGTTTATAGTTATGGAAAGCCTTCTGCCGGGTCGATAATTGATGTTTTAGCCACACAGCTAGATCCCTACTATGTTTCTCCACTTTGGCCTGATTGTTTTTCATTAGCAGCCCTTCAAGCCCGTCTTTTACTGGATAAAGGCTTAATCACCTTAGAAAAAATGGCCGAAATATCTATGAGAAGTCAAAAAAATGGTTTTGACAATCCGAATGCGGTTAGAAGCTCAAAAGATGTTTCATTCGAAAACCTCATGAATGAACCTGCGATAGTCGATCCTTTAAGGGCAAGTGATGTTTCTGAAATTGCGGATGGGGGATGTGCAATAATTTTGGCTGCGGAAGATAAAGCAAAATCATTTTGTGAGAGACCGGCTTGGATAAAAGGAATTGACCACAGGGTGGACCCACACACATTGGGCGTAAGAGATTTAACAAGAGCGCCCTCGGCTTTTTTAGCAGCTGAAAAAGCAGGGATAAATACTGACCGGCTTGACTTGGCTGAAATTCACGCAATGACTTCTACTCAAGAGTTTATTCTTGAAAAAGAGTTTGGTTTGAATGAGAAAACTCTCGTCAATCTTTCAGGTGGTTGTCTCGCTTCTGACACAACGATGGCTTCAGGATTAATACGTATTTCTGAAGTAGCTAGAAGAATTATTTCAGGTCAAGTAGACCGAGGCTTAGCACATGCGACTTCAGGAACCTGTCTTCAACAAAACCTTGTATGTATTTTGGAAGGTGAATAATGTCAGCAGAATTAACAGCCATTCTGGGAGTGGGTCAAACAAAGTATTCCTCCACACGAGGTGATGTGTCAATTGCTGGACTTTGCCGTGAAGCTGCATACAGAGCTTTAGAAGATGCTCAGTTGGATTGGAAAGAAATAGATGCTGTGGTCATAGGTAAAGCTCCAGATTTTTTTGAAGGAGTGATGATGCCGGAGTTGTATTTGGCGGAGGCTCTTGGAGCAGTGGGAAAACCAATACTTAGAGTTCATACTGCGGGGTCGGTAGGTGGTTCCACTGCCTTAGTAGCGGCTTCTTTAATACAATCCCGTGTGCATGAAAAAGTTTTAACAATTGGATTTGAAAAACAATCTGAGTCGAACGCGACTTGGGCGCTTTCGTTACCGCAGCCATTTTCTGTTTCTATTAATGCTGGAGCTGGAGGTTATTTTTCTCCAATTATCCGACAGTACATGAGTCGTTCTGGGGCTCCGGAATTGATTGGCTGCATGGTTGCCTTTAAAGATCGACAACATGCATTGAAAAATCCCTATGCGCACTTACACCAAAATGATTTGACGTTCGAAGAAGTTGTTGAGTCACCTATGTTATGGAATCCAATTCGCTATTCAGAGACATGCCCCTCGTCAGATGGGGCGTGTGCGATGGTTTTAGGGAACGAAGTATCAGGAGATAGAGCAGAAAACCCGGTCGCATGGGTCCATGGAACTGCTATGCGTTCAGAGTCAAATAATTTTCCGGGAAGAGATGAAGTCAATCCTCTCGCTAGCAGACAATGTGCAGCGGATGTTTTTAAGCAGGCTGGAATAACGAATCCCTTAAAAGAGATTGATGCCGTTGAGATCTACGTGCCTTTTTCATGGTACGAACCCATGTGGTTGGAAAGCTTGGGCTTTGCGGAACTCGATCACGGATGGAGAATGGTTGAGGATGGCACAACAAGTCTTTCGGGAGGCGAATTACCTGTCAACTGCTCTGGAGGGGTGCTTTCTTCTAACCCCATTGGAGCTTCCGGCATGATTCGTTTTGCTGAAGCAGCTTTACAAGTACGAGGTATGGCCGGAGACCACCAAGTTGATGGAGCCAAAAAATCGTTCGGACATGCTTATGGTGGAGGAGCACAATACTTTGCCATGTGGATAGTTGGAGCTGAAAAACCTTAACAGTAAGACTTAGGTCGAAAAATTGCCTAATATAGAGTCACCCAGAGAAGGTTCAGCCGTTTACTGGTTGAACAAATTAAGGAGTTCAAATGAGAGTGGTAGTCGACTTTGACCTTTGCGAAAGCAACGCCATATGTATGCAGATAGCCCCGGACATATTTGAAGTTAGAGATGATGACTTTCTCTATGTCTTGAATGAAACACCGAGTGAAGATCGCAGATCCAACCTTGAAGAAAGCGTTCAACGGTGTCCTAAGCAGGCAATTTCAATCGAGGAATGACTTAACCATAAAAGAAAGTTGACGATGCACAGTTCTATAACAATTGTAGGGGCCTCGTTAGCTGGGGTTAGAGCGGCTGAAGCTTTAAGATCAGAGGGTTTTAAGGGAAACATAAAACTTTTAGGCGACGAAGCGCATATAGCTTATGACAGACCTCCTTTGTCAAAGAGTTTCTTAGAAGGAGAGATGACTTCCGAAAAACTCTCCTTATTAACAACAGAGAAAATCAATGAACTTGAGCTTGAAATACGAACAGACAGTAGGGTTTCAAGCCTTGACATCGAGTCACGAACTCTAGAGGTAAAAGGAGGTGTAGAGGAATTTGATGCTCTGATAATTGCAACAGGAGCCAGAGCAAGAAAATTGCCTAACACCGAGAAAATCAGTGGTATCCACACTTTAAGAAGTCTCGATGACAGTATAAAAATACGCGATTCATTTAAATCGGGAAATCCAAAAGTTGTAGTTGTAGGAGGCGGTTTCATCGGCTGTGAAGTCGCAGCCACAGCTTCCGCTTTAGGGATTCAAGTTACGATCGTCGAATCTCAGGAGGTTCCTCTTTCGCATGTTTTGGGAGAGGAAGCTGGAAAAGTTATTTCAGAATTACACACAAACAATGGTGTTCAGTTGAAATGTGGCGTCGAAGTGCAAGAAATAAGAGGTGATTCTCAAGTTGAGGGAGTGCTTCTTGGAGATGGAACTCTATTAGAAGCAGATCTCGTTATCGTTGGAATTGGAGCAGTTCCAAACACGGAATGGTTAGAAAACTCTGGTTTGACAATTGAAAATGGAGTTTGTTGTGATCAAACATGCTTGGCGGCACCAAATATTGTGGCAGCAGGCGATGTAGCACGTTGGTACCATCGAGGTTACGGCAAGAGCATAAGACTAGAGCATTGGGACAATGCAGCGGAACAAGGAAAACATGCGGCACTAAGGCTTTTACAGACAGAAGCCGAAGCGCAGCCATATGCTCCGATTCCATGGTTTTGGAGTGACCAGTTTGATAGAAAAATTCAACTCGCTGGTATCAGTGACCCAGAAGATGACTTTGAGGTAATAGTAGATTCTCCTGAAGAAGGACGTTATACGGCAATATACGGAAATGAAGGAAGACTAAAAGCAGTGTTAGGAATCAACCGGCCAAGACATGTAATGCAGTTCAAGTCCTTGATGGAAAACAAGGCCTCATGGAAAGAAGCTTTGGATTTCGCTAGGGAAATAAAGTAAGGATTTCTGTGATTAGGTCATTAAAAATTCTTGTGACCCTCACACTCTTATCAAATTGCACTTCAAGCTCTAATAATCTGGAATTTAAAATCATAGAGGAAGCAATTCCAGAAGTTTTACTTCCGTCTTACTCTCATTTGGTTACTGAAGTCAGCTGCCCTGAACACGTCAATGAAGATTTAGGCACCGTTTTCTGCACTCTGCAAGTTTCTGGAAAAGAGATCTCAGTTTCGGTGATAGGGCCTGACGTGACTAATTCGTTTACTGTCAATCCGAGAATAAAAATCATACAAGCCATCCAATTGGCTGAACAAGTAAAAAAGAGACTGGATGAAGATTTGGGTGTAAAAAATAAAATTGAATGTGCACCAGAAATTAGAGTAGCTCATCCAGGGGAACTTTTCGATTGTGAAATAATTGATCCCAACGGTAGGGTTCACCATCTGCAAACTAAAATTATTGACTTCCAAGGTTCATTTGAAATAATAAGTTACACAAAATAGGTTCTTAAACTTTATAACTTCCACACTTGCCGTCTGCCTTCTCTAGAAAGTTGAAATGATTCAAAATAAAGAAAATGAAAAACTTTTTGATGTTGTGGGCGTGGGTAACGCAATAGTTGATGTGATAGCTGAAGTCGAAGAGTCTTTCGTCGAAAAACAAAATTTGATCAAAGGGTCGATGAGTTTGATAAGTGCAGAACGTTCCGCCGAAATGTATGAAGTCATGCCAGCGGGTACAGAAATGGCAGGAGGTTCGGCGGCCAACACGATGGTGGGTATCGCTCAATTGGGTGGATCAGCATCCTATATCGGCAAGATTTCAGATGATCACCTCGGCCAAGTGTTTAGAGAAGGAATGCTGAAAGCCGAAGTTAATTTTTCTTGCGACATGGACGAAGATTTGCCCACAGGACGCTGCTTAATTCAAGTAACTCCTGACGCTCAGAGAACAATGAGTACTTTTCTCGGCGTATCTGCGTACCTATCTTCAGAAGATATAAACCAAGAATTAGTTGCTTCTTCTAAACTTCTTTATTGCGAAGGATATTTATGGGACACGGATGATTCCAAAAGAGCCATACGTAAAGCTATGAAGATATCCAAAGCATCAAACCGTAAAGTTGCTCTTGCATTGTCAGACACTTTTTGTGTAGAGAGACACCGAGAGGATTGGCTTGGACTTTTAGAAGAATTTGTCGACTATATTTTTTGTAACGAAAAAGAAATTTGCGCTCTCTACATGACTAAAGATTTAGACGAAGCAATCGAAAAAGTTTCAAAAAACGTAGATGTCGCATTCATAACACTCGGCGCCAGAGGATCAGTGGTGGTGAAAGACTCTAAAAAAATTGAAATTGATGCATTCCCAGTCAAAGGTGTGGTTGATAGCACAGGAGCGGGTGACATATTTGCCAGTGGGGTAATTTTTGGAATGAGCCGAAAGTTGCCTTTTGATAAGTGTGCAGAGATAGGTTCTCGAATGGCTTCAGAAGTGATTACTAGTCTTGGCCCGCGAATTGAAAAAGATCCAAAAAAAATAGTAGAACGCCTCTTATAGCTGTCCAATTGTCGTGATGAGTGTGACTCTCAGCTAGCTTAGTCTCATGAATGAATACAAATGTTTCGATGTCTTAATAGAAAAAGGTGTCGCAACTGTTACTTTGAACAGAGGCGAAAAACTAAACACCATGATTCCAGCTTTTTGGTCCGAGTTGCCAAAAGTTATCGGTGAAATCAATTCCAGTGGGGAAGCGAGAGTGATTGTTCTAGCTTCAACGGGAAAACATTTTTCAGCTGGCATGGACCTTGCGGTTTTTTCAATGGGATCAGGGGAGTCGCAAGCAGAGGTAGGACGAGTTAGAGCCAATCTTCGCGAGAACGCTCTTCATCTCCAGGATTCCTTCAACTGTTTAGAGAAAGCGCGAATACCTGTATTGGCTGCTATACAAGGTGGTTGCATAGGAGGCGCAGTTGACATGGTTACAGCGTGCGACATGCGATATGCATCCGAGGACGCTTTCTTTTGCATACAAGAAATAAATATCGGTATGACAGCTGACGTAGGGACTCTTCAAAGACTTCCAAAACTTATACCTGAGGGAGTGTGTCGAGAACTCGCATATACAGGAAGAAGAATGCAGGCAAATGAAGCAAAATCTGTTGGTTTGGTGAATGAAGTTTTCTCTGATCAAGCCTCTCTTTTAGACGGCGTTATGGAGATAGCGGAAGAAATTGCTTCAAAATCACCATTAGCTATCTGGGGCTCAAAAGAAATGATTACATATTCAAGAGACCATTCAACCTCTGACTCTCTGAATTACATAGCTACTTGGCAGTCAGGTATGTTCCAACCGGGTGACATGAAAGAAGCTTTTCAGGCTAAGGCAGAAAATCGGCCTCCAGAGTTTGAAGACTTGTTGTCACTTAACAGAGGCCTAGAAGAGGGAATATGAAAATAATTTTTTTAGATACTGGGTCACTCGTTTAAAAATTCGAAACTTAAGTCACCAAGAGCTACTAAAGAACTAGAAACCCAAGTTCCTAGCTGGCTGAAATGAAGGTCTAATTCCGAGATATCTTCAAGAACCTTTGAACTCAATTCATAACTTCCTTCATAAGATACTTCGATTGCCCACTCCGGCTCATCGATCGTATTCTCGCTGTTGGCTTCATAGATAGTCTCCAAGGTGGTTCCAGATTTTTCAAACGTGCTGTTCTCCAACTTCGGATTACTTGAAGGTAGGTTATCTAGGAATAATTGTGGGTCTGGCTTACTTGCCAGACGCTGGAGTCTCAGAACTAAACCGACAAGTATTTCTATGGGCTCTCCTAATTCTCCATCTTGGCACCATTGCCTGTAAGAAGTCTGTGACCAAGTTGGCCATTCGAGTGCGATATCACAATGTATGCGGGGTGGCTTTCCCTCACCTGGTAATCCGTAACTTACCCTCCAAAACGTATTACCTATTAAAAGGTCAGTATAAAAACTTTCCTCCAAATTTTGCCTCTCGAGACGAGCGGACTCCAGAGAGTCTCTCAAAGCACCTATTGCATCGGAAAATACGTGGTCAATCACTGTAAGACAATTTAGCTAACAGATTTATCATAGAAAAGTCAGTTGCTTTGATTTCTCCAACCTGAGTATCTAACAAGATGGTTGAGAGCTGATACAGCCCTGTTTGCTGATATGTAACATAAACGGCCTGAGTCACGGATGGTTTTGACCATCGGGTTATTTGGTTGGGTAGCTGCGAGTTCTGAGGCGACTAAAACTGGTTTACCGGAAGTCAAAGAAACTTCAATTGAAGCCTCCGCATATCTTTTTTCTTGTCGTTCATGAAAGTTGACAATCCTCTCAAGACCGTGTTCCGGATAAAACTTTCCAGTGCGCACAAGATTCGCAGTATTTCCTTGTATGCCAAGTCCAAGTTGAATTATCGAATCAATCTCTGGATGTTTGGAAGCTACCGAGAGAAGTTCTGGAATTGTGTCCCTAGTTTCTCCTCCTGCCAAATCGACGGGATTATTTCTACTCCACCGCGGAGGCAGTAATTTATTGATTGTTTCCTTCAGATCATTTGGAAGGGGAGCTAAAACTAATTCAGAACTCTGACTAATAGCATCTGCAGCCACTACACCCCACCCGCCTGCTGTTGTCAGAACAAGCGTACGAGAGCCGTTAGGTAGAGGTTGTGTGGCAAATGTTGCGGCAATTTCAAAAGCTGACTCGATATCTGGGGCACGCGTTACACCAGCCTGCCTTGTCATTCCTTCAAAGATCTTCGAGTCACTAGCGAGTGAACCAGTATGAGATGCAGCTGCTCGTTGACCGCCCACAGTGATTCCACCCTTTACGAGCACAATTGGTAATTTCTTTGTTATCTCTTTAATTCTTTCGAAGAAATCTCGACCTTTCTCTAAGCCCTCTATATAGCAGAGAGCTACATCTGTAGCTGGGTCAATAGAAAACCATTCAAGGAAATCAATTATTTCTGTTGCAGCAGCATTACCAGCTGAGACTGATCTGCTTATCCCAATACCGGTCTGATTCGCATAGTTCAGAAAACTTGAAACAAAATTACCCGACTGGGAGACCACAGCTATACGTCCTTTTGGAGCGTAAGGTGCAACAATTTGAGCACAAAGACCAGCGGGTGGAGACACGACTCCTTGACCATTGGGACCGACAAGAACGAGATCCAATTCCGCTGCTAAAGTGACAAGTCTTTTTTCGGCTTTTAAACCTTCATCACCTATTTCTGAATATCCACCGGCGGCACAAAAAACTGCCTTTACACCTTTTTCGGATGCTTTTCTAAGCAACTCCTCGTTCGCCCCTACAGGTGTACACAAAATCATCAGGTCAGCTTCATTTGCAGGGATTGAGTCAAAAGAAGTAATTACTTTTTGTTCAAGAACCGTCGCTTCTTCGCGTCCAAAAGCGAAAACTCTCCCTTTGTAGCCGCATGAAAGAATATTATGAAGAGCCACAAACCCAAATTTTCCAGGATGACTCGAAACCCCAGTGACTATGACTCCTCTAGGCTCAAAAAGATACTCAAGATTCATAGTCATGTTGACTCCTCTTTTAATTCAACAAGAGCGTCAGCTGCTATAGGTACGCCGTCAACAAGAATCAATGGATTTAAATCAATCGATAAAATTTTTTCATCTTCTGCTAGATCACCTAGCTTTATGAGTAAATCAATTGTTGCATCAATATCAAGAGCTTTTTCCCCACGAAATTCTTTCAAAAGTTCGGTTGTTTTTAATGAGGAAATTAGATCCCTTGCGTCATAAGAATTAATTGGAGCGAGTCTGAATTCAACGTCCGCTATGGCTTCAGCCAATATCCCGCCAAATCCAAACATCACACAAGAACCGAATTGAGGATCCCTCACTACACCTGCAATAACTTCACGCGAACCCGAGAGCATCTCTGTAACGAGTAGGTTACTGCCGCCAATTTTATTTCCTAGAAGTTCCTCAGCAGCATTTAAAAAGTCAGCCTCTGTCTTCAAGTTGAGTTTCACAAATCCTTGTTCAGTTTTGTGGGCGATAGAGGGGCCATTAAGTTTCAAAGCATTAGGAAAACCGATTTCCTTAGCTGCTTTTATAGCTTCATCAAGATCGCTTGCAACCCTCCACCTCGAAACAGGAATTCCTGCATTTTCAACTATTCGACGTGATTCTGATTCTGAAGCAGTTGTCATAATTAATCTCAGTTACCTATAACTATGAGAGAGTTTTAGGAAAGTTTTCTCCAGCCTGGTTTAATAACATTCTCAATTAAGTCAATTCTTTCATCAAAGGGAAGAAAAGCACTTTTCATAGCGTTAACTGTAAGCCAAGAAAAGTCATCAAGGGTCCAGCCAAAAGTTTTATTTAACGAAAGCAACTCAGAAGTCATCGAAACGTCACTCATCAGCCTGTTGTCAGTATTAACGGTAACTCTAAAGCCCAAGTCTTTCAGCAGCTCAATAGGGTGTTCTTGTAATGATTGAACTGCCCCTGTATGCACATTGGACGTTGGGCATAACTCCAAAGGAATTCTTCTGTCTCTGATGAAGGAAGCCAGGCTCCCAAGAATGTGTTTTCCTGAAGAATCTAGTTCAATGTCGTCAATAATTCTTACTCCATGTCCTAAACGTTCCGCTCCGCAGTATTGGACAGCTTCCCAGATGGAAGCCAACCCAAATGCTTCACCAGCATGGATTGTAAAGTGAAAGTTTTCACGTTGGAGGAACTGAAATGCCTCTAAATGATTTGTTGGCGGGTATCCGACTTCACGTCCAGCAATATCAAAACCAACGACACCTTTATCGCGAAAGTTGACAGCAGCTTCAGCGATCGTTTTGGAGTCATTGCTGGTTCTCATAGCGGTGATAATAGTTCTTATAGTTAATTTGGTTCCTGATGATCCTTCACGGAAACCAGACAAAACTGCTTCTATAACTTCATAAATGGATAGTCCCTGATCAGTAAAAAGGGATGGTGCAAACCTTATTTCTGCATAGACACAGCCATCTTCAACGAGATCTTCTGCACACTCTCTGGCAACGCGGTTGCAAGAGTATTCATCCTGCATTACCCCCACTGTGTGGTCAAAAGTTTCTAAGTACAAGTTCAGATCTCTTCGGTTGGCACCTTCATGAAACCATTGTGACAATTTCTCAACGTTATTTGATGGCAGTTTTTCGTATCCGGAGATATCAGCTAGGTCAATAACCGTGGACGGGCGAAGGCCTCCATCAAGATGGTCGTGTAGAAGAACTTTTGGACCTTTAGTAACAAGTTCCGAGAAACCAGATTCATTAAAGTCAGAATTTTCACTAGTCATGCTTAAGTCTATCTAATTAGTCGGAAACAAAAAAAGAAGAAGGGTCAGTAAAGAATCTTGTCGAAGAAATCCCTAGTTCTTTGTTCAGCAGGATTTTCAAAAACTTGACCAGGTGGACCTATTTCAACAACCATTCCTTCATCCATAAAAACTAAACGATCACCAGCCGCTTTGGCAAAACCCATTTCATGCGTAACCACTGCCATGGTCATTCCTTCAGAGGCAAGTTCAAGCATCACATCCAGAACTTCTTTTACCATTTCAGGGTCTAATGCTGAAGTAGGTTCATCAAAAAGCATAATTTTTGGCTCCATCGCTAATGATCTAGCAATAGCTACCCTTTGTTGTTGTCCACCCGATAGTTGACGCGGATAAGAGTCTGCTTTATCGGGAATCCCTACTCTTAAAAGCTGTTTCATAGTCATTTCATTAGACTCACTTTTGCTTCGTTTTCTTACTTTTCTTTGAGCTAAACAGATATTTTCTTTCACCGTTAAATGAGGGAATAGGTTGAACTGTTGAAACACCATTCCCACTTCAGCCCTAATTGTGTCAATATCACATTCCGGATCCGTCAGTTCTACTCCATCGATAGATATTGATCCTTTAGTTGGGATCTCAAGTCTGTTTATGCACCTAAGGACTGTGGATTTTCCTGATCCACTTGGTCCAACGATCACTACCACTTCACCCTCAGCTATTTCCAAGTCCACATCTTTAACTGCATGAATATTTTTGTTAAAGGTTTTAGAAAGATTCTTAATTGAGATCATCAGTCAATACCTCTATTGCTTCGAACACCTCTGTCATCACGGGTCATTCTTCTTTCGAGAACTCCTAAAAGTAAGCTGAGACCGAGCGTAAGGATTAGATATATGAAAGCTAAAACAAAGTAACCTTCTCGAAATTTGAAAGTACTGGCTGAAAACTGTCTGGCTCGCTGCGTGATTTCAAGAACTCCCAAAACTGAAAGCAGGGAAGTATCTTTTAGTATTGCAATAAAATCGTTTCCTAGAGGTGGGATGATCGCTCTCATTGCTTGTGGTAAGACAATTGAATTCATAGTCTGACGTCTACTTAGTCCAAGCGATCTACCTGCTTCTACTTGGCCGATAGCAATTGACTGAATACCCCCTCTAAAAATTTCTGCCATGTACGCTCCGTAGATAAAAGCAAGAGTCACAGTCGCTCTCATCTGAAATGAAAGTTTGAAACCCAGTGCATTCTGAAGCTGAGGGAGCAGGACAAGAGCAACGGTAAATATGAGGGGAAGTATCGGAATGCCGCGAATAAATTCAACGTATGTCCGAGCCAAGTTTCGAAATATTACATTTTTAGAAAGTTGGCCCATCCCAGCTAAGAGTCCTAAAGCTAAAGCAATAGCAAAAGCTTGAAGGGTTGCTGTGATAGTAATACTTATGCCTGGGATCACCCTGTCCCAAGCCAAGTCATAGCTGTCTTTAGTTACTATCTGATAGCCCATCCAAGAAAGAATGGCGACTATAGCGATTCCCCACCAAGGGAAGGTATCCCACCATTTCAGTTCGTCGCTAAGACTCCTTTTGTCATTTCTTTTGCGTCTTGACATTTTGTCCTTATTCGATAGGTCTTCGAAGAATAGTACTTAAATGATAAAAAAACGAATGCTGTTTAAATTTGTAAAGAAATCTGTTTTGTCAACTAACCTTTTTTTATGCAGTCGCAACGTTACATCGCCGACATTATTGTTACGTGTGATGCCAATGGCAGTATCTATTCCCCGGGTGTAATAGACATCGAAGAAGGAAAAATTGCTTGGGTTGGGCGTCTAGGAGATGAAGAAGAAACGGATTTACAAGTCAATGAAATAGGCGGCCTTTTGATGCCGGGCTTAGTAAATGCCCATTGCCATACGCCTATGACTTTAGTTAGGGGAGCGGGAGATGGACTGCCATTAGGAAGATGGCTTACTGAAGCAATGTGGCCGCGCGAAGGAAAAATGAATGAGGATGATGCTTATTGGGGTATGACTTTAGGTTCTGCGGAAATGTTTCGAGCAGGGGTTACAAGTAGCTGCGAAATGTATCTTTTCGAGGAAGCCATAGTAGAAGCTGCAAAAACCTCAGGGGCAAGATTGATTATGACACCCGGGGTGTTTAAATCTTCATACTCAGAGTCAAGACTTCAAAATTTCACAGATTTCTATAATCGCCACCATAACCCAGAAGGAAAAATTACCGTAGGCATAGGCCCACACTCAGCTTATGATTTGGGTATACCAGCATGTGTTGAGTTAGCTGAGTTTGCAAGGTCGCTTGACCTACTGTTTCATATTCACCTTGCAGAAACACGGGAGGAAAGCTCTCGACTTGAGTCTGAGCATGGTAAAAGTATCGTTGAAATTCTTAGCGAAAACGGAATATTAGACGGAAAAGTTTTAGCTGCCCATTGTGTGTGGGTCAACGACAATGACATTTCACTTTTAGCTGATGCAAATGTATCTGTGGCCCATTGCCCTGTTAGTAATATGAAACTTGGCTCCGGAATAGCACCTATAGAAAAAATGCTTGAGAAAGGTTTAATAGTGGGGCTGGGGACAGATGGACCGGCTTCTAATGACACGCTCGATTTGTGGGAGGAAGTTAAAATTGCAGGACTTCTAGCAAGAGTTAACAGCCTCGACGCAACTTTAGTAACACCATTTGAAGCCTTGGGAATGGCTACTCGGGAATCTGCAAAAGCTGTCGGTCTGGAGCGAGTGGGAAGTCTGCAAACCAGTTGGGAAGCAGACATGATAAGAATCGATACCAACTACAGCACTTTCACTCCATCGACTAATCTAAATGAAACTTTGGCTCACCTAGTTTGGTCTGGAGCTAATAGGGAAGTCACAGATGTTTGGATAGGTGGCTCTAAAGTTCTATCCGAAGGAGATTTGGTAACAATTGATGAGGAAAGGGCTCTACGAGAAGTAAGAGAAAGAGCTTTCAGACTGGCTGGGGTTTAAAGATGTCAGATAATGAAAAGACCTCAGAGGAGATATCGAACATCCTAGGTCTTGAGCCCTTGCCGCTCGAAGGCGGCATGTGGGCACAAACTCTCAAAGATGAAAATTCGACAGCCATCTATTATTTGTTGACTAAAAATAATTTTTCTGCCATGCACAAACTGGAATCAGTTGAGGTGTATCACTACTACGCTGGGGCACCCGCAAAAATGCTTTTGCTGGATTCTTCCGGAAAAGTTGAGGAACCAGTTCTGGGTTCAGATCTTGATTCCGGACATCGACCGCAGATAATTGTTGAACCGGGAGTTTGGCAGGGTTCGAAAACAACAGGAGAGTGGACGTTATTAGGAACCACGATGGCTCCTCCTTATTCGCAAGAAATGTTTCAGTTAGCAGATAGAGAAGAATTGCTTAAAGGCTGGCCAGATAGTAAAGAAAAAATTTATGAATTAACTCGAATCAATTTTGACAATTGATCACCATGTTGAACTACTCGAGACGCCACCATCTACTACTAAATCTGATCCAGTTATCCAACTTGCCATAGGGGATGATAGAAAAACCACAGCATTAGCCACGTCTTTAGGAGACCCCACCCTTCTAAGCGGCGCAGAATCCAACCACCTGTTTAGCCCCTCAGGCCAACGTTCCTTCAGATTTCCATCATCAATCAGTCCAGGGGAAACAGAATTTACTCTGATTCCAAAATCCGCGTACTCGAGAGCAGCTGATTTAGTCAACATCAATAAACCAGCTTTGCTTGTCGAGTAATGCGAATGGCCTCTGGCGGGATGGTGACCTTCAATTGAAGCTATGTTCACAACTGAAGCATTGTTACTTTTTTCTAAAGTTGGTATTGCTGCACGCATCAGAAGATGAATACTTCTGAGGTTGGTCTCCAAGACAGCGTCCCAACTGTCTGAATCTATTTCGTTAAGGTTTTCAACATTTTGAAGAGCGGCGTTATTGACAATAATGTCTAACTGTTTGTTTATGTCAAAAGTTTCAGAGATAAGTTTTTCAACCTCTTGAGGATTTCGAAGATCTGCGTTCAGAATTGTCGCTGGAATAGAATTTATGAAGGATTTTACATTGTCGTCGTTATTGTGAGTGGCGAGAACTAGGTCTGCTCCTGCTTTTTTAAGCTCAGAAGAAACGGCTAAACCTATTGGACTGTTTGCACCAGTTACCAATGCGACATTCCCACTTAGGTCAATCTCAATGCTCATATTTTCAAGTTATATCTGAACCAGTTGTCATGATTCGACCGATTCTATTCCGATCAAGATCCGCAGCGTTTGCAGTAACGATTAATTGGCCGCGATATATGACACCGATACGATCCGAGAGGCTAAGAATTTCATCCAATTCAGCAGAAACCAAAAGAACAGCCAATCCTTGATCTCTTTGTTTAATCAACTGTTGATGGACGAACTCGATACTTCCTACATCAATACCTCGAGTGGGTTGAGATGCAACTAAAAGTCTGGCGTTATGGGAGAACTCCCTAGCGGCAATAGCTTTTTGTTTGTTTCCACCCGACAAAGAACTTGACGGTGTCTCAATACTGGGTGTACGTATATCGAATTTTTCAACCATTTCTTTGGCGTAGCTAGCAATCGCTTTTTGCTGGCGGATCCCGCGATTTGAGAAAGGAGATTTGTAATACCTGTTTAGAATTAAATTGTCTGCAACTGAATGTGACCCAATTAATCCGTGTTTCTCTCTATCCTCAGGAATATGTGCAACACCCAATTCACTGATTTGTCTTGGTGAAAATTCGGTTATCGAAGTTTCACCAATAAAAATTTCTCCCGCATTTATATTCCTCAATCCAGTGATGGTTTCGACAAGTTCTCTTTGCCCATTGCCTTCAACGCCAGCTATGCCAAAAATCTCACCTGATCTGACTTCAAGAGACAGGTCATTTACCGCTAGAAGTTTTCTATCGTCTTTAACGGAAAGGTTTCTTACAGTGAGCACTGTTTCATCAGGTGATGATGCTTCTTTAGATACGCGAAGAACCACACTACGGCCAACCATCATTTCGGCCAGACCAGACTCATCTGTTTCTGAAGGAGTTGTAGAGCCTACTACTTGACCATTACGCATTACAGTAACCTCGTCGGCTACTTCAAGAACCTCCCTCAGCTTGTGAGTGATGAAAATTACCGCAACACCCTGCGAAGCAAGCTTCTTAAGGACCTGCAGAAGATGGTCAGTTTCTTGAGGTGTTAAGACAGCGGTAGGTTCGTCCAGGATCAAAATATCAGCTTTTCTGTAAAGAGAACGAAGAATTTCAACTCGTTGTTGCGTACCGACTGGCAGGTCTTCTACTGTTGCCTCGGTATCTACCTCCAGTTGGTACTTTTCTGCCAGCTCTCTGACCTTTTCCTTAGCGTTCTCGATATCAATTACATTGGCCTTATTGGCTGGTTCGTTACCTAAGACGATATTTTCTGCAACAGTCAGAATGGGCACCAATTGGAAATGTTGATGCACCATGCCAATTCCACGATCAATTGCATCTTTAGGGCGGCCAAGTTCGACAGCTTTGCCGTTCACTTTGACTACTCCAGAATCAGCTTTGTAAAGACCAAAAAGAATATTAACTAATGTGCTTTTACCAGCACCATTTTCACCGAGAAGAGCATGAATTTTGCCTTTTTTGACTTCAAGAGTTATTTGATCGTTGGCTTTGACACTTCCGAAGGTCTTTGAAATACCAGTTGCTTCAAGTGCGAGAGTGTTTGACGGCATTCTACTATTCCCTTGAATAAGGTTGACCGATAGAAGCAGGAGGTCTAGCTCTCCCTACGAATCCAGCTAGAACAACGATTGTTACTACAAAAGGAATGATTCCGATAAATTGAGGGTCGTTTGTCAACCAATCCCTAAATTGAAACTGGGTTTGAATAGCACTCGAATAGCCAAATAAAAGAGCAGCTCCCCACGCTCCGATAGGATTCCATCGACCAAAAATCATCACAGCTAAAGCAACAAATCCTTTTCCATTCGTCATTCCGCGTTCGAAGGAACCAACGGCTTCCAGACTTAAGTAAGCTCCCGCTAAACCTGCAATTCCACCTCCGATAATGACATTAAAATAGCGCATGCCTATTACAGAAATACCCACAGTTTCTGCTGCGCTGGGATGTTCGCCTACGGCTCTGGTACGCAGTCCCCATTTAGTTCGAAAAAGAAGAAACCAAAGAGTTGGAATCATCAAGAGTGTTAAAAATGTAATCGGTTTATTTGAAAATAAAACCCTTCCGGCAACTGGGATATCCGCTAGAGGCCCAAGTTTAATAACTTGAGCTTTCCCTGACGGTAATGTTCTCCCTAAAGAGAAAAAGAAGCTGGTTATCCCAATAGCGGCAATATTTATTACAGTCCCAGCGATTATTTGATCACCTCGCAAACCCACTGAAATACCGGCTAGTACACCTCCCATCATCATGCCTATTCCTATTCCCGCAAAGACACCAATTAGTAGACTGCCAGATGCAGAGGCAACCATAAAACCACCCCAAGCAGACATCAACATCTGTCCCTCAATTCCAATATTGATGACACCGGACCGTTCGCACAAAAGGCCACACATTGCACCAAGAACCAGAGGGGTTGAGTGTCTCAGAGTGCTAACTAGAACAGAGGTTGTATTTGCCTGCTCAAATTCTGCTGTCCAAAGAGTAAAAAACGCAAGAAGCACAGCAGTTAAAACCCACCATCTCTTTTTAAAAAAGAATTGTTTAATGTCTTTTGTTTGATTCACGCTCATTATGAACCCCAAGTAGTCGAAACGGAAAGCTCGTTCGCTTCTTTCTGGCTTAAGAACCATCTAACAACTAGTGGTGTAGCTACGAATATTAAAATTAGAGCCTGAATAATATCGGTAATTTCTGGAGAGACATCAGCTTTAAATTGCATCATCGAACCGCCTGCTTCCATTGCTCCTATAAGAACTGCAGCCGGTATTACAGCTAGGGGATGGGTTCTAGCCAGAAGAGCGATAGTTATGCCCTCAAACCCGAGCCCGGCGTTAAATCCTGGTTCATATCTCCCGACAACTCCTTGAGTCTCAATTGCTCCACCGAGAGCCGCTAGTAAACCGCTAATTGACATAGTCATGATGATGATTTTTTTAACTGAGATACCTGCGTAACTAGCAGCATTTGGATTTAGCCCCACGGATTTTATTTCAAAGCCAAAAGTCGTACTACGCAACAAATACCAACATGCGAAAGCAATAACTACAGCTAAGAAGAAGCCAGTAGGTAGTTCACCCCACCTAGGTATCTCAGCGCTGCTTTCAATATGGGGAGTCCTAACTATGACGCCTTCTTCTCTCCAAACCTTTGATGCGAGCCAGTCAGTCATATTCAGGGCAACAAAATTTAACATGATAGTCGTGATTACCTCATGGGCGCCTCGGCTCGCTTTAAGAATTCCTGGTATAGCTCCCCACATTGCCCCTGCAATTGCACCAGCTAGGAGCGCTAGTGGTGTGTGAATTATCCATGGGAGGCCTGTAATTCCATACCCAACAGCTCCGGCAATTAGGGCACCGAAAACCAGCTGACCTTGACCTCCAATATTGAAAAGTCCAGCCTTGAAAGCAAAAGCCACAGCAAGGCCTCCCATAACTAAAGGCGTAGCTTTTTCCAGGGTTCTTCCAATGCTTTTTGAGTCACTCAATGATCCCTCTATTAGAGCCTTGTAAGCATCTACAGGAGAGGAACCTGAGAGGGCGATTATTATTGCTCCTGTAGCGATAGCAAGTGCTACTGCAAAGATCGGCATAAGAAACGAGCGGAAGTTGTTCATCAGGTAAACAATTTATTGATAAAGAATTTTTTCAATTAGCTATTTCTACCCACATTTGGTTTACGACCGTGGTTAGCTTTTTTGCGTCTTGCATTGGTTTTCTTTTTACTTGTGCGTTTCGACATAACGGCAGGCTACCTCATTAGGGAGCAGAGACCTTATCCTTGCCGTAGTCTAATTATCTGATTTGTATTTTTTAGGGGCTTTTAATGGAAAGATTTGGATTTGTTGGTTTACCCAATGCCGGTAAGTCTTCGCTTTATAACGCTTTAGCGGGAGGCGGTGCTTTAGCGGCACCTTACGCTTTCGCTACTACAGATCCAAATGAAGGAGTAGCCCGCGTTCCTGACAGCAGGCTGAGTCTTCTAGGAGAGATGAGCAATTCAAAAAAAATTGTACCGGCAACCATTCAATTCACCGATATTGGTGGACTAGTGGAAGGTGCAGCTAAGGGGGAAGGCTTAGGGAATCGTTTCCTCGCAGGTATACGGGAAGTTGATGCAATTGTTTTTGTGCTCAGGGCATTTTCAGACAGTGATGTCCCGGGACCAACAGATCCTGTTGAGAACTTGAGAATTGTAGAAGTGGAATTGGCGCTAGCGGATCTAGAAACCACTCAAAAACAGTTATCAAAAATTGAAAAGGCGGCGAGAGCGGACAAATCTATTGGTCAGATTCTCGACTCTTTGAAACATGCTTCAGAACAGCTTGATGAAGGAGTTCCGATTTATAAAAGTGACCTGACGTCTGAAGAAAGAGAGTTACTGTCTGATTTCTTTTTATTGACCGACAAACCGGTTTTAGCTGTTGTAAATATGGGTGAAGATCAAGTAGAGGAAACAAATCAAATATTAGAACCAGTAATTGCAGAATTGTCTGGTCAAGAGGTCATAGGTATGTGCGTTCAACTTGAGTCTGAAGCCGCTTTACTAACTCCCGAAGAGCAGGCAGAAATGTTAGAGGCACTAGGTCTAGGAGAAGGGGCCCTGTCGAAGTTCGTTCGTTCTGCATATCATCTTTTAGGTTTGAGAACGTTTTTTACGACTGGAGAAAAGGAAAGCAAAGCCTGGACTTTCAGAGAAAATTCAAATGCCCCTGAATGTGCAGGCAGAATTCATACTGATTTCCAGAAAGGATTTATTAGAGCCGAAACAATCGAATGGCAGTTGTTACTTGAACAAGGTTCATGGCTAAAAGCTAGGGAAGCAGGCCTTGTAAGAAGCGAAGGTAAAGATTATAAACCTGAGGATGGCGATGTCATGGAATTCCGTTTCAATGTCTGAGGCTGAAGAAGAAGGAGCTCTTTTTCTGGTATCTACCCCCATAGGCAATCTCTCTGATTTGTCAAAACGTGCAATAGAAGCGCTCGAGACTGCAGATTTGATTGCCTGTGAAGATACGAGAAGAACAGGCCAACTTTTGAACCTGATAGGAGTGGAAAGTAAGAAGTTGATCAGAGTTGATGATCATACGGAATTCAAAAAAAAATCCAAGATAGTTGAAAAAATTAGGAGTGGCTACACCGTTGTTTTGGTTAGTGACGCAGGGACTCCAGGCATTTCAGACCCAGGTGAAGAACTTGTAAGAGCAGTCATAGAAAATGGTTTTAATGTTTCTGTGATTCCTGGCGCATCATCGGTATTGGCTGCTTTAGTTGTTAGTGGGATGTCAACTAAACGGTGGGTAATGGAGGGATTCATTCCGCGAAAGGGAAAAGAAAGGGAAGAAATTCTCAAAGAGATAACAGTTGAGGAAAGAACCGTCATTTTATTCGAATCTCCGAAGCGCCTCCCAGCAACACTTAAAGATCTGCGTCAACATTTAGGAGATGAACGCCTAGTTGCTGTAGTAAGAGAATTGACGAAACTCCACGAAGAGGTTTGGCGTGGTTCGCTAAAGAATGCAACAGAGCATTACAAATCGCCACCTAAAGGTGAGGTGGTCATAGTGATAGAAGGCTCTGACCATAAAACCACTATCTCTGATGAAAACATAAGCATACTTCTTCGCGAATCCAGAGGTTTAGGTTTGTCTGCACGAGATGCATCAGATCAGGCTTCAAGACAACTAGGCGTTTCTAAAAGAAGAGCCTATAAGTTGTACACAGATTTAGATTAGCGAAGGGCTTAACCAAAGATTGAGGTAACCTCGGCACTGATGACAAACAAAACCGATCCAGTACCAATTCTTGTCGCAGTTGCTTGGCCGTATGCTTCCGGTTCTCGTCATTTAGGGCATTTGGCAGGTGCATATCTCCCAGCTGACGTGTTTGCCCGTTTTCAAAGACTTGCTGGTAACGAAGTATTGATGGTCAGTGGATCTGATGTTCATGGCACTCCAATCACAGTAAGAGCAGACTCAGAAGGAACTACGCCAGATGAAATTGTTGGCAGGTACCATGAAGAGTTTTTAGATAATTGGAAGAAACTAGCTATTAGTTGGGATTTGTACACTTCCACTGGAACTGAAAATCATGCAAAGGTCACGCACGACGTTTTCACGAAACTTTTTGAGAAAGGCCATATCGACAGGCGTTCTTCAGAACAGTTTTACGATGAAGACGCTGGAAGGTTTTTGCCGGATAGATACATAGAAGGAGTATGTCCACATTGTGAATATTCTGAAGCCAGAGGTGACCAGTGTGAAAATTGTGGGAGGACTTTAGATCCCGAAGAGTTGATTAACCCAGTTTCAAAAATTAGTGGAAGCGAACCCACCCTCAGAGAAACCGAACATTTTTATTTAAGATTGTCAGATTTCCAAGAACCACTTTCTGAGTGGCTTTCAGGAAGAGAGGGTTGGCGTAATCATGTTTTGAATTTCTCAAAAGGATGGATTGAGGAGGGTTTGCATGATCGTGCAATTACACGTGATTTGGATTGGGGTGTTGAAGTTCCAATTGATGGAATAGGTGAAGACAAGAAAATTTACGTCTGGTTTGAAGCAGTCATCGGGTATCTTTCTGCATCTAAAGAATGGTCAAAAAATAATGGTTCGGAAGATGATTGGAAAAAGTGGTGGTCAAATCCTGATAGCCGTTCGGTCTATTTTATTGGCAAAGACAATGTTCCTTTTCACACCATTATTTGGCCCGCAATGCTTATGGGTTATGGAGATTTAAATTTACCCAGTAATGTTCCAGCGAATCAGTATGTGACGTTTAAAGGAGGCAAGGCCTCCGCTAGCCGAGGGGTAGGTTTAACAATCACCGAGAGCCTCGAGGTTTTTGAAGCGGATTCTCTTAGATACGCATTGGCAGCTTCTTTTCCTGAACAAAGTGACACTGAACTGACAGTTGAAGAGATTTGTCGACGAATCAATGAAGAGCTAGTAGCCACATGGGGGAATCTAGTCAACAGAGTTTTGTCAATGATTTATAACTCCTGTGACGCAGAAATTCCATCGCCGGAACTTAGAAATAGTGAAGACCTAGCTTTACTTTCTGGAATCGACCAGATCGTAGAAGAAGTGGCTGAAGACATTGATAAGTCGGAGTTAAGAGCTGCTTTACGAAAAGCAATGTCAGGAGCAGCTGAAGTTAATGTTTATCTAAATTCGACGGAACCGTGGAAACTTTCAAAGACAGACCCTGAGAGAGCAGCCACTGTATTAGGCACAGCCTTGTCAGCTATAGCTGGTGTGCGTGTTTGTTTAGCACCTTATTTACCTTTCTCGACCGAGTCGCTCAATGACGTATTCGGCACAGTCGATTCTTGGCAAAGAAAAGAACCTGAATATGGAAAGAAAATCGAAAAACCAAAACCACTTTTCAAAAAAGTAGACATAAATTTGTTGGATTTAGATGATTGAATGGTTCGACAATCATTGTCACCTTTCTGAAAACTCTGAAGAAGAAATTCTTCGAGCACGAGAAGCGCTAGTTGTAGGTTTTATAAACGTAGGCACAGATCTTGAAACTAGCCATACTGCCATGGAAAAAGCAAAGATATTTCCAGATGTATGGGCAACCGCTGGAGTTCATCCTCATGAAGCGCGAAAAGGTATTGAAGGTATTGAAGACCTATTAGAAGATTCGAAAGTAGTTGCCGTTGGAGAAGCTGGGCTTGACTATCACTACGATTACTCTCCAAGAGAAGATCAAAAAAGAGTTTTTACCGAACAAATCGAAATGGCGCATAGGTTCAATCTCCCTCTAGTTATACATACTAGAGAGGCATGGGAAGAGACCTTCACGATACTTGATACAGAAGGAGTCCCTAAATCCACTGTTTTTCATTGTTTCACAGGAGGAAAAGCTGAAGCCAATGAATGTTTAGAACGTGGCGCTTACTTATCTTTTAGTGGGATAATAACGTTCAAAAAATCTGAGCTCCTAAGAGAAGCTGCATCAGAATGCCCAATAGATCGGGCAATGATTGAAACCGACTCACCATATTTAACACCCGCTCCTTTGAGAGGTAAAAAAAATGAACCTGCCAATGTAGGTTTAGTAGGAACAGAGCTTGCGTATTTGCAGGGCAAATCTTCTGAAGAAATAGCCTTGGCCACTACACAAAATGCCTTAGATTTTTACGGATTAAGAGAAAAATAAGATAAATTTATTTCTTCGAATGTCCGATTTGTAGCTCTCTATTTGATGCTTCTACCGTATGTTTGAGCTTTTAAAGAGCAGACAATAGGAGGAAGGGTGCTGGAAACAAACCCCAGTATTGAAAGGTGGAGAATTGTAGTTGTGGCTTTAGCGACAATAGCTGCATTGCCCCTTTTCCTATTTGAAAACCCTAATTCAACTGCTTCTTTGACCGGTGTAGCGGGAGCCGATACTCGTGCTGTTGCAACATCGAACCCATCACTTTCGGAAACAGACTCTTATCAGGCGAAATCACAAGACTATAACGAGAAGACTTATATGTTGCTGGATAGATCTGAAGATTGGCATACAGCACGTTCTTTATTAATGACAGCAAATCGTTTAAGAGGTGTCGCCGTTAAATACGAAGAAGAGGCTATAGATAGAGCGCGTTTGATTTCAGAAGAAGAATTCACTGAGCGGGAGAAACTGCTCAAAGTTATCTTCGAAGAAGAAGAGCGGAGAAGACTGTTCGCTGAAGAAGATCAGAGACGCATGACCGTTCTCAACACTCCAGGACCTACTACAACGATCACCGCAAATAAACCAGATCCAAAAGGCCCTGAAAAATACCAATGGGAAGCGTTAAAATATTGTGAATCAACACTTAATTATCAAGCAATAAGCCCTACAGGAAACTACAGGGGTGCGTACCAGTTCAGTGTAGAAACTTGGAACTGGATAGCCGGTCTATACCATGAGCATTTAGTAGGTGTAGACCCAGCTGCCGCAAAACCTCAAGATCAAGACCGTATGGCAGAATCCCTTTACCTATTGCGCGGGAGAGGGCAATGGCCTGTTTGTGGACGGTACTTGCCGTAGGAAAAAGTGACTCTCACTCGAACACAAGCTATGGACTTACTGCACAAGTACGGTATCAGTCCACGAAAATCCCTAGGTCAAAACTTTGTCATTGAGCCAAATACTATTCGCCAAGTAATTGAACTTTCTTCAATTAAACCGAGTGATTTTATTATTGAAATAGGACCGGGGATAGGTTCTTTGACTCTTTCTTTATTAGAGGTTGCCGGACATGTTACTGCAGTGGAAATTGACAGCGCCCTGGTTGAAATTCTTGAAGATTCATTAGAACCAGAAGATAAAAAATTTCGACTCATACATGCGGACGTTATGGATTTGGATTTAAACGAGTTGCTCATTGCCAGAAATGAAACCTGGAAATTAGTTGCAAATCTCCCTTATAATATTTCTGTACCTTTAATATGTGACTTCCTTGAAAGAGTTCCAGCGATCACAAAGATGACAGTGATGGTCCAACGGGAAGTAGCAGAACGCCTAGTTGCAAAACCGGGAGAAAAAGCTTTCGGGTTGCCTTCTTTGAAGGTTCAATACTTTGCCGAAGTAAAAAAAATTGCTGATGTGCCTTCGAGTGTTTTTCTTCCTAAGCCCAAAGTCGAATCTTCTTTGCTCCAAATCAAAAGACTGGAAAAACATTCAATTTCTACAAACCCTGAATTACTATTCGAACTAGCAAAACAAGCATTTAACCAAAGAAGGAAAATGCTTCGTAGGTCTTTAAAAGATATTTTCGAATTAAATGATTTTGAATCTGTCGGAATCGATCCGACGAGTAGAGCTGAAGACATCACCTTAGAAGAGTGGATTTCTTTAACGGAAAAATTTGTTAGAAAACGAGAAAAAAGCTAATGGTTTCAATTATTGCTCCGGCCAAACTTACTTTGTCTCTGGAAATTGTTGGAGTGCGCGCTGATGGGTACCACTTGATAAAAGCCGAGATGGTTTCACTTGACCTAACTGACATCTTAGATATAACAAAAGGCCGAAGAATAGAGGTATTTACTAACTACCCATACCAGCCTTGGGAGTTCCCTGAAGAAACAGTAATTCCTGAAGACGGTAACAATCTTGTAGCTAGTGCTTTGAACTTGATAGAACGCGAAGCGGCAGTTCGTATAAATAAAAAAATTCCACCCGGCACTGGATTGGGAGGAGGTTCATCTGACGCCGCTGCAATTCTTCGATGGGGCAGGTATAAAGATCTGAAATGCGCAGCAGAAATAGGAGCTGACGTGCCTTTTTGCCTTGAGGGTGGGAGAGCGCTTGTGAGCGGTATAGGGGAAAGTATAAAAAAAATGAATTACAAAAAACAGGACTTTACTCTTTTGATACCACCTTTTTCTTGCTCCACTAAAGCTGTTTATGAACACTGGGACTATTTAGGGGGTCCAAAAGGTGATCACGGAAATGATCTCGAACCCGCGGCTGTGAGCTTGTATCCAGAGTTGGGCAAATGGAGAGATTTACTTGGTGACACCACCGGTGCACAACCCCGCTTAGCTGGTAGTGGGAGCACATGGTACGTCGAGGGAGCCTTTCCAAAAGAAGGGCTCCACGTTGTGTCTAGCATTCCAAAGCAAATCTCAGAAGACTAGCGTCCCCTCATCCTTTGAGCCCTTGTTCTTTTGAGCATTTTTCTATGTTTTTTCTTGCGCATTCTTTTTCGGCGCTTTTTAATTAATGAACCCATGTCGACGATACGTTAACCGCCTTATCAACATTTCCCGACCTGCTGGCAAAAGACGACGCTACGGTATAAGTATTGGCCGGTAGTTCAATTGGCAGAATGCCTGGTTTTGGACCAGGAGGTTGGAGGTTCGAGCCCTCCCCGGCCAGCCAAACAGCGTAAGGCCTGTTATGAAAAATGAAAAATTTGATCTACCAGATCTAAAAGAAATTCTTAACGGTGAGAAAGTTGTAGGTACTTTCTCAGAAAAAGAAATGCGGACCCGTCTCGATTCCTTGAGAACAGTTATGAGTGATGTTGGAATAGATTCTGTTCTTTTCACTTCAATTCACAACATCAACTATTACAGCGATTTTCTTTATTGCTCCTTCGGTCGACCATATGGCCTTGTGGTCACCAAGAATAAGGCAACCACTATTTCGGCGAATATAGATGCTGGTCAACCGCACAGAAGAACTTATGGCGAAAATCTGGTTTACACAGATTGGAGAAGAGATAACTACGCGAAGGCTGTCATTGAGTTAGTTGGAGACTCTAATAAAATTGGTATCGAATTTGATCACGTAAATTTGAGCCTCGCGCAAAAACTGAAAGACTCAATGCCAAAATCTGAATGGATAGACATTTCTCAGGAGTGCATGAAACTACGCATGATCAAGTCGGATGAAGAAATCGAATTGATTCGGCAAGGAGCCCGAATAGCAGATATAGGGGGTTCTGCCTGTGTAGAAGCCATTTCCGAAGGAGTGCCTGAATACCAAGTGGCTCTTCATTCAACTCAGGCAATGGTCAGCGAGATAGCTGGTACTTTTCCACATCTAGAATTGATGGATACTTGGACATGGTTTCAGTCGGGTATTAATACCGATGGCGCGCACAACCCTGTTACTTCTCGTGAAATCGAAAAGGGTGACATATTGAGTTTAAATTGTTTTCCAATGATTTCTGGTTACTACACAGCTTTGGAAAGAACACTTTTCTACAAAGAGTTAACGGATGAAAATATTCGTCTTTGGGAAATCAACTGTCAAGTCCATGATGCGGGGAAAGAATTGTTAAAACCAGGAGCTGTATGCGGGGATATAGCAAAACAGCTAAATGAAATATATTTGGAGCACGATTTATTAAAGTATAGAACCTTCGGTTACGGGCATTCTTTTGGCGTCTTGTCACATTATTTCGGAAGAGAAGCTGGTTTGGAACTTCGAGAAGATATCGAAACAGTTCTCGAGCCTAATATGGTGATTTCGATGGAGCCCATGATCACTATTCCGGAAAGCCAATCTGGAGCAGGGGGTTACAGAGAGCACGATATTTTACTCATCACAGAAGAAGGAAATGAAAATTTCACTGGTTTTCCTTATGGTCCAGAAAATAATGTCATTAACAATTAGCAGTATTTTAATTGACAAGCTTTTATGTCGTTAAGCATGATGGAAACAAGTTTTAAAAAAACAGCAGCAAGACTTCTTGGAACGTCTTTAGTTTTCCTTTTTATTTCTTTTACTGTTTTTCCAGTAGATGCACAAGAAATAACTCCGCCAGGTAAGCCAGGTTTTTTAAAATCTACGGCTGGTGAAAATGAGATACGAGTTACTTGGGCTCACCCAGCAAGCAACGGCGGGTCGATGATCACAGGGTGGGAAATACAAGTTAACACAGGATCTACAAATGAAAATTATTTTCTTTCAGGTTCCACCACAGCGGTTGGTGTTGCGGGTTTAATAAATGGTCAAGTTTATGAAATTCGAGTCAGAGCAAAAAATTCTTCAGGGTTTGGACCCTTTTCAGACTCAATTCAATCCACTCCATACAGTCCCCTACTCGCTCCGCAAGGATTACAGATCGAAGTCGATAGTCAAAACATTAAATTAGAGTGGGAGCCCCCCTTAGCAAACGGCACACCTGTGGTGGGTTATCGGGTAGAACAGTGGTATTACGATAACATCCAGTTGACTTTTACTGGCCCCACGACTATTGCTGACTTAGGTTTGATGACGAGTTATACATCCGCTGGTTTAACTTTAGGTGATCAGTACAAATTTAGAGTTTATGGAATAAGCCCAAACGGTGCAGGGAGCTTTTCAGAAGTACAAGCAATAATTAAAAATACTTCTACTTCTACTTCTACTTCTACTTCTACTTCTACTTCTACTTCTACTTCTACTATTGTTGTTCCACCTACTACTACTGTTAGTCCACCTACACCTTGCACAACGACACCTAGTCAAATCGAAATAGAGTCTGACGCTTTGCTAAACAATAAAAATCAAGAAACAAGTACAGAAATAGAAATAGATGTAAGAGTTCCTCCTAAACCATTTTATGTTTGCTAAAAATTATTTTAAGAAAGAATCCTTATCGTGATGATCTATGATCGTTATATACAAAAAATGGAAGGTATAAGTTCAGTATGGAATTGGTAACGAACAAAAAACTCTATTTGGTCTCAGGTAGAACTTACCAACCGTTAGCAGAAAGTATTGCTTCAGAATTAAGCGTTAATCTGGGCGAACCTAACCTCGCAGAATTCGCTAATGGTGAGGTTCATTGCAGGTTTTCTGAATCGATACGAGGTTGTGATGTCTTTATAGTGCAAACCCACAGTGGATCTGCCGATGCTTCAATTAATGATTCTTTAATGGAACAATTGATTATGGTTGATGCAGCAAGACGGGCATCGGCGAAGAGAATTACCGTAGTTTGCCCTGCTTACGGCTATGGACGACAAGACCGAAAAGCTTCAGGTCGCGAACCAATTACAGCCAAACTAGTAGCCAATCTTTTCAAAGAAGCTGGAGCAAGCAGATTAGTCAGTGTTGACCTTCATTCGGGTCAAACACAGGGATTTTTTGATGGTCCTGTAGACCACCTTACCGCTATGCCAGTTTTGGTTGAAAGACTTTCTTCTTTAAACGGCGATCTAACTATTGTCTCTCCTGATGCCGGAAGAGTGAAAGTAGCTGAACGTTACGCTATGACTTTGGGGGCAGAACTAGCGATAGTGCACAAAAGAAGAAGTCACAGTTCATTTAATACTGTAGAAGCTCGAGAAGTCGTCGGAGACGTCGACGGTCGCGTGTGTATTCTCGTAGACGACATGATAGATACTGCTGGGACAATCTGTTCGGCGGCTGAGCAGCTATCTGAAAGAGGAGCGTCACAGATCGTAGCAGCTGCCACCCACGGAGTCTTTTCAGGACCTGCATCCGAAAGACTTTCGGCTTCTCCAATAGAAAAAATTATTGTTACAGACACACTTCCTCTGCCGGAGAATATGCAAACCGATAAAGTCGAAGTGCTTTCAGTTGCTCCTTTGATCGCAGAGGCTATTAGAGCAGTGTTTGAAGATACTTCGGTCTCAGAGATATTTGGCGGAAATAATTTAGTGTAAAAAACAAATGATCCGTTTTAGCCGTTTGGGTCGTGAAATCATTGGTTAGACTCGCCTGTCGGGTCGCAATACTTCAATTTGAGGAAAATCTTATGGAAGAAATACTTCTTACCGCAAATACAACGAGAGAAATGGGTAGTAGTTCAAGTCGTCGCGTACGGAAAGATGGTGTTGTTCCGGGTGTTTTATACGGCCTTAATGAAAAATCAGTACCTTTGTCTGTAACTTGGCCAGATTTGAGACGTGCGTTAACTACAGAATCTGGGATAAATGCAATTATTCAATTGGAAATTGATGGAAAGAAACAAATGACCATCGTTAAGGACATACAACGCCACCCCGTAAAACGTGACGTTATGCATGTTGATTTTCTTAGAATTGATCCCAATAAGAACGTTATTGTTGACATTCCATTAGTAATGATTGGTGAAGCACGCGAAGTTTCCGCAGCGGACGGAATGGTGGATCAGAATATGTTTTCACTTACTGTTAGTGCACCCCCAGATCGAATACCTACTGAGATTGAGGTTGATATTTCTGCCTTAACAGTTGGAGATGCAGTAAGAGTGGGGGATCTAAGTTTGCCGGAGGGTGTTATCGCTGAAGGAGATCCCGAAGACCCGATAGCGGTAGGAATGATTACTCGTTCGACACTCGAGTCAATTGCTGCAGACGAAGCAGCTGTACTTGCAGCCGAAGAGGGTGGAGAAGGAATTGCCTTTACTGAAGATGGTGATTCTGGTGGACAGGAAGGCGGCGCCGGTGGTGATTCCGAAGGTGCCGCTGAAGACGGGTAGCAGGGATTTGCATGTCCCGATTGACACGGGGCGAGCGTCGATCATTAACACGCCGAGGTGAATCAGCCGAGTTGCTGGTAGTCGGACTTGGAAATCCAGGCTTAGAGTTTGCAAATACCCGTCATAACGTTGGTAGAGAAGTTATTGACGAGGTAGTTAAACGTCATAATTCAAGTTTAAAAACGGGAAAAGAACAAGCACTCGTTTCGGAAGTCAGACATGAGGGGAAGTTAATAGTTTTCGCAATCCCGATGACTTTTATGAACGATTCGGGAATTGCAGTAGCTAAATTAATGAGACGCTACGGGCTAAGTGAAGTAAAAAAACTTTTAGTAGTCCATGATGAATTGGATTTAGAGGTCGGGCATATTCGCCTTAAAGAAGGTGGAGGTTTAGCTGGTCACAATGGATTACGCTCTGTGAAGCAACACTTAAAAAATCAAGATTTTTGTCGTATCAGGGTTGGTATAGGAAAACCTTTCCCAAATCAAAAAGGTGCTCAGTATGTTCTTTCTAAACCGGGTAAAAAAGAAAGTGAAGAACTTTTATTGTCTGTGGTAACTGCTGCTGATTCGATAGAGAGCATTCTTAAAATAGGCTTTGAGAGTTCAATGCAGATCTTTAATAAAAAAATTTAGAAGCCTATGAATAATGGGATTTATCAGGCTCTGCCTGAACTTTTAAAAGAAGAACCTTCAATAGTTCAATCATTAGGACTTCATAGTGCTGAAATTTTTGTGCCGGAATGTGCCCATGCAGTTGTTTCGGCATCAATTTCATCTTCAAGCGAAAGAAAACCATTAGTGGTGGTTGCTCCTACGAATACAGAAGCTGAGAAACTTTTTAACGATCTAAAAGTCTTCATCGGTTTTGAAAAAGTAGAATTTTTTCCTTCGTGGGAGACACTTCCTTTCGAGAGAATTAGCCCAGGAGTGGAGACAATGGGAAAGCGATTACGTGTTCTCCACAGATTAGTTACTTCTGAAGAAACTTTAGAAGTAATTGTCACCTCTGCGCGCGCTCTTGTGCAGAAGTTGTCCGTTCAAGAAGAAACATTTCCTATTTTTTTAAAGACAGGAGATCTAATAGACCAGAGAGAACTTTTAGCGAAGCTAGTTGCTTTTGGTTACAAAAGAGAATATCAAGTTGAACATCGCGGAGAGGTGGCTATAAGGGGTTCAATAGTCGACATTTGGCCCTCGACATCTGATTCTCCTGTTCGCGTAGATCTCTGGGGAGATGAGATTGAAAGAGTGTGCGAATTCGGTGTAGCTGATCAAAGAACAAAGCACTCTTTAGATGAAGTGGAAATATTTCCCTGCAGGGAGCTGATTTTAAAATCTGAAATGTTGGAAAAAGCGACTTCGATGGTTGATCAGCAGAGTTGGGGTTCTAGTGAATGGGAACGACTTGCTGATGGGGAGTTATTTGATGGCATGGAATCATTTATGCCGTGGCTCTTAGGTGAAGATGTCGTGTTGGCTGACATTCTTCCTAAAGAAGGCTTGCTGCTGTTAGTAGATAGAGGACGTCTGAACTCTAGGGTAAGCGATTTATTAGAGAGAGAAAATAAATTAGCCGAGTCGTTGGCTAAGACCTGGTCGTTCGAGGGGTCAGAGTTCCCAGAACTCCATGTTTCTTTTGATAGATCGATGAAATTCTGCAAAGCCCCGATTTGGTTTATAGATTCCACTCGTAAAGTCACAACTACTTCTGAGATAAAAGCAATAACTTGGGAGTCAACCAAAGCTGCTGGCATATCTAATATTGATGTATCAGGAAAAATTAATCGGATATCAGAATTATTGGATAAAAAATATTTTGTTGTCGTGGCTGCCGACGGTGAGGGCAGTGTAAGTCGACTAGAGGAAATTTTCGAAAAAGAAGGCTTGCCAGTTTTTGTAAACAGGCAAAATGAGAGTAGCAAAATTTCAGGTATTCACATCACAGTCGGATCTGTTGAGCGAGGGTTCATTCTAGAAGGTTCACATTTTGCGTTGATAACAGAAAATGAGTTAACAGGTAGGCGTAGAACTCATAAACATTTAAGAGATCGACGAAAAGAAACAGTACGTGTTTTTGAGGATTTTTCAATTGGCGATTATGTAGTTCACGAACATCATGGGATAGCTCGTTTTGCGGGTTTGGTGAGTCAGAAACTAGGTGGAGCTGAGAAAGACTATTTGTTGTTGGAGTACAAAGGTAGCGACCGTCTTTATCTTCCTACAGATCAAATTGAAGTTATTAGGCCTTACAGCTCTGGTGACGTTCCAACTCTTTCCAGAATGGGAGGGGTTGAATGGGAAAGAACCAAATCTCGAGTTAAATCTGCCATTTCAGAAATAGCTTCCGACCTAGTAGAGCTTTACAAAAAAAGAATCACTTCAGAAGGTCGCTCATTTGCAAAAGACTCACCATGGCAATCAGAACTTGAACAAACATTTCCTTTCCAAGAGACTCCTGATCAACTAAGAGCTATAGAAGAAGTAAAAGCTGATATGGAACGACCGTTTCCAATGGATCGTGTCATCTGTGGGGATGTGGGGTTTGGTAAAACAGAGGTAGCTCTTCGAGCTGCATTTAAAGCAATTCAAGATGGTTGCCAAGTGGCTATTCTCGTGCCCACGACACTGTTGGCTCAGCAGCACGGAGAAACTTTTAGGGAGCGCTTACTCTCTTATCCCATACGAGTAGAAGTTCTAAGTAGATTTTTGACACAATCTCAGGCCCGAAAAGTCCTCTCAGGCTTGGAGGATGGTTCTGTAGACGTAGTAATTGGAACCCATAGGCTTCTTTCTCAAGACGTTTCGTTCAAAGATCTTGGTTTATTAATCGTTGACGAAGAACAGAGATTTGGGGTAAGTCATAAAGAGGCCATTAAAGCTATGAAAGCCCAAGTAGATATCTTGACTTTGACAGCTACTCCTATTCCCAGAACTCTAGAAATGTCATTAACAGGGATCAGAGATTTAAGCCTAATAGACACTCCTCCAGCTGATCGGCAGCCCATACTTACATTTGTTGGTGAATATAACGAAAGTGCTGTGGTGGAAGCCATTCAACGGGAGTTATTGCGAGAAGGACAGGTTTTTTTCGTGCATAACAGAGTCCATGACATTGAAGAAACAGCGGCAAGTTTAAAACAGCTGGTTCCGGATGCGCGTATCGCTATCGCTCATGGACAGATGGACGAATCTTCTTTAGAGAGAGTGATTATAGATTTTTGGGAACGGAAATACGATGTTTTGGTCTGCACTACAATAGTTGAATCGGGAATCGATATGCCAACTGTAAATACGTTGGTTGTGGATAGAGCGGACCTTTTAGGACTTGGTCAATTACACCAGTTGCGCGGCAGGGTTGGAAGATCAGGTCACAGGGCCTATGCATACTTATTTACACCTATTGATAAATCACTTAGCGAGGAAGCCTTTGAACGGTTGAGAACAATTGGTGAGACAACAGAATTGGGTTCTGGATTTCGTTTAGCAATGAAAGACTTGGAGATAAGGGGTGCTGGAAATCTGTTAGGAACCGGACAAAGCGGACATGTGGCTTCAGTTGGGTATGACCTTTATTGTCAAATGGTTAATGAGGCGGTACTAGAGGCATCTGGAGTTCAAGAAATTCCTGTAACTGAAATAAGAGTAGAAATCCCTGTGGATGCTTATTTGCCAGAAAGTTATGTAAGTCGAAGTGATTTACGACTTGAGGCATATAGAAAACTTGCTTCGGCAGGAGAAACTTCAGATTCCTCAAAAGTCGAAGAAGTGAGGCAAGAATGGGAAGATCGGTATGGCCCTATTCCGGAAGAAGCAGAAAAACTTTTGTCTATAGGGCATTTACGAACCATTTGTGTTGAGCGCGGTATAAAAGAAATAACGGTTACCAAAAGAAAAAAAATGAATTCAGGTTTTTTGGCTCGCTGTTCGCCTGTTTCATTACCGTTAAGTAAGCAAACTCGTTTAGAAAGACTGCATCCAGAGGCTTATTTAAAAGAGAGTTCCGGAGAGTTGCAGATTCCAATACCTGAGAAAAATCCGACAGGTGTATTAACTGAGTACTTGCAAGATTTGGTTCCCGTTCTAACTGCAACCGCATAGCATCTTGGGGTGAGTTCAATGACAGTAAATTTATTTTCGAAAATCTTTAAGGGTCTTATAGCTTCCTTTTTTGCATCTCTTCTATTGAGTTGCGGTGGCTCTCAAGTTGATATTGAGGTTGGTGAAATACAAATTGAGAGGAAAGCTCTAATCGAATGGAATGAGGAGCGCACTGGTGGCGATACTTCGGATATGTCACTTCTAATCGGAACGGCCACTGAATGGATACAAAATCAGGCACTAGCTGATTTTTTGAGCGACTACGGAGCCACTTTCTCAGAAGCAGACATTGAAAAAGCAAGGAACCAACTTGTAGCAGGAGGATTATCAGATTCAGATCCGCGACTAAATTTTTACAGTGAATGGCAAGCCATCCGTAATTTTGCTGCCGAGGGCGGTCCGGAAGTTCGGTCTGCTTATGAAGCTAATAAAGGACTTCTCGGTTATGAGCTTTGCACTAGTCATGTTCTCACAAATACCAGAGAAGAAGCTTTAGAGGTAATGGAACTTCTGGATTCCGGACAAAAATTTGAAGACTTAGCTTTGACATTTTCAATTGACCCTGGTTCAGGTGCCGACGGAGGTTCATTGGGTTGCGTGCCTTTAGGTGCCTTTGTTCCGTCTTTTGAAAGAGCCGTGCTTGGCGCCATCAAAGCTTCTGTAGAAGTAGTAGGTCCTGTTGGAAGTCCTTTTGGATTCCATGTGATTCGCGTCAATGAAGTTAGTGTTGTGGAACCAGCAGCGTTTGAAGAACAGGGTGAGGGACTTTTTATGTCAATAGTTCATCTTTCATCTCTTACGCGAGAAGTTGACTTAGATGGCCGTTACGGCACATGGGACCCTGTAGCTGGACAGATAGAACCTGTGCGAATTTCAGAGGGTTCTTAATTTGAAGAGTTCACCTAAGGTGACTGTTATAGGTTTAGGTCCTGGAGAACCTTCTTTTTGTAGTGCGAAAAATCTTACACTCATAGAGGAACACGAATTCCGTTATGTGAGGACAACTAGGCATCCTTCTAGTTGTTTGCTAGGACCTGACGTTGTTTCATTTGATTATATTTATGAATCCTCAGATTCTTTTGAAGAGGTTTATAGAACTATCGTTATTGAATTAATAGCAGAAGCTAAAAAGAATCGAAAGATACTTTATGCAGTTCCAGGATCTCCATTTCTAGCTGAAAAGACAGTGCAGCTGTTAACTGAGCAAACAGAGGTGGAAGTAGAAGTGTTTCCTTCCCTATCTTTTGTGGATTTAGCTTGGAGCAGCTTAGGGATTGACCCTATGGAAGTAGGGGTAAGAATTGTTGATGCACACAGATTTATAACCGAAGCAGCTGGAGATAGAGGCCCACTTTTAGTTACCCAAATAGATAGCAGTAATATTCTGGCAGACATCGTCGCTGTAGTGCAGTCTCCACCAACGCAGCCAGTTACTATTTTGCAACGTTTAGGTCTAGAAGACGAAAAAGTACAGGAAATCAAATGGGATGATCTAACTGAAAAAGTTAAACCAGATCATTTAACTTCTTGTTTTATTCCACATCTAGAATCCCCGATTGCTTCTGAATTGCAAAAGTTTGTGGAACTTGTATCAGAGCTGAGAATCCAATGCCCCTGGGATGCTGAACAAACTCACTCTTCTCTCACTTCACATTTGCTGGAAGAGACCTACGAGGTATTAGAAGCTATAGAGAATTTTAATGAGGAGACAGGAGAAGGATCTGAAGATCTAGAAGAAGAATTGGGTGACTTGTTGTTTCAGGTCGTATTCCACTCGCGAATAGCGGCAGATGATGCTCGTTTTGATTTGACCGATGTAACAAAAGGTATACATGAGAAGCTTCGGCGGAGACATCCTGGAATATTTACGACCGAAGAAGATCCGCTGATGAATGACAATCCAGATTCTGCTCATAAAAGATGGGAGGAGCTAAAAAAAGAAGAAAAGAAACGTTCTTCTGTCTTAGATGGAATACCAGATTCTCTTCCCGCATTGGCATACACGCAGAAAATATTTGAAAAATCAAAAACATTGGATCTACTTGATGAAGAGATTGCAATTGACAGGTTTCTACCTGAAACCGACGAAGAGCTTGGAAAAATTTTCCTAGATCTCGTTTTCTGGGCTGCAAAGAATGGTTTTGAAGCTGAACGAGCTTTAAGAGTTGCTAATTCTAAGTTTGTTACATTTATCAAAAGCATTGAGACACTCGCTGAAGATAGAAGTGTGGATTTATTTTCCGCAGATAATAAAACTAAAAAAGTATTAAAAGAGGAGATCAGAAAACGCGACTCCAAAGACTAGTGACTACTTAGGTCTGAACTTTTTTCTTATTCGTCCTATTTGATTACCTTCAACGGAGTAGTTTGTTAATAAGTAGAGCTATCTAGCATATTACTTAAGAGGTAATTGTGAGCAGAATTAAATTTGTTGTTGGAAGACAGATAATAGATTCCCGTGGAAACCCAACTGTCGAGGTAGAAGTTCTACTTGATAGTGGAGCTAGTGGACGGGCGATGGTTCCTAGTGGTGCTTCTACAGGACAGTTCGAAGCAGTGGAGCTCAGAGACGGAGAAGAGATATGGTCGGGAAAAGGCGTCAAGAATGCTGTAAGTCATGTCAACAATGAAATAGCTGATTCTGTTTTAGGTTTAGAAGCCGCTGATCAGCGTGTGATTGATCAGACAATGATTGATTTAGATGGTACTGATGACAAAGGCAGACTTGGAGCCAATGCAATTCTCGGAGTGTCCCTAGCAGTCGCTAGGGCTGCAGCTGAAGATGCAGGAATTCCTCTTTTTAAATACGTAGGAGGTGCTAATGCTCATCTACTCCCAGTTCCGATGTTTAATGTAGTAAATGGCGGTATGCACGCTGACAACAATATAGATTTTCAGGAATTCATGGTTATGCCTCTGGGGGCGGCTTCATATAGCGAAGCATTGCAGTGGGGGGTGGATATATATCATTCTCTTAAGTCAGTTTTAAATGGAAAAAGAATGTCGACTGCAGTTGGAGATGAGGGTGGCTTTGCACCGAATCTTTCTTCAAACGAAGAAGCACTGCAAATACTGATAGATGCGATCGAAAAAGCTGGACTTACTCCAGGTGAGGATATTTCACTAGCTCTTGATGTCGCTTCTACAGAATTTTTTCAAAAAGGTATTTACCGAATTGAAGCCGAAAATCTTTCTTTAAATTCAGAGGAAATGATTGCTTATCTCGCAGCACTTTGTGACAAGTACCCGATTTGTTCTATAGAAGACGGAATGGCAGAAGAGGATTGGGAAGGTTGGTTGGAACTCACCAAAGAGCTAGGAGATAAGACACAGTTAGTCGGAGACGACCTATTTGTGACCAACTCTCTAAGGCTTGAGCGTGGAATTGCAAATGGGGTAGCTAATTCGATTTTGATAAAAGTAAACCAAATAGGAACTCTCACCGAAACTTTAGAAGCAGTTGAAATTGCAATGAGTGCTGGATATACAGCCATAATTTCTCACCGTTCAGGCGAAACAGAGGATCATTTGATAGCAGATTTAGCTGTTGCGACGAATTGTGGTCAGATTAAATCTGGAGCGCCTGCGCGTAGTGACCGGGTGGCCAAGTACAACCAACTTTTACGCATAGAAGAAATTTTGAATGAATCTGCTTTCTACAAGGGCGAAGCTGTGTTGGCTGGTAAGGGATGACAAAGTCGATTATTCGACGTTTGGCTTATATAAGTATTGTTGCCATTTCTTTATTCTCTCTGATGCTTTTAGGAGTTATCCCAGTACAGGAATGGTTTGAAGTTAGAGATACCAAAGATGAGTTATTAGTGGAACTTGCAAAAGTTGAAGAATTAAATGAATCTTACCGAGTTTCGATAGACGCACTTAAGACTGACGAAGAGATAGAGAGAATTGCAAGATCAGAATACAATCTGGTAAAACCGCACGAAGAAGCATACTATGTGGTTCCAGTCTCTTCAGAAGATATTAAAATTCCCGGGATATGGCCTTTTCACAAAAGTTAACCACTATCTGATTTTCATTTTATAAATTTCCGCTGGTTGAAACACTAGCTAGTCGATCGAGATACAGTCTTCTTAGAAAATAACCAGGAGATACAAATGAGTATTTTGGGTAATCGTGTACTAAGAAAAGAAGATGTCGGTTTTTTAACCGAGGGTGCTTGCTATACAGATGATTTAGATGAACCGGCTCTTGAGGGGGCGCTTTGGGTGACTTATGTGCGATCGACAATGGCGCATGCGAAAATTACTGTAGATGCTTCAGAAGCAACAACTATGCCAGGGGTGGCTGGAGTCTTCACCGCTGCTGATTTAGACGGCCCAAAGATTCTCCAGGGTCAGGTGCCGATGTTCCCTGAAGCAATGCTAAATAGACCAATATTAGCTATTGACACGGTCAGATTCGTTGGGGAGTGCATAGCAGTAGTTTTAAGTGAAACTCCGGAAGAGGGTGCTGATGCCGCCGAAGTGGTCTCCATCGATTATGAACCTCTTCCAGTAGTTGTAGATATGGAAGAAGCGGTGACTGATTCAGTTTTAATTTATGAGGATATTGGAACAAACATTGCTGTTGATTTTTCCGCTTTGGGTATGGCAACTGGAATCACAGATGACTCATTTTTTGAAAGTTGTGAAGTTGTAATGAGTGGAAGAGTGGTTCATCAGCGTACAGCGCCAGCACCTTTAGAGCCTCGTTCGACTGCGGCCACTTGGGAGGGTGATAAAGCAATTATGTGGATGTCTAACCAGGCCCCACATGGTGTCAAAGGCGCACTAGAGCCTCTTTATTCAGAACAAGCAAAAGGAGGATTTCAGGTAATTGTTCCTGATGTTGGAGGCGGTTTTGGTGGAAAAATCCCTCCGTATCCTGAAGACGCTCTTCTTCCATGGTTAGCAGCGAAAGCTGAAAGACCTGTTCGTTGGTTCGAGACTCGTACTGAAAACCTTCTGGCTATGGGACCAGGAAGAGCCCATGTACATAGGTTTACTATTGGTGGCAGTAAAGACGGTGATATCACCCACTACCGAATTGAAGTTTTAGCAGACTCTGGTGCGTATACGCGGCTTGGTGCTTTTTTACCAATGTTTACATTGATAATGAGTTCCGGGGTTTACGACATACCAAATATAGAGACAGCAGCCCGAAGCGTTGTTACTAATACAACTCCAACTGAGGCTTACCGCGGAGCTGGTAGGCCTGAGGCATCTCTTACGATTGAAAGAGCAGTTGACATGTTCGCAGCTGAAATCGGAATGGACCCTGCGGAAATCAGAAGAAAAAATTATCTACAAGCGTCTGACTTTCCAGTTTCAACTGCCGTGGGAACAGAATATGACAGTGGAGATTACGAAAAAAGCTTAGAGCTAGCTCTTGAAGCGGCAGGTTATTCAGACTTAAGAGCCGAACAGGCCAGAAGGAGAGAAAACAAAGAAGTGGTTCAGTTGGGAATTGGAATAGCAACTTACGTTGAGATTACAGCCGGTCCTGCTCCGGGAGGTGCAGAATACGGAAAAGTTGAAATTACTTCTGAAGGAAAAGCTCGAGTTTACTCTGGGTCGCTTTCACATGGACAAAGCCATCAGACCACTTTTGCGATGATTGCAGCAGACCAGTTAGGAATGGACATTGAAGACATTGAACTTGTCCAAGGCGATACGGATAAGGTCGCTGAAGGGGTGGGAACATTTGGGTCAAGATCAACACAGCTGGGTGGTTCCTCTATTCACCGTGCGGCCGGTGAGGTAGTTGAATCGGCTAAACAAATTGCAGCTGATTTACTTGAAGCCAATGTAGATGACATTGTTTTAGATCACGCAAATGGAACCTTTCATGTTTCAGGAACTCCATCTGTTAACAAGACTTGGGCAGATGTAGCTGAAGGAACTGAGGAATTATCTTCGGAATCCAATGAACAAACAAAGTGTAGTTATCCATTTGGAACTCATGTAGCAGTCGTAGAAATTGACACTGAAACAGGTGGAGTAACTCTCGACAGGATGATCACCTGTGATGATGCTGGAACAATAATTAACCCGATGATCGTGGAAGGCCAAAGGCATGGGGGAATTGCACAGGGAGTTGCTCAGGCCTTAACAGAAGAAGTTGCCTACGACTCTGATGGAAATCCTCAATCAGCTAATTTCGCAGATTATGGAATAATTTCAATGGCAGAATTGCCGTCGTTTGAACTTGTTCCGATGGAAACCCCAACTCCTAATAATCCACTTGGCTGTAAGGGTATTGGAGAGTCAGGAGCGATCGGATCAACCCCTGCAGTCGCTAATGCGACAGTAGATGGATTGAGTCATTTAGGAATAAGGAATATTGACTTGCCATTGACTTCCCAAAAAGTATGGGAATCAATCCAAAATCACAAAGACTGAATATAAAACGGACTTGATATGAAAACTGTAATAGAGGTGCGCGACCTTGTAAGGAAATTTGGAGAAATAGTAGCTGTAGATGGTATTGATCTCAACGTAAGCGAAGGAGAGGTTTTTGGTTTTCTGGGACCGAACGGAGCCGGTAAGTCAACAGCGATAAGAATGTTGACAACGTTGCTGCACCCTACTTCGGGAGAAATTTATGTATCAGGATTTAACGTCGTTTCTGAAGCAGCCGAAGTAAGAAAAATAATTGGTGTAGCTCTTCAGGATGCAGCGATTGATCCCTTAATGACTGCAAATGAATTAATCAGATTGCAAGCAGTTCTGCATGGAATTTCCCGTTCTGAAGCGAAGGTGAGAGGTGGTGAATTACTTGA
>CENZ01008239.1_pt1 | contig 39637 bp, 35 predicted proteins | sample 361341 | NCBI WGS metagenome assembly CENZ01 (sample SAMEA2619782, study PRJEB7988) | marine metagenome | biome: marine biome (ENVO:00000447); feature: deep chlorophyll maximum layer (ENVO:xxxxxxxx); material: "saline water (ENVO:00002010), including plankton (ENVO:xxxxxxxx)" | depth 50 m
CTGAGGATGTTGTGCTGCGCATTGCAAAGAACATTGCGCAAGAATCTGGCCAAAGAAACTTATGCCTCGCTGGAGGAGTTGCGCTCAACTGTGTCGCTAATGGTCGCTTGGTTCGAGAAAAGGTATTCGATAACATTTGGATTCAACCAGCATCTGGCGATGCAGGAGGAGCGCTCGGTGCGGCAATGTGTGCGTGGCATTTGCATTTTGGAATGGAACGAGTACCGGCCGCTAAAGATACGATGATCGGTGGCTATTTGGGACCAAGTTTTAGTGACGAAGAAATTGAGGAGCAGCTGGATAAAAGCGGCATGATCTACCATAAGCTAGATGATGAGCGCTTTATTGATACAGTCGCCGAGGCGTTAGCCAACGATCAGGCGGTAGGTTGGATGCAAGGAAGAATGGAGTTTGGTCCAAGGGCGCTTGGTGCGCGAAGTATTATTGCCAATCCGCGTTCACCGAATATGCAGAAAAAATTAAATCTCAAAGTTAAATATCGAGAAAGTTTTCGCCCCTTCGCTCCGAGCGTGCTGCGCGAATATGTATCTGACTGGTTTGAATACGACGGAGATAGTCCTTACATGCTTCTGGTGGCCGGAGTCGCAGAAGACAAACGTTTAAAGGTTTCTGATAGGACCGATGATCTATTTGGCATTGATAAACTTAATGTGCCACGTTCTGAAGTGCCTGCCATCACCCATGTCGATTATTCCGCTCGGATTCAGACAGTGGATGGGGTGGCAAATCCTCGCTATCGAGATCTAATAGCTAAGTTTCACGAAAAAACTCATATTCCTATGCTCGTGAATACGTCATTTAATGTTCGAGGTGAGCCAATAGTGTGTTCGCCAAATGACGCATTAAAATGCTTTATGGGCACGGAACTAGACATCTTAGCGATCGGTAGTTTTGTACTTTATAAAGAGGAACAAGTTAATGTTCCTAAGTCTGTTTATGATCATGAGTATGAGCTTGACTAGTTTTTCTCGATCTAATCATCATTGGAAGTTAAGAGTGACTAGTCAGCATCACATCGATGCAGATCAGCATGCTCAACCGCCTCTTTCCTGAGTAGCATATTGCGCTCTGAAGCAGGCGCACTCATGACCTTCAGAAAGGCGCGATGTGATGGATACCAAATCCCGATTGCCTCATGGATATTTTGTGAGCCGACAAGTGTTCCATGTACTTTAGTTCTCCACTTAATTTTACCTCCAACTTCGGAGAGTAGCTGATCAAGAACTACCATATATTCCTTGTATAGTTTCCCGTCGGGATATTGTGCTTTCGGTCGATATCGATTTAAATTTAACATCAGGACGGGTCTGTCGTCATTGGATTCGGCGATTTTCTTAAAATTTTCAATTTCCTCATTATTCGTGTTTGGTAAGTTTGCCATGTTCGGTGCTACCTCTAATTAAGATTGGTGGTTTTGTTTCATCGTACCTTACGTATTCTTGTTTGAGTCAACATAAAACTTGGGATAGAGACGATACGTTATAGTCTATCAAATATGCGTACCCGCAAACCCAGAGTCGGATTATCGTGTGGTGCAATATGTCTATTGAAGAGAGCTGGTAATCTTGTGGCAGTGAACGTGATTGAAGACCCAAAATATTTTGTCGCGAAGAATAATGCGAGCTAGATTTTGATTAGCTCCTATTAATCAAGTGCTCGGGATCGATACCTGTAGGCAGTTAACTGCGATATCATTATGGTCACGTTTAAATTGGTTACTGTGTCAGCCTGAGGAGTCCATTTTAAATTTATTTCAGCATATTAAATAGGTAAGAGGGAGTAGATGGATCATGAGTAGCAAAGAAGAGATGGATATTGTTTACACGATAGTCGATGAGGCTCCAGAACTGGCAAGCGGATCTTTCTTGCCGATAATTAAGGCCTTTAGTGCTATTGGGCATATTAAGGTTGGGAGCCAAGATATTTCATTAGCGGGCAGGATACTTTCTGCATTTCCGGAATATCTTACGGATACACAATGTCAATCTGATGATCTTAATAAACTTAGCGAGGTGGTAAAACAGTCTTCGGCAAATGTCATTAAACTCCCTAATATTTCCGCTTCGATTCCACAATTAAAGGCAGCTATAGATGAACTTCAACAACAAGGATTTGCTGTTCCTGATTATCCTGACGCACCAAACTCAGAAACAGAAAAAAATGTTCGTAGCAAATATGATTCGATAAAAGGCTCCGCAGTTAATCCAGTTTTAAGGGAAGGGAATTCGGACCGAAGAGCAGCAAAAGCAGTAAAAGAGTATGCGAAAGCTAATCCCCATTCGATGGGCGTATGGGAAAAGACATCAAAAACCCATGTTTCATCAATGTCAGGAAATGATTTTTACGCGAATGAGCGGTCCATCATTGTTTCTCCGACGCAAGTGGGTGCTGCGCAAATAGTGTTCATGAACATAGAAGGTGAAACAACGACTTTAAAAGATCAAGTAACGCTTAGCGAAGGAGCCGTGGTTGACGCGACCTTCCTGAGTGTGAAGGCCTTGAAAGAATTTTTCAAAAACGAAATAGATGACGCTAAACAAGAAAATATACTTTTTTCACTACATTTAAAGGCGACCATGATGAAGGTCTCCGATCCGATTTTATTCGGTCATGCTGTTACGAGTTTTATAAGTCCTATCTTTGATAAATATTCTGAAAAGTTTCAACAGCTTGGGATTAATCCAAATGCGGGATTAGGAGACGTCTTGAGTAGGTTAGCGACCGAGCCAGAGGTGCTTAATGAGATTCATGAAATTCTAATGGTGCGCCCAGATTTGTACATGGTCGATAGCGATAAAGGCATTACTAATTTACATGTACCGTCCGATGTGATTATCGATGCGTCTATGCCCGCTGTCATTCGAGCGGGAGGTAAAGGTTGGGATAGCGACGGGAAAGAACGGGATGTTAAATGCGTAATCCCCGATAATTGTTACGCTCCAGTCTATGACGAAACCATTAATTATTTCAGAGAAACGGGGGCGTTAGATCCATCATCTTCAGGCGCTGTTGCTAATGTTGGTTTGATGGCCCAAAAGGCAGAAGAGTACGGATCACATCCAACTACGTTTGAGATGCCTTCTGCGGGAACGATAACGATGGTAGCGGCCAATGGTGATGTGCTGCATGAGCATCGTGTAGAGACAGGGGATATATGGCGTTCTTCAATAACACAAAAGGCAGCCATAGAGGATTGGATTAAGTTGGCGCTATCAAGGCAAAGAGCGACAAGTTCTCATGCAGTATTTTGGCTTGATCGTGCACGCGCCCATGACGCGCAGCTACTGGCTTATGTCGAACCTGTGTTGAAAAAAGAGAAGCTAACAGATCGATTTCATATACTGGCTCCTCGAGAAGCGACAAGAGTAACGCTTGAAACAATTCGTAAAGGTAGAGATTCGATAGCGATTACGGGTAACGTGCTGAGGGACTATTTAACTGATTTATTTCCCATTTTAGAGTTAGGAACCTCTGCAAAAATGTTATCCATCGTTAAGTTAATGAACGGTGGCGGACTGTTTGAAACTGGTGCGGGTGGTTCTGCGCCCAAACACGTCCAACAACTGCTATCTGAGAATCACTTAAGATGGGATTCGTTGGGCGAGTTCTGCGCTTTAGGCGAAAGTCTCATGTTTTATGCCGAAACCTCCGGAAACCAGTACGCGAAAATTTTAGGTCAAGCTGCCGAAGTCGCTACTCAAAAGATACTTGATAATAATCGGTCTCCATCAAGAAAGGTTGGAGAGGCTGATAACAGAGAGAGTCACTACTATTTTGCAATGTATTGGGCAGAGGCACTAGCTCAACAGTTGGACAATGAAGGAATCGCAGTAAGATTTAAAGAAGTCTTTGATCAGCTTAGTAAGAATGAAGATGCCATTATTGCTGAATTCCGGGGTGCTCAAGGAGTGCCAGTTGATATAGGTGGTTACTATCATCCTGACACAAACAAGGTTTCTTCCGTAATGAGACCAAGCTCTACGCTTAATGAAATTATTAGCGGTATTCAGACTACATAAAAAAGATAGGAGCAGCATGCCAACAAAACGGATTGCAAGACGGGTGACATTAGCGAGTCGACCAGTCGGCCTGCCAAGCGTTAATAATTTTAAAATAGAATCATTTTCTGTGAACTCGCCCCAAGCGGAGGAGGTGTTGGTCAAAGTTACACATTTCTCGCTCGATCCTTATATGAGGGGTCGTATGGATGACGCTGCATCATATGCTGCTCCAGTTAAATTAGGGGAGGTAATGGAAGCGGGTGCGGTCGGTCGTGTTGAGGAAAGCGAATCAGAGGGCATCGAGGTCGGAGATTGGGTGTATGGACGAATGGGGTGGACTGAGTCTGCTGTAATTGATGGATCATTGATTCAGAAAATTCCGGCGTCGATGAGTCCTAAATCGCTATCGTTGGGCGCGCTTGGAATGCCAGGATTCACTGGCTGGTGGGGATTAAGTCACCATGGAAGACCAAAGGCGGGTGAAACTTTAGTTGTCGGCGCTGTTACAGGTCCGGTGGGATCGATGGTCGTTCAACTTGCTAAGCGGCTTGGACTAAAAACTATAGGAATAGCTGGGTCAGAAAAAAAATGTACACTCGCCATCGATAAATTTGGGGTTGATCATTGCTTGAATCACAGAGAGTTTAATTCAGCACGGGAGTTGCAGTCCGCCCTAAAGGGTGTTGCACCCGATGGCATTGATATTTACTTTGAGAATGTCGGTGGAAAAGTCTTTGAAGCTGTTGCTCCACAGATGAATGAGTTTGGACGGGTGGTTGTTTGTGGCATGGTCAGTTGGTATAACGAGGGCGCAATGGGAACTGAGGCACAAACAGAGAGCATATCTGTTGCGAACCTGTGGCGTAACATTTTAGTGAAAAAACTCTCTGTTAATGGCTTTATTATTTCAGATCATTGGTCACACTATCCAAAATTCGTATCCAATATGCAGCCGTTGATTACCTCTGGTGAGATTCAGTATATTGAAGATATGGTTGCCGGTATTGAAAACGCTCCCAATGCGTTTATTGGGCTATTACAAGGACGCAACTTTGGCAAGCTGGTCGTGGAAGTTTGAGAGAAATTGGATACTTCTGTAGCCTCAGCTAACGATTTTCTCTTCATGCAGCAAGCACTTGAGCTTGCTTTGGAAAGTGCAGCTCACGGTGAGGTACCAGTTGGTTCTATTTTGGTTAAGGACGGGAAGACCATAGCTCAATCAGGTAACGCGCCCATCTCCTTATCAGATCCAACAGCACATGCAGAGATTAATACGATCCGCATGGGCGCTTCGTATTTAGGGAATTACCGGCTTGTGGGGACAACGTTATACTCGACACTGGAACCCTGCGTGATGTGTGCTGGCGCAATCATGCACGCGCGTATAGAACGATTGGTGTTTGGCGCTTATGATGAAAAGTCAGGTGCTTGCGGGTCAGTGGTCGATTTATTTGAGAACGGGCAACTAAATTACCATACTTCAGTTTTAGGTGGTGTCATGTCGAGCGAGTGCGCGGCCGTATTGAAAAGTTTTTTTAAACTACGGCGGTAATAGATGATTTTACATATTAACATTCGGACTCAAACACTCAGCCTAAACAGTACGGAACATGATCAGGTTTTCAAGACCTATAAAGTATCGACATCTAAATTTGGCGTCGGAGAAGAAAATAATAGCTTTAAAACTCCTCGGGGCACGCATTGTATTCGGGCTAAAATTGGAGCTGATGAGCCAATAAATACTGTGTTCATCGGTCGCAGGCCGACCGGAGAGATCTTCGGTGAGGCACTCCTAAAAAGCTTTCCAGACCGAGATTGGATCCTCACGCGCATACTCTGGCTATCAGGTAAGGAAGTGGGAATTAACAGACTAGGTACGGTCGATACCATGCGTCGTTATATCTATATACACGGCAGTCCTGATGGGGTTCAGATGGGTGTGCCCGGTTCGATTGGGTGTATCCGAATGAGGAACTCAGATGTTATTGATTTGTTTGACAGAGTCTCAGTTGGAGACTCAGTTCAAATTATCTAAATCATTGGGGAAAAGATGATATGAGACTTGAAGGAAAAGTATCGATAATTACTGGGGCAGGACGCGGTATTGGCCACGCTACAGTGAAAAAATTTTTAACCGAAGGCGCGCAAGTTATAGCGTGCGATATTAATCCATCACTTCTCGAAACTTTCAGTAAAGTGTTTTCTAGCGACTCATGCGGCACGGCATTGGTTGTGGATGTAACGGATTCAAAAGGCGTAATTGACATGGTCAACACAACCGTTGCAAAGTATGGACGAATCGATGTTCTTGTTAATAATGCTGGAATCGTCCGAGACGCCAGGATGATGAATATGACTGAGGAAGCTTTCGATAGCGTTATTGATGTGAACCTTAAGGGAACCTATAACTGTGCAAAAGCAGTTCTTCCACATATGATGGAGCAACGGTCCGGTGTTGTGCTAAATGCATCGTCGATAGTTGGACTATATGGGAATTTTGGACAAACTAATTATTCAGCGAGTAAATTTGGTGTGATCGGAATGGCGAAAACTTGGGCTCGCGAATTCGGGCGATTCGGGATTCGAGCAAATTCGGTTTGTCCAGGTATGATTGATACGGAAATTCTGAGCGATATTCCCGAGAAAGTTCTTGATAATATTCTTACCAAAATACCACTTGGGCGGCTTGGCAAAACCACTGAGGTCGCCAGTGTTTATGCATACCTTGCCTCAGATGAAGCAAGTTATATCAATGGCGCCGTTATTGAAGTCGGTGGCGGAGCAACGCTCTAGTCCCAGATAAATTCAATAAGTAGACTTTTCTGCAACCAAGTCGGGTAACTGCAACGGGCTTTTTGGCGTAAATCCCTTTTTGTGATGCTCGGCGATTACTGTCGTAAAAATCCCGCCTCTGACGTAAAATCGGGAAGTCAGTCGCATAAACTTAGGCTTTATTAGTGTCACCAAATCATTCAGGATTTGATTGGTAATGGCCTCGTGAAAAGCGCCTTTATCCCGAAATGTAACGATATAAAGCTTTAAACTCTTAAGTTCAACGCACTTCTTGTCTGGCAAATAATCCAGATACAGCGTCGCAAAATCGGGTTGGCCTGTTTTCGGGCATAAGCATGTGAATTCAGGAATTTGCATGCGTACCCAAAAATCATTTTTAGGGGCCGGGTTTGGAAAAGTCTCGAGCGGATTGATCACGGTTTTCGACATTCTAAAATTAGGTTATTAAGATAAAATAGGCAATGCCCCTTTTTGCAAGCTATCAATTACTGCTTGCCGGGATGATTATAACGATTTCGACGGATAATATTTTGCGCCTCACTCATATTAAGTTAGCCGGTTTCAAATCTTTCGTAGAGCCTACGCACATTCCAGTTCCTGGGAAATTGGTGGGTGTGGTGGGTCCGAATGGATGCGGCAAATCAAATGTGATCGATGCCGTGCGCTGGGTTCTTGGAGAAACATCAGCTAAGCAGTTACGTGGCGAGAACATGCAGGATGTAATTTTTGCGGGCTCCACTGAACGAAAACCGATGTCCCGGGCCAGTGTCGAACTCATTTTTGATAACAGTGCTGGTAAGGTAACTGGCGTTTGGTCCCAATACACCGAAATTTCTATTAAGCGGGTCCTTGAAAGAGAAGGCGCCTCTTCCTATTTCATAAATAACCAACACGTTAGAAGACGTGACGTAGCAGACATTTTTTTGGGCACTGGGTTAGGTGGCAGGGGATATGCCATTATCGAACAAGGTATGATCTCGCGGATCATCGACGCCCGACCTGATGATATGCGATCGTTTTTGGAAGAAGCCGCAGGCGTTTCGAAGTATAAGGAGCGACGACGAGAAACAGAACTTCGCTTACGAGATACGCGGGATAATCTCGCCCGCGTGGAAGATATTCGTTCAGAATTAGATAAACAGCTGCGAAAGCTTGAACAGCAGGCACAACAAGCAGAAAAATTTCATGGGTATGAAAACGATTTAAAAGAGACTCAGCAACAAGTTTGGTACCACAACAAACGCGAATCTGAAGAAAAAAGGATGGTCATAGCATCGCAGATTAAGCAAACAGAGATCGACGTCGAGAAAAAAATAGCATTATTGAGAGAAACTGAGACCGAGATTGAAAAGTTAAAAATATCGCGGGAAGACAGTGCATCAGTAGTGAACAGTGTACAAGGCACACTCTATGAAGTTAACTCTTTGATCGCTCGTATCGAACAATCCATCGAGCACTTACGAGAAACACGTAAAAGAACACAGCAACAACTGGGTAATATCGATGCCACTTACAAACAGCAAAGACGCGATTTAGCTTCGTTAGAACACGTTTTTTGGGATGCTCGGAGGCAAGTCTTAAATGTCAGGCTACAACAAACTCAAACTTCGCTGGAATTGGAGGTCAGTAGGACCGAATTGCCTGATATTGAGGAATCCTTTGCTGGCGCTCAAAGAGCAGTAGATGAGCACCAGAAATTAATATCGGACTTACAAAACAAGTTAAACTTGAGCAAGACCCATCAGACTCACGCCTCGAATGTCCTTGATCAATTGGCGAGCAGAAAAGAAAGACTAGATGCGGAACGCTTCGAGCTTAACCCACCAAATGCTGGTCAGATTGAATCGATGGATGCCTCAATTCAGAGTTTAGACGAGGTTATGAGGGCGCAATCTAATAAACTTTCAAAAGCAGAAATTGAACTGGCTGGCGCGGAGGATCAGAAGGATAAAGCTGGCTTGATGCTAAACGAAAAACGTAGGCTCTACTCAGAGCTGGAAGCCAAGAGACGTGCTTTAGTTGATCTTCAAAAGCAGGTGTCGCAGTCTGAACGACTAAGTGAGTGGCTTGATATAAGCGGCTTTAATGGGGAGGAACGCTTGTGGGAATTGCTCCGTGTTCAGACTGGTTGGGAAGATTCAGTCGAGGCCGTTTTACGTGAACGTCTGGTGTCTATAGCAGCTGACGACCTGAGCGTTGTTAGATTTGAAGCGGCTAAGCAACCGCCCTCAAAAGTATCTTTCTTTAACAAGAAATTTACTTCATCGCAACCCGAAGTCTCTTCATCAACCTTTACTTCTCTTGGAACAATGGTGCAAGCAGATAATTCATCAATATCGGATCTCATTAGGCACTGGTTATCGCACGTGTTTATAGCTGAGACAGATATTGAGGCAAGAGAAATGGTTAATCAATTAAGCGCTGGTGAGATGTGTGTCACGAAGCGAGGCGACCTTTACTATCCAGGAGGTGTGGCATTGTTCGCCCCTGACCAAGAAGTTCATGGAATGCTGGCGCGTCAGGTTGAGATCGAAAAGCTAGATGATCAATCTACACTCGCTCAAGAGGCATTAGATGACTGCCAAGAAGACTTCAAAATCGTGTCTGAATCCGTCACGCAAATGAAAGAAAACCTCAGTCAAGCTAGAACGGAATATGCAGAACTCAAAGAAAAGCTCCACCACGAACGCGTAGACTTTCTACGTTTATCCGATCTTAATCAGCGTACCATCGAACGGTTAGCGCAGATGGAGGCTGAATTGGTCGAGATTGATGGACTACGGCTGACTGAGAGTGAAAGAAAGGAAACAGCGGCTCGGGAAGGTGACAAGTTGGAAGGCGAGCTCAAAACCGCATCGAGTGTATTAAATCAAATGTCTTCGGAACTCCAGTCTCTCGGGCAGGTAAGAGGGGCGAAGCTTGAAACGATCAGCAATTTAAACCAGAGTTACTCAGAGCAATCTTTTGAATATCGATCATTAACAAATAAAATCAATGATTTAAGTTTAAATATCAGTCAAATTTATGAGTCTTTTATGCGATTGGATGAACAACGTTCCGAACTTAGTGACCAGTTAAATCGTGAGATGGAAGGAGAGCGAAGCGAAGAACTACAAGTGAATTTGATACGTCGTAATCAGGTAGAGTCAGAGCTTAGCGTGTCAAGACAGAAGCTTTCGGATTGGGATGAGCAACTAAGCGTTTCCGAGCTGCGACGGCAAGAAACTGACCGGGCATTACAGCCTCTGAGAGAGTCGATTAATGAGATGGGGTTAAGTGAGCAAGAGTGCCGACTAATTAGAGACCAATTTATTAATCAATTAACCGAGTCAAACGCAGATGAAGAGCATTTGAGTAAAGTGGTTCAAAATGATTTCGAAGTAGGGCTTGCTGAAATAGCTATTTCTGATCTACAACGGAGAATCACAAGGTTAGGGGCAATTAACTTAGCAGCGCTTGACGAGCTTAAGGAGTCTCAGGAAAGAAAAGGATACTTAGATGCGCAAGCAGAGGACCTTCTAGAGGCAGTATCCACTTTGGAAACTGCAATCCGAAGCATTGACAATGAGACCAGAGAACGTCTGTCTGGAACGTTCGAACAGGTGAATCGGCAATTCGGAGAAATGTTTCCGGCATTGTTCGGTGGCGGAGAAGCGAAGCTGGTGCTGACGGGCGAGGAGATCTTAGACGCAGGCGTGGAAGTAATAGCCCGTCCACCTGGAAAGCGAAACACCTCAATCCATTTACTATCCGGAGGTGAGAAGGCATTAACCGCATTGTCTCTTGTATTTTCTTTATTCCAATTAAATCCCGCACCCTTTTGTCTGTTAGATGAGGTCGATGCGCCGTTAGACGATAGTAATACAGTGCGATACTGTGATCTTGTGCGAAAAATGGCACAAAGCACGCAGTTTTTGTTTATCACGCACAATAAAATAACCATGGAAATGGCGGAGCAATTGATTGGAGTTACCATGCAAGAGCAAGGAGTGTCGCGTGTGGTAGCAGTTGATATCGAGGAAGCCATGAAATTGAATGAAGAAATCGTCGCTTAACCCGGGACAGGTAGGCCACACGAGAGCATATTGAGGTAATAACATGAGCGATTTACAGATATATTTGTTAGCTTTAGGCGTTGTTATTATTCTTGGCGTTTTGATTGTTAATCGCGTCCAAGAGCGACGTTTTAAGTCTAAGCTGAAGCAGACGTCAGATTCGGCAGACCACGATCCATTGCTTGATCATCTGGATAAACAAGCTTCAGTTACATTGACTGACGTCGAAGATCAGACCACTGTGCCGAAAGAACGCCCGTCGATTAGTGTTGGGGTAAGTAATGATGCCGATACGACGTTAGCTTTGGAGTTGCTCGATTCTAAGATAACGTTCCAAATTGCAATAAGCGCTTCCGAAGGATTATGTATAAGCACGACCGGGCGACTACAAGAAGTGCTCGAAACAATACCAAAACGCTATCAAGTATGGGGAAGTACGCGAAAACATAAAGATCCAATTATCGTGTCTAATCCTGATTCCGTGTTCGACAAGTTAATCATTGTTATTCAGCTAACCGACCGAAACGGCCCGTTAACTCGAGAACAAATTGAAACAATAACAACTGATATTTATTCGGAAACAGTACCAACTGGAGCAATTGCGACACAGATCAAAGCTTCTGAGGAGGCCGCAAATGCAATGCAATTAAAACAGTTTAGTGATGAAGTTGATCTTTTGTTTGGCTTAACCGTAGAGCGGTCGAGAGATGCCATGATATCTGGTTCGGAGATACTGAGTTTAGCCTTGGCGCTTGGAATGCGTCTTAATAGGAACGGCGTGTTTATAATGCTCGATGACGATGGGAAAGAACTATTTACATTAGAAAATAGAGATTCAACTCCTTTTCATGAATCCCAACTTAAAGAGCAAGAAATATCAGGTATCACGTTTTTATTAGATGTACCCTCTGTGCCTGATGGAATCCAAACCTTCAATAAGATGGCTGGAGTTGCTAAACAATTTGCCGACGCAATGAATGGGACGATATGTGACGACAATAGCCAATTAGTCAGCGAGGCCGGTTTCGATCTCATAAGAGACCAATTAAATAAGATTTATCAACAAATGGAGGATAAAGAGATTCTTCCGGGGTCGTTAGTGGCTAAGCAGCTATTTTCGTAATGAATGATGACTACTCAGCAATAAAGACCCGCGCCATCGGATTGCGTCGAATATTAAACCAAGCCAATCGCGAGTACCACACACTTGATGCGCCAAATCTTCTCGATTCGGAATATGATCAATTGTTTAGAGAATTGATTAACATCGAGCAGGAATACCCAGAATTGCGCGTAGAAGATTCTCCGACCCAAAGGGTCGGTTCTCGGACGCTGGATTCCTTCCCGAGTGTAACGCACTCGTCACCAATGCTATCACTCAATAATGCGATTGAAGTATCCGACATAAAACAATTCGATCGAAGAACCAAAGATTTACTGGAGATCAATGAAGCCGAGATAAGTTACTTTGCCGAACCAAAGTTTGATGGACTAGCGATATCGCTTCGATATGTCGACCGCGTTTTAGTACAAGCAGCTACCCGAGGTGATGGAAATACCGGAGAGCAAGTGACGGAGAATATTCGAACCGTGCGATCCATACCTCTGGTTTTATCCGAACACGCTCCAACTATGGTCGAGGTGCGTGGAGAGGTTGTCATGATGAAGCGTGATTTTGAAGATTTGAATCGACGACAATCTGAATCAGGAGAAAAAATTTTTGCTAACCCACGCAATGCTGCGGCGGGCTCGCTGAGGCAACTCGATTCAAAAATCACCGCGGGTAGAAAGTTATCTTTTTTTGCTTATAGCCTTGAAAACGTTTCCGAATCAAATGGCGCAATTCAGTCTCAGCTAGAAATATCGAGTCTTTTGAAACAATATGGATTTTCAACATCATCATTGAGTCGTGTTGTAAAGGGTTTAAACGGAATTCAAGACTTTTTTAACCGTGTTGCAACTTTGAGGTCTTCATTAGATTATGAAATAGATGGAGTCGTGTACAAGGTTGATGCGCTTGAAAATCAACGTAAGTTGGGATTTGTGGCTCGTGCGCCACGATATTCGATGGCTTATAAATTCCCACCCGAAGAAGAAATCACACAATTACTCGACATTGAAGTCCAAGTTGGAAGAACAGGAGCGATTACTCCAGTGGCTAGATTAGCGCCTGTTAGAGTCGGCGGAGTGGTAGTAACCAATGCCACGCTTCACAACCAAGACGAAATCGCGCGAAAGCAAATAAAAATTGGGGATTATGTTGTCGTTCGACGTGCGGGTGATGTAATCCCTGAGGTTGTCCGACCGATACCTGATAGGAGAGAGAACGTAAAAGAGTTCTCAATGCCAAAACACTGCCCAGTGTGTCAAGGTGACATTGCCAAAGAATCAGGAGAGAGCGTTTTCCGATGTATTGCTGGCATGAAATGCCGTGCGCAACGCGCACAATCTATTTGGCACTTTTGCTCCCGAAAGGCAATGAATATAGACGGTATTGGCGAGAAATTGATTGATCAGCTTGTAGAATTGAGGTTTGTTGAGTCTTTTGCGGATCTTTATCGCCTAGAGCCAGTAAGATTATCGACACTGGAGCGTATGGGCGAGAAATCAGCAAACAACATCTGTGAAGCGATTTCTAAATCACGTGAGACAACTTTAAGTCGTTTTATATATTCACTTGGTATCCGCAACGTTGGCGAGCAAACCGCCAAAGACTTAGCATCGCATTTCGAAACGTATGAGCACCTGATTTTAGCCACTGAAGAGGACTTAATTAAAATACCTGATATTGGACCGGTGGTGGCAAGCAGTATTAGAGCCTATTTCAATGACCCATACCATACTAGCGTTGTTGAAGGTTTGATTGAAATGGGAGTTAGCTGGAAACCTGAACGATTTGCTTTAGCAAATACGGTATTAGCCGAAAAAAAATTCGTATTAACAGGTATGCTTAAAAGCTTTTCTCGTGACGAAGCGGAAAAAGAAATTGAAAGCCGTGGAGGTACGGTAGCAAGTGTCGTATCAAAAAATATAGACTATGTGGTCCTAGGAGAAAAACCTGGATCTAAACTAAAAAAAGCGAATGATTTGGGTGTCAAAACTATTGATGAATTAATGTTTATAAGCTTACTTGAGAGAGAAGATGAATAAAAAAATAAATGCTGCAGTATTTCCAGTTGCCGGATTAGGAAGCCGATTTCTACCTGCGACAAAAGCAACGCCGAAAGAGATGCTTCCTATCGTCGATAAACCACTCATACAATACGGTATTGAAGAGGCGGCCGACGCCGGTATTACAAAAATGATTTTTGTGACTGGACGCAATAAGCGTGCGATTGAAGACCACTTCGATAGCGCTTACGAGCTTGAGGCAGAACTTGCATCGAAAGATAAGCGAGATCTTTTACGAATTGCGCGTTCAGTCGCGCCTAAAGGGGTCGAATTTGTTTATGTGCGGCAGTCTTCTGCCCTCGGACTCGGGCATGCGATCTTGTGCGCCAAACCGGCGTTAGCAGACGAGCCGTTTGCTGTGGTACTTGCTGATGATTTGATTAAGGGGGACACAGGCGCAGTTCAGCAATTAATAACTGCTTCAAGCAACAACGAAGGGCCGGTTATCGGGTTAGAAGCGATTGAGCCGCATCAATCTCGAGCGTACGGTATCGTTGAAATCCGTGAGCGTATTGGCGAAAATGTGATTGCTTCGAACATGGTTGAGAAGCCAAATCCCGAGGATGCGCCTTCAAATTTAGGCGTTGTGGGGAGATACCTTTTGCCTTACGAGATCTTTGAAGTCATCGAAAATTTGCCGACCGGATCTGGAGGAGAGATTCAGCTTACAGATGCACTAGCGGTCTTAGCAAGGCGAGATGGCGTACTTGGGGTATCTTTGCAGGGTCAACGTTTTGATTGCGGTTCTAAATTGGGGTACGCGAAGGCTAATATTGAGTATGGACTTGAGCATTCGGAAATAGGAAATAATCTTCGAGCCTACTTAGCAGGTCTTGTTGGATGAACAAACGACTCGGGCTGTATGAGAGCGACCCGCGCAGATTTGCGCGAGTCATAATCACTCATCAAGAAATTGATAACGAAATCAAAAGAGTAGCGAATGAGATTGAGGGAAGTATTGGCAATCAATGTCCGATTGTTCTCAGTATATTAAATGGGTCAATTTGTTTTTCAGGACAATTACTGACCGAACTCGAGTTTTCCCTCAGGTACGACGTATTTTCCATGTCGCGGTACGGCCATGGCACAAAAGGTGGAGATCTAAAACATTTGTCTTACCCAACTACTTCTGTTCGTGATAAAACTGTTTTAATCTTAGACGACATTCTTGATCGAGGCGCCACCTTAGAGTCGGCTAGGCGATGGGCTATGGGAAACGGCGCCAGTCAGGTTTTGATGGCAGTATTAATCGATAAACATGTTCAAAATACTCCTAACCGAATTCAGCCAGATTTCTCATGTTTTAAAATTAAGGATGAATTTGTCTTTGGATTTGGGATGGATATTGACGGGATGTGGCGTAACTTAAAAGACATTCACGCCCTCACGAATCCTGCATCTATTAAATATTAAATTAACAAACAAGCACATGAGCGTTAAACCAGTACTAAAAATGGGGCACCCTACGTTGTTATCGAGATCTGAGGAGGTGAGTCAGTTCGACACAGCTGAACTCCACGCATTGATCCAAGATATGAAAGATACTATGACCCATTTGAACGGAGCCGGAATTGCCGCACCGCAAATCGGAGTACTTAAGCGAGTGGTGATTTTTGGTTTTGAGGCAAATGTCAGGTACCCAAGCGAAAGTGCTGTACCTTTTACTATACTGATCAACCCAACGATAGAATGTTTAAATGAAACGATGGAAGAGGGTATCGAGGGATGTTTGTCTGTTCCCGGCTTAAGTGGTTCGGTTCCTAGACATACGAAAATTCGATATCGAGGCTATGATCCTTTGGGGGACGCAATAGATCGCACAGTGACTGACTTTCATGCGCGTGTTGTTCAGCACGAATGTGACCATCTAGATGGCGTTCTTTATCCAGCTCGCATCAAAGATTTCAGTACGTTTGGTTTTATTGAATAGACAGCTCTTGCGATTTATCACCTAAACTGAGCTTCTCTACTAAGATGTTTTGAAGACGCAGCGTTTCACGTGCGCTGCTCAGAGCATCTCCCGAAATCAATAGTGTGTCCTCCACGCGCTCACCCATCGTATTGATTTTTGCGTTTTTAATATCAACTCGATGCTCGGTTAACGTCCGGGCGATAGCGTAAAGTAGGCCAGGCTGATCGGCGCAGGTAATGAGGAGATAGTAATTTAAACCGCTTTCATCACCTCGAATCTCGACCTCAGGTTTAATAGGAAAGTGCTGAAGTCTTCTACTAATTCTTCCGTTATTGACTTTTGGTAATGAGTCTAAAGAAAGCGCTATCGGTAATTTTTGTTCGATATGGTTAATCATATCCTGATAATCGTCTTCAGCGTAACGATCAGTTAATATCTGAAAAGTGTTTAGATAGTGATTATCTTTCGTTGTGAAAACTTTAGCCTCAACTACTGAAAACTCAGTGTCTTCGAAAAAACGACAAATTTTTGCGAAGATTGCTGATTCATTTTTGCCGTAGGTTAAAACCTGTAAGCCGTCCCCAATTGGGGATAGTCGAACTTTAACAGTAGCTTGATCAGTATCGCCACGATAATTAAGAATGCGGGTGTGCCAAACAATTTCACTTTCTTCATGCCGAATGAAGTAACTTTCATCCAAGTTAGACCAAAACTTTTTATACGAAGTGTGTAATATCGCGTAAGCCGTTAACCTGCTCTCAACGTTTCTTTTTTTCAACTCAATAAGATTCGTTGTTTTCTTAGGGTCGACCTTTATCTGCTCTAGCGCTCGGTAATATAAGTTTTCAAGAAGCTTGGCCTTCCATCCGTTCCATACTTTCGGACTGGTTCCACGGATATCGGCAACTGTTAATAGGTATAGAGCTTCCAATCGCCGTTGGCTCTTGACGGTTCGCACAAACTCCTTTACGACCGAGGGGTCTGAAATGTCTCTTTTTTGAGCCATTGTTGACATGTATAGATGTTGTTCCACCAACCAAACCACTAAGTTGGTGTCAGGCTTGCTTAACCCATGTTGTTCGCAGAAATTTCTGGCGTCATCCATACCTAGTTTTGAATGATCACCACCACGTCCTTTTGCAATATCGTGATAGAGACCAGCGATATATAGTGTTTCAGGTCGCTTAAACGAGCCGATGAGCTTACTACAAAGGGGAAATTCATGAGACATCTCTGGAACCGCAAACCTTCTCAGATTACGAACAACCATTAGAATATGTGCATCAACCGTGTATACGTGAAAAAGATCATGTTGCAATTGACCACATATTTTCCCAAACTCAGGTAAGTATCGTCCAAGTAAGTCATATTGGCTCATCAATCTAAGCGTATGTGTTAAGCCGATTTGTCTTTTAAACAGACCAATGAATGTGCGTCTGTTTTCTTTACTGCTCCTAAATTGGTCATTGATGAGTTTTTTTCCGTGCCAAAGCTCTTTTCGAGTTCGAGCTGAAATGCCGTTAATCTCGGGATGCCCGTGGAGCGTAGAAAAAAATTCGAGAATCGCATTCGGATTTTTATTGAAAACTCCAGATGAGGTAGTTTCAAGAAACCCATTACGAATTTGAAAATTCGCATCAATGTTAACGAGCGTTGTATCTTGTTCTTTATGAACTATCTCCCTAAGATGCTGCAAAATTATCGATGATAAAAGATTGACCGCCTTCGCGGCTTTAAAAACAACTTGCATCAATTGTTCTGTGGCAGGTTTCGCGCTAGTAGTGCGAAAGCCCAAATCCGCCGCTAATAAACGTTGGAAATCAAATAGCAGCCGGTCTTCTTTTCGTCCTGCTTGAACGTGTAATAAAGTCCTAACGAAAATTAACGCTCGTTCATGTTTTTCAAGCTGGGCTTGTTCTAATTTTGTAATGATTCCGTTAGAACGGATTGAGTCCCAATTTGACCCATATCCCGCCGCTTGAGCAATCCAAAGGATTGTTTGCAAATCACGCAGACCGCCAGGCGATTCCTTTAGATTCGGCTCCAGATTTTGAAAGGAGTCGTTGTAGCGGCTGTGGCGCTGTGTCAACTCCACCATCTTCGCATCAAGAAATTTACGCCCATCCAAAGTTTGGTTTATTACTTTTATAAAGCTTGAATGGAGCAATTTGGAACCAATTAAGAATCTGGACTCCATCAAGTTAGTTTGCGTGCTGATATCTTTGTTTGATTCGTCAATGCATTCATTTATTTTTCTAACGCTATGGCCCACGTCTAAACCAATATCCCACAAAGTACTTATAAAAGAAGCAATTTTTGTCTCTTCTGTTTTTTTTAAAGCGTCTGGAATAAGAATAAGAACGTCAACATCAGAATAAGGAAACAAAGAACCCCTACCGTAGCCCCCGACAGCAACCAAGGCTGCTTCAACTGACGCGAGTTTTTGTTTCCATAATGACCTTAGAAGCGCATCCGTCTGTTTTGAGTGTTTTTTCAGTAATGACTGGTAATCAGTTTTACGATCCAGTCTAGAAAATAGACGTTGCTTTTTTCGTTTTATTTGTTTCCGAAGATTTGCAATAAATAGCGCCCCGTCTTTTTGCCGTTTTGCATGAGTCATCAGATGATGAATGCTAACCCACTCGGCGGCTCTGGCGTTTCATCCGAGACTGTTAATACTTCAAACCCGGTTTCGCTAACTAGTATCGTATGCTCCCACTGTGCGGATAATTGATGATCTTTGGTGACTATAGTCCAACCATCAGATAATTGGCGTATGTCGCGCTTACCCGCGTTGATCATAGGTTCAACAGTAAAAATCATCCCGGGCTCTAGTGTTAACCCCGTTCCTGCCTCACCATAATGAAGCACTTGTGGATCTTCGTGGAAAGTCTTGCCGATACCGTGTCCGCAAAACTCTCGAACCACACTGAAACCAGCGGCTTCTGCGATTTTCTGTATTGCTGAGCCGATATCGCCTAAGTGAGCTCCGGGTCTGATTTGGGCGATACCCGCCCACATGCAATCGAACGTCAACTCCGTCAGTCTCCGACTTTGGATCGACGGCTCCCCAACATGGAACATACGACTGGTATCTCCATGGTAACCGTCTTTAATCACAGTTATATCAATATTGATTGAGTCTCCATTTTTTAGTTTTTTAGACCCTGGAATCCCATGACAAATCACATGGTTCACTGAAGTGCAAATAGATTTTGGGAACGGCGTATGTCCAGGTGGCGCGTAATTTAATGGCGCGGGAATTGTTTGCTGGACATTAATCATGTAATCATGGCAGATCTCGTTAAGCTCCTCAGTTGTCACACCTGCTTTGATTTTTGGAGTTATGAAATCAAGAACTTGTGATGCTAGACGACCAGCCACACGCATCTTTTCAATGTCTTCGTTTGTTTTGATTGTTACTGTCATTGGAGATTACTTTTCTATGGTGGGAGAATCATATCATTTTGAGGGCGCTTTGCGAGGAGATGGTAACTATTTACTGGCCAAAAATATGAGGCCCTGTTTTGATTATGAGGGAATCTACTCGATCATTAATTTCGGGAAGGCTCGGGAAATCAATTAATATCCAATCGATCGTGTCAAGTAATTGTGCGTAATCGGGTAGGGGCCTCCAACGAAGATACGGCGAGTTTGCATGGCATGATCGAAAACAAGATGATTCGACCGGCTCCCATCGCCATCCTTCTGCTCTAACGGCGGCGTAGATCATTTTTGCCCAATGCTCTTGCAGACCTTCTTCTATAAGGGCTTCGTAAACAATAGCCTGCATGTCGCGCCAATTCGTAAGTGCGTTCTCAGCTTGACCGTTATACAGAATAATTGTTTTTAGATATTCAAACGGATTCGGTAACGGCCTAGTTAACCGTAACTCATCCGTAAGTAGGTTTAAGGGTATAACTCGATTTGCCTGGGTCGTCCATGTCTCGCCAGTTGAGTCGATGAAGCTTAATGGGTGCACTAATCTTACATGCTGCGGATGCTCCATAGTATCCACAAGTTGGAGCGACACTGAACCCCGAAATTCGGTTGCTTGAATAGGAGTGACGCCGAGTAGCCCAATTGCCATTATAACTTTTATAAACATAAAGTTAGATTAATTATTTTATTTAAAAAATTAATTCTGAGATTGTTCGTATTAGCTTGGTTAGTCTTCTAATAATTACTTATTTCTTCCGACGGGCGAATCCCAGCTAGGTTGGGATCCTTAAATTGTCGCAACGCAAAATTTTTTATCCTTGACTTAACTGTCTATGGGTGTATTTTTACCTTATGAAAATATTTTTCTATTAAGAAAGGTACATTTCATATTCGTACGTTACTGTACCTAAAAAATACGGTGTGAGGGGCGACTTCAAGAGATTATAGAGTCCGTCACTAAACGGTTAACACGAAGCTTTAGATATCGCAAACGGAAGGGGGAGAAACGTTATGGAATTCAACATACTGCAGTCCCACAAGGGGCTGGATAAGCAACTAGAGGAGCTAGGGTCAGATCCGTTTGACGGCAACAGCGTTGGCACCTCACTGTTCATGACAGGAAACATGGGACCGAAGATCAAGGAAAAAATGGGGGCAGCTGCTAAGAAGGCAGGCATGTCTCGTAGAGATTTTTTCCGGTCATCTCTTGGTTTAAGTGCTGCAATGATTGCTGCAAATGAAGTAACCGGGATGAAGTTTTTTGAAGTTGGTTCAGCCGAAGCTGCCGATGTGGCGGCAAAAGATGAGGCTGTTCAAGTGGCTCGAGCAGGCAGTGACTTTATTGTAGACGTTCACACTCACGTGTGTACTCGGCCTGGCCACTATCAGTTGGGGGTAAATACCACGGAGCGAGGTATGTGGTTCGTACAACTGCTTGATGACTTAGGAAAAGCGTTCGGCATGGAAAACGGCACCCGTGACATGAACGTTGAAAATTACGGCAGACTTATTCTTGAGGAGAGCGATACGACTGTTGGAATTTTTAATCCATTTGGTTTCCGTGAGGATTACGGCGGCGAGGATATGATTCCGATGGATTACCAGGTTGGTGTTCGTGATCGATGGCCTGATAACACCATTATGTTGGCTGGCGGTTTAACGCCTAATCAGGGTGTTGATGAGACTCTAGAGCGACTGAATATGTACGCTGACCAATACCGTATCTCTGGATTGAAGTTATATACCTTCGATTCAACAGATAAAAAAGGTTGGTGGTTTGACGATGAAGCGCTTGCCTATCCAATTTGGGAAGAGTGCCGTCGACTCGGGATTACAAACATTGGGTGCCATAAAGGGATACCTTTCGGACAGTTCTACGCTCGGTATGCTCATTGTGAAGATTTTGATGCAGCAGCTGATGATTTCCTAGACCTTAATTTCATCGCATACCACTCTGCTTGGCCTTACCATAATGAGCTGGCAGCATTGAAAGGCTTCAAGCCACAGAGAAAAAACCTTTATTCAGAAGTCGGTTCCACGTTTGCCGCAACAGTCACAAGCCGACCGTTAGAGTGTGCGCACGTCATTGGCACATTACTGCGTGATCTTGGCCCTGATTATGTGCTTTGGGGTACTGATTCATTATTGTGGGGTAACCCACAGTGGCAAATTGAAGCGTTTAGGAATTTCCAAATTCCTGATGAACTAGTGGAAGGCCATGGTTATCCAAAAATTACGCCAGAAATAAGACGTAAAGTATTGGGTGAGAATGCGGCCAGAATATGGAATATTGATAAACAAAAAGCAATGACTGCTAAGGCCGATATCTTAGCAAGCAAAGCATACGCTTAAGTTTGTCGCTTGATCTGCGGTGTGCTCCTTTTTAGGGGCACGCCTTTTTTTTGGGAAAAGGAAATACAGTGCCTACATATGAATATGCATGTGATGCTTGCCACGTGATTTATCAAACGAGACACAGCATGAATGAGAGCGGTCCATCAGTCGGTCAAGTAAAGAAAATGTGTAAGAAATCAGAATGTACGGGTGAAGTCAGAAAAGTAATTTCCGCACCTAACTTCAATACGGGTAACCATACCAGTCCCACCGCCGCAAGGTACGCAAAAATGTCTGATGCAGAAGAAATCGCTCGAGAGAACGAATTACAGAAAGTTTATAAGTCGATCTGGATGCCACCTGAGGTTAAGCACAGTCCTTGGGAGGATGACCACGACCATGATCATGAGCACGATCATTGATGCCAGGCCTTAAACAAGCTATTAGATTTACTGTTTGTCTTTCGATACTGCTCGGACTTAGTCAACTCGGATATGCTAAACAAAACCAAGGTCTAAATAACTCAGGTGGATTGCTAACTGGTCCCCAAACCGGTGAGTTGGCTTTTGCACTTCCCTATGAAGGCTTAACTGCAAAGCTTGGCAAGCGGTTCATCAAAGGGCACGAGCAATTTGATGAAATTTGGGTGCTTGCGCCAGCGCCCGGAGTCTGGGGTTTAGGTCCGACTTTCAACGAAGCTAATTGTGTGGGATGCCATCCAAACAACAGTAGGGCTCAACCTGCGAAGAGCGGCGCCGAAATAGAGAAAGGTAATGTGGTCAAATTTGGTTATCGTCAGGCTAGTGGCGAGGTTATACCAGCGCACCCTTGGTACGGAGATCAATTACAAAATAGGGCTGCTGAAAACCGAGTGCCAATGGAAGGTAACGCGGTAGTTACTTATGAAAAGAGTATTTTTAAGTATCCTGATGAAACCGTTATAAAGCTAAAAAGACCCATTATTTCCGTTAAAAATCTTAATTTTGGAAATTTAGACGAATCCACACTGGTATCTATGCGAATAGCACCACAGGTAATAGGCTTAGGGCTACTCGAATGGGTCCCAGATCAGGATTTATTAGAAATCGCTGAGCGTCAAAAAGAAGAAGGTCTGTCGGGCCGTCCGAATTACGTTATTGATCTAGAAACGGAACGTACCGTTATCGGTCGTTTTGGATGGAAGGCAGCGCAGCCGAATTTAAAGCAGCAAACCGCAGTAGCATTTCATGCAGATATTGGCGCAACAACTTTCTTTTTTCCAGAGAAAAATTGTCCTAAAATCCAGATCGGATGCAGAGAACTACCCTCAGCGGCAAAATGTGGTGGGCAGGGTGGATGCACTGGTAATAATTTCAGGCCTGAGGTGTTGCCGAGCCGCTTAAAAAACATAACAACCTATTTGCAAACACTAAACATACCACAGCGGCGTATTACCGATCCAAAGGAAATTCTCGCAGGAGAGAATTTATTTCACGAGACCGGCTGCGCTGCGTGTCATGTCCCTACGCTTGTAACGGGAGAAAAGACCCTGCTCAAGGAATTTAGAAATATGGCTTTTCATCCTTATACAGACTTGCTACTCCATGATATGGGAGAGCAACTCTCCGACCATAGGCCAGAGGGATCAGCAAATGGTCGGGAATGGAGAACGCCACCACTCTGGGGAATTGGATTAATGGATGTGATTTCAGGAGGTGTCGGGCTGTTACATGACGGTCGAGCCGCCTCTGTTGAGGAGGCGATCCTATGGCACGGAGGAGAGGCTTTATTATCGCGTCACAAGTTTGTAGGCTTACCCAAACCGGACAGAGACCGAGTCATAAAATTCATCAATTCTCTCTGATCAAGGTCTTCACCTTCCACAAGATTGAATTTCGACAGTCACATTTTTTAGGTTGATTGAGCACAAATCAAGTTTCTTCTTTGTGACTTTTAGTCGCTCTCGTAAATCGTCGTTGTCGTATTGCAACTCTGCGTTATCTATCTCGAAACGCTCTATTTCGCGCTTTAAATGCTCAATAGTTTGAGTTTTACATTCTAGTGTCTCTGCATTACATGTCGCCTGGGCTGGGTGGCTCATAACGAGAGCTGAGCCTAGCAGAAGATACTGGTAATATTTTTTAATCTCTAAAATCCTCATATCCATCCTCTCTTTATTCGCAAAAATAGCCCGTCATAAATTTGACATATTCGTTCCATTCAGCGTAAGCCCATCTCTGCCTATTTGGCGCGATGTTAACGTTTTTTATCAACTCGATAGCCTTTGGTTTTGCGTAATAATCATAAGAGATCTCTCTTATGCGTAGACGTTCACAATCAATCTCAAATTGTGTAACAAAAGACTTTATGTCATCGTAGCTTTTACTGAGATCCCTTAATTCGTCAATTAAGAAACGTCTTCTTGGCTCTACAACTTGATTCAATTTCCATAGAATTTCATCACCGTTCTCTAATACTAGAACCGGAGACCATTCCGTTGTATGAGCCGGGGTAGGAGTTATCGCGAATATTAATGCCGATAAGGCAATGATCGAGGCATTAATCCTAAGCGTTTTTCGCAGCATTTTGACAATTCCAGCAAACATCAACGTCAATCCAATTGACCCAACCAGTTTGATAACGCGTGACCCATGACAACCATACGCGCTACTTGGATAGGACTTTGGACATAGCTACTAATGACTTCAATGGATTTGTCAGGCAAACTCGTTGGAACGATATTGAATGAGCGACTAATTTTGGCCCCAATATTGGCTGCGAGAGTAGTAGTTCTTAAGCTCATCGCATCAATAATTCCAGTTTTTTGGTGAGGCGAAAAACCCTCATAAACTAAAGATAAAAATGTTGGCCAGTACGCCAGATGTCGCCAAAGAGTCGCTACGTGCGCTTGATGGGAGAACGTGTCATCCGGTGTGCTTGCTCCGAGTGAATTTGCCTCACATACATGAATCCAATTTTGGTCAGTAATTTGCGCTCTGGATAGTAAGGGTTTCAACGGGAGCGTAGCATGGTGATTATTGGAGTTGTTAGGCACTAAGAGACTACCCTCGCTTGGCGGTGAGACGTACGCCGCTAACGCTAACAAATTAAGAGCGTTTGAACGACTATAGGCTTTTACAATTCGTTTGATGTCTAGAAAATCTGCGCCAGAGAGGCCGTGGGTTGAGACCCGCTTCTCAATTTGGAATTCAGGTCCTGATAAAGCTACTTGATCCAGAAACTCGGGCAGTACTAGATCAGGTAATCCGCTTTCATATATAGGTTTTACTGCGTCCCATGTCCGCTCAAGACAATCATCCCAAGACGCAAGAGCTCTCCAAATTGATGTGACTATTGGAATTCGCATTGTTGCTCGAATATCCTGGAAAATCTCGGCTGTTCTGCCAGTAGCAGTTGCCTCGTCTGTCACCTTGACAGGGTCATAATTAAAATCCAATACCATAGCCTTTGATGGAATTCGTAAAGTAAGTTTGAAGATACTGTATCGTGGCTGTTATTATTCGCTTGGTCAAGGATTTAAGAATGAGAGTTTATGACGATGGCTTCTGGGATAAGAGGACCTCGCATGTTGTCGTTTTTACTGGATCTGTCAGCTAATTTTTTAAGAACCAATGAACGATAACGAAATTCCGGTTTTGTGGACATTTCGTAGATGCCCATACGCGATGAGAACCCGCTTAGCGATCAAATCGAGCGGGACCCAGGTCTATTTACGAGAGATTGTCCTTCGTAATAAACCTGATGAGTTCATCTGCGATAGCGCTAAAGCTACAGTTCCTGTGCTCAAGCTATCAAATGGAAAAATCATAGAGGAGAGTATCGAAATCATGTATTGGGCGCTCACTCAAAATGATCCCAATAATTGGTGTGGAGTCTTGAACGCGCGTCAAGAGCATTCGAGAAACTTCTTAGCCAAATTGGATGGCCAATTTAAAAACAATCTCGATCGTTATAAGTACGCAAGTAGATATGGTTTGGGGGCTGACGAAAGCGTAAAGTACAGAAAGGAAGGCAGTAAATTTCTTAGTCGGGTCAATGATTTGTTAAAAGAGACTTCATTTTTATCTGGAGAAAGCCAAGGGTTTCTCGATATTGCTAGCCTTCCTTTTGTACGTCAGTTTCGAATTGCCAACCCTGAGTGGTTCGATCAACAAGATTGGCCGCAACTACATAATTGGCTCCAAACTTTTCTTGCGTCAAATCAGTTCTCACTTATCATGGAAAAACTTAAACCTTGGGATTCAAAACAAGGACAAGGCGTTTTGTTTTAAGAGTTATTCCAACTTAATCAATCGTTTGATACTAAATCACTGGCGGGCCTCCACTCGGGAAGCGGCGTGCCGCCTGTGTAGTGATTTTCAGCCGGATTTTCTCGGAACAATATATAGATGTCTTCTGCTTTGACACTAAGCGTGTCCAATAATATTAGAGCGATCTCGTCAACGAGCGCTTTTTTTCGTTCCGGACTGCGTCCCGGCCTTAAATCAACATCTACGACAGGAAGGCCATCTCCAATAACGCCATAGGCTTCGGATACTGATACATAATCGTATTTCGTTTCCTTTGGTGCTAGTGTGCGCAACACTGCAGATTTTATATCGGTGCGAATTAAATCTTTCTTTGATGACGCGGTGCCCTCTGGTACCGTGATTCGAATAATTGGCATAGTATTTACAACTCCCTTTATCAACGAAAAATTGATTTTATGATCCGTATCAAGGTTGGCATAAGACGCCTTAATAAAACGGGCAAAAATTGTCTAAGTAAAAACGCAAAAATTCTCATTTCACTGTATCTGTCTCTTTCAAACGCGAAGGGTCAATCCATCTGTTAAAAGTTCTCGGACCACGGACGAAGATCTAACTCTAGCGTCCACGCACTTCGATGCTGATGATGAAGCATCCAATAAGCTTCAGCAATCGCGTCAATATGTAACATGCCATCATCCCCGCGTTCAGCCTTTAAGTTTGGCGCACGTCTATTTAATCGTTCCCCATCAATGCCGCCATCGACGATTACATGCCCCACATGAATATTCTTGGGGCCAAATTCGCGAGATAAGCTTTGAGCCAAGTTTCTAACGCCGCCTTTTGCAGCGGAAAACGGAGCGAATTTCGCTTTTCCTCGCAAGCTGCCAGAAGCTCCTGTAAAAATAAGCGTACCCTGTGATCGCTTTAGGAAATGGGGTAGTACGGATTGAGCGAGGAGGAAGGAGCCTAATGTGTGTTCCCGCCAATGAGTTGTGAAAGATTCCTCTGTGACTTCAAGAAAAGGGGCCCAATTATTGCCGCCAGCATTGTGCACAGCTACTTCAATAGGCCCTGTTGACTCTGTCTCTTCGATAAGCTTCAAAACTGATTTTGCATCCGTTACGTCAGTAACACGCATGATGGCTGTTGCTCCAGCGTCAATCAGCTCATTAAGGGTATTTTTCAGTTTTTCCTCACTGCGTCCTGCAATAACAACTGGATATCCGCCTTCGGCGAATTTCCGAGCCACAGCCGCACCTAATCCGTTTGATGCCCCAACGCCCGATACTAATACCGTACCCTTTTTAAGATTTACATTTTCCATAGCAGCCTCAGTCTCCGGTTACGTGTGTTATTTAAATGAGTGTCCGGTGCAGATGATCAATCGATATCAGATTATGTCACTCTCTACGAGTCGTTAATATTTAACTTCGAACTTTCTTAAAGAGATACTCTGAATATATCGTAAAACATCTCCTGTATTTTAAATTAAATTAGCTAAATGTTAGTATTTTCATACGATTCAGCATGATATTGGAAAAACAATGAATAAATCTACTAATGTCGTAACGCTCGAAACCTTGTCTTGTAGTGCTGGCTGGCGTAATTATTACTTCGTAAAAGTTGTAACCGACGATGGTGTCGTGGGGTGGAGTGAGTTTGATGAAGGATTTGGGTCTCCTGGAGTCGGAGCAGTTATTAAACAATTAGCACCACGCATTATCGGCCAATCAGTCATGCGCCACGAACGGATTAGAGAGGATCTTTATTGTACAACCAGGCCTGGTGCGGGTGGTGTGGTAGGACAGGCACTCGGTGCTATTGAAAATGCCTTACTAGATGCCAAAGCAAAAACATTGGGCCTGCCGTGCTATGAACTATTGGGCGGAAAAATTAGAGATCGATTACGCGTTTATTGGTCACACTTTGTAACTTGGCGCGCAGGACGAATTCCTCACTATTTACCTACGATCAGCGATCAGGAAGGTGTCCGAGAAATATCCCGTGAGGTGTCCAAGAAAGGTTTTACGGCTATTAAAACCAATATTTGGCGATACGAGGATGATCAGATAAAAGGGTGGGCGCCAGGATTTGGTAGCCCTTTTTTGCCCGAATTAAACGTCGACCGAAAAATATTAAAGGGATTACGAGAGCACCTAGAGACCATTCGACAAGAAACCGGGCCTGACATTGACATTCTTTTGGATCTTAATTTCAATGCTAAGACCGAAGGTTATCTCAAAATTTTAAGGGAAATAGCAGATCTAGACATGTTTTGGATAGAGCTTGATACGCGGGATCCCGAGGCTCTAGCTTATATTCGCTCCCATAGTCCGCACCCTATTGCTTCCTGTGAAACTTTGATCGGAGTACAACAGTTTTTGCCATTCCTGCGCCGACAAGCGTTGGATGTAGCCATTATTGATACGCCTTGGAATGGCGTTTGGCAATCCATGAAAATTGCTGCAGTTGCTGAGGCTCATGAAGTAAATGTCGCTTGTCATAATTTTTACGGTCATTTGTGCACGATGATGAATGCTCACTTTTGTGCGGCTGTTCCTAATCTTAGAATTATGGAGGTGGATATCGATCGGATTCAGTGGGATCACGAGCTATTTACGTACACCCCAAAATACGAAGAAGGTCACCTTATTATTTCTGATCGACCTGGTTGGGGTACTGATCCTGTAGAAGCGGCGATTCGAGATTATCCCCCGATCGAAGCACACGGATTAATGGGAAAAGGGCGAACCCAGAGCCAGACATAGAAAGAAAACCCTAACATTGAGTGGCATCAAAATATCATATGAATAGTCCGAATAAAAAAACCGTTTGTATAGCTGGCGCGAGCGGACTGGTTGGGTCAAATATTACGCGAGCGGCGCTATTGAAGGGGTATCGTGTTAATGGGACATTGCGTGACATCACCGATCCCAAGAAGGTGCCATTTCTTACAGCCCTTCCTGGTGGCGATAGACTTACTCTTTTCAATGCAGATATGGCGATTGAAAATGATTTTAATAAGGCGACACGAGATGTCGATGGACTGTTCATAGCCACTCTAATCCCTACCTATCAAGGACCCTCGGGCATGCTTGGAAAAGATATGAATGATGAACAGGGTTACCAAGAAATCATCATGCCAACCGTTAATGGGTGTTTGAACATTATGCGTTCAGCAGTAGCAAACGGCGTAAAAAAAATTGTAATTTGCAGTTCTACAAGTTCGACAAATCCAATTCCATCCGTATCCATAAAAAATGAAGTTGATCACTGGTCTGATCCAAACGAACAATGTCGTGCGAAGAAATATACGTCCGCAGCTAAGACAGTGATGGAGAAGGCTGCATTTAAATTTGCGCGTGAAGCCGGTGTCAGGCTCAGCGTCATTATGCCAACCGGGATGTTCGGTCCAGTGATCATTCCTGAGCATATGGAGAGGAATCCGCATGTTTGGCTCAAACGTTTAATAGGTGGTGGCATAGGACGCCACGAACAGGTGCCTAATGATTCAACGTCAATGAGCCACATACACGATTTGGCTAACTTATTCCTTGCGGCCTATGAAGACCCTAAAGCAAACGGGCGGTATTTTGGTGTTTATAGCAGTTGGCATTGGCAAGATATATATGCCGAAATAAAACGGATTCTCCCGCAAATGCAGATGCCAATGCCGATTACTGACGATCCTAAACCTGTCACGCAATTTGATTTCACCCGTCGAGATAGCCTTGGCGCTTCTTTCCGAAACATTCAATCATGCCTAAGAGAAACGATTGAGTGGATTCAAGCAAACCCTTTCGACGAGCACTGAAGCAAGCGATCGGTCCGATTTATGCGGTTTATCAGACCGTGACGGCAATATAGTGCAACACTCGCTGCCACAGCTTGTGGCATTTTAATAAACTGGTAACATTCCTTCCCTCGGTGGCTATGGGTTACCACCTCGCCCCGGGAACCAATGGGTTACCGCCTGTTCCAAATCATTCCGTCTTGTTTTCACGATATTAGGTTTCGTGAGGCCTAGACGGGCATAGTACATTTAATAATAGTAATTAAGAAGTTTAATCTTAGGGAGTATTTATTAATGAAATTTAAAAAAACTGCAGCGTGTCTAGCGGGTCTAGCATTCGCAACAGGAGTAGCTGCGAAAGAAAACAATGTCGGTATTTTCGGCACTTCTGGCAAGACTATGGGTGACCATACGTATATTGCCCAGGAAGGCAAAAAAGCTGACAACATTCGTGAGATTCTGAAAAATGTCACGTTACCAGACGGGTTCTCTATTGATCTTTACGCCATCGTTCCAGATGCGCGTGACATGACTATGGCGCCTCAGGGAACTGCGTTGTTTGTCGGTACTCGGAAAGATAAGGTCTGGGTGGTATCCGATAGAGACAGAGACGGTGTTGCTGATGAAGTCAAAGATTTCGCACCATCATTGTCATTCGATGTGCCAAACGGCGTTCAGTTCACAAAAGATGGTTTTCTCTACATCGCTGAACGAAATCACGTTCGTTTGTTTCCAGCAGCTGAGTTCTTCTTCGAAGGTCCAGATGTTGTAGCTGTGGACATCGTTCCCAAGGGCGAATTAATTCCTGAAGGCGAAGAGAGCTACAACCACACTGCACGTGTGATTGATATCGGTCCAGATAACAAGGTCTACATTTCCCTTGGTCAGCCATACAATGTTGCTCCAGAAGATAAACTAGAGCTATACACAGAGACTGGTATTGGCGGCATTATCCGTATGGATCGCGATGGTTCAAACCGAGAAGTCTATACGTACGGCGTTCGTAACTCTGTTGGGCAGGATTTCCATCCAGTCACAGGTGAACTCTGGTGGACTGATAACCAGGTTGACGGTATGGGCGATGACATCCCACCGGGTGAGCTAAATCGGCAAACTGCAGCTGGCCAGCACTTTGGTCATCCGTGGTTCGGTGGTGGTACTGTTAGAACCAATGAGTACGCAGGTCAAACGCCTCCAGAGGGTATCGTCCATCCAGCGGTAGAAACTACTGCTCACTGTGCTGATTTGGGTATGGCATTTTACTCAGGCGACCAGTTCCCTGGAAAGTATAAGAATGCTATCTTCCACGCACAGCATGGATCATGGAATCGAACAACACCTTGTGGTTCTCGAGTGATGGTGACTTTCATCGATGACGAAGGCAATGCCACTATGGAGCCATTTGCTGAAGGCTGGCTAAATGCTAACCAAGAGTACGATGGCCGTCCAATGTCTATCACTATGATGAAAGACGGCTCAATGCTCGTTTCAGATGATTACGCAGGCGCGATCTACAAGATCACATACGTCGGTAATTAATCGATTTTAGAGAAAACCCCCGGCCTATAGCCGGGGGCTTTTTTTAATTGGAGTAAATAGTGAAACGCCTTTTAATCTTGTGCATGGGTTTAATGATCAGTGGTGCGACATTGGCTGCCGACCCCGTAAATGGTAAGAAGTTGTCTGCTCAGTGTTCGGTTTGTCATGGCAAAAACGGAATTTCGAAATATCCAGAAGCCCCTAATTTAGCTGGCATGAGTTCGTTGTATTTTGAGAAGTCCATGGTCGATTACCAAAAAGGTGAAAGGCATGACCGCAGAATGAGTTTGATTGCCAAGAATTTATCGAAAGAACAGATCAGGGATTTGGCGGCTTGGTACGCGTCGTTTGAGGTAACAGTGACGATACCTGAGCTGTGACTCGAACGCTAATTTTAATGTTGCTGTCGCTCATGGCTTCGGTAGCTAGCGCTAACAAGGGATTCGTCAGCGTAGATCAATTTCTTAATGAGTGTCAGGTAGATCAAGAACCATGCATGGCGTTCGTGATGGGTGTCGTAGAAGGCGCTCGTCACCAAACTAGGGAGCGACTGAAAGAACAACCATATGCATTTTTAGTCCACGGTAAACCCGTCTGCCTGCCGAATTCTTGGAGCAGCAAAAAGCTAACAGAAGTAGTCATTTCTGTTTTAAAAAATCAACCACAAACGAGACCATATTCTGCCGTCTCAGGTATTCTTATTGCATTATCCAGCGAATCAACTTGTGATTCGACCTAGCGTTATCCAAACGCTAAGCTCCCCAAAAAAATAAAGGCGTATATTAGACGTCAATGATAGGTTATTGGCCGTTCAGAGATTAGCACTTAGCCTCACTTATACTAATGATTCATCGAATACTATCTTTTCTTAGCGTTTTTTTCGTCTCTTTTAGCGTTTTTTTCGGGGGTATTTCTCGAGCTGACGAGGTTAAAATTGCACCGTCTTTTGATTGCGTTGACGATATTTCTATTAGCCAAAAAGTAATTTGTGGATCAACATACCTATCATCTCTAGACTTTGAGTTGTCAACCCACATTAATGGCCTCAGGCAATTACTCACAAGAACTCAATACTTAGTAGAGGCCAGAACCTTTGTGGAAAAAAGGGTTGAATGCGGTGATGATGCAGAATGTCTGAAGGGAATCTACGAGGTCCGTTTATGGCGCGTTAGATCTCGCGTCAATGATCTCAGTCCGGTAGAAGGGTCGTGGACGAATGACGACCACGCAAGTTTCAGTATTATGAAGATAGGCTCAAAATATCGATTAAAAGCGAATAGTCCAGGTCCTATTGACATGTATTGTACAAATGGAAACAGTAAACTTATCTCAAGGTCAGCTCAATTTGATAAGTGGGATATGAAATTAAATGGTTTTAGTTATCAGTGGGACAGTGCCTGTGTATGGAATTTAGAAGTCTCAAATAAACAACTGATCGTAGATATAGGTCCGGGATGCATTAGAGAAGACGGATTTTTCGCGGGAAACTTTCGCAGAGGAGAACCAAGTGACTTGGCCTTCGTGTGTTTCGATCGCTGACTATATTATCGAAATTTTCCTATAATTAAGTTCTTCCGGTGATATTTGGGAATCAGATATCAAAAAACAACAACGAAGAATTACAATTAAAGCATCAGACTTGTTGGTCTTACAGGTAATCAGTTTGGAGGGTGTATGCAACGGGAAAAATATTTAAACTATATCGCAGGCGAATGGGTCGGCGGAGACGAATCTTCTGAAAACATAAATCCTTCAAATATAAGCGAGGTAATCGCAGATTACGTAAGGGCTGACAGACAACAAACAAAGCATGCGATTGAGGCGGCATCGGCGGCATCCTCAGATTGGGCTAGCTACGGAGTTCAAGCTCGATCAGAGCTGCTGGATGAAATCGGTAATACACTACTTGCCCAAAAAGAGTCAATCGGGACTCTGTTGTCAAGAGAGGAAGGAAAAACGCTTCCTGAAGGAATTGGAGAAGTCACAAGGGCCGCGCATATTTTTAAATTCTTCGGCGGCGAAGTCTTGCGCCAGACAGGGGATTTACTTCCTTCTATCCGACCTGAAATCGATGTCGAGATTTTGAGAGATCCTATGGGAGTAGTTGGTATCATTTCTCCTTGGAATTTCCCGGCTGCTATTCCTGCTTGGAAAATTGCTCCAGCCCTTGCTTATGGAAACTGCGTAGTTTTTAAGCCAGCGGATCTTGTGCCAGGTACTGCTCATGCGATCGCTAGAATCATCGTAGACGCTGGCGTCCCCAGTGGCGTATTCAATTTTGTCATGGGTAGAGGGAGCGTTGTCGGAGATGAAATAGTTACTAATCCAAAAGTCGATGCGATTACGTTTACAGGATCAGTTGAGACTGGTCGCAGTGTCGCTCAAACTGCAGTCGCGAGAATGGCTAAGTTTCAACTGGAGATGGGAGGTAAAAATCCTCTAGTAGTCCTTGATGACGCAGATTTAAGTAATGCTGTTGAGTGCGCTGTTAACGGAGCATACTTTTCAACAGGACAACGCTGCACCGCCTCATCACGCTTAGTTGTCACTGATGGGATTTATGATCAATTTGTTGATAGCCTTGTCAACCGATTGGAGAGATTAAAGATAGGAAACGCGATTGATCCGAATACGGATGTGGGTCCAGTGGTTGATAAAAATCAACTTAACCAAGACCTCTATTACATTGAAGAAGCTAAAAAAGAGGGGGCAAAACTCGCATTTGGTGGAGATTTACTCACACGTGAGACAGAGGGATTTTACCTTCAACCAGCGTTGTTTACCGAAACCGATAATGATATGCGAATAAACCGAGAGGAAGTTTTTGGTCCCGTTGCCTCCATTATTCGCGTTAGTGATTACGAGGAGGCACTGTCGATTGCTAACGATACCGAGTTTGGTCTGTCTTCAGGTATATGCACTGCTTCCCTTAAGTATGCCACGCACTTCAGAAGGCACGCTCAAGCTGGGATGGTAATGGTTAACTTGCCAACTGCGGGGGTTGATTATCACGTGCCATTTGGGGGTCGTAAAGGATCCAGTTACGGCTCAAGAGAGCAGGGGAGATATGCTCAAGAATTCTATACCACTGTGAAAACCAATTATGTTGGCTCTTAGCTTGTTTATCCATTAATAAACGTATCAATTTATTAAGATCGGTCAGCATGTTTTCGAAGATGACAAGCCACACAGAACTTATGACAATGTTTACGACTATAAATGTAAATTGGAGACAAACGAAATGAGAGCTAAAAATTTTTTAATAAGGCTAACAATCCTTTCGTTATTGTTACTGTCAGGGTGTGGTCAAAAAGAAGAACGTATCAGCCTTGGCTTTATAGATCCGCTATCCGGACCATTTGCAAATGTTGGTGAGCATGGGTTAAGGGAACTACAATTATTTGTTGATAACGTGAACGCACGTGGCGGTGTTTTAAATGGCGTCAAATTCGAAATTATTCCGCTTGATGGGAAGGGTAACCCTCAGGAGTCCTTAATCGCCTTTCGCCAGCTTGTTGATCAAAATGTCGAATTTCTGATACAAGGCAATTCCTCAGCGGTCGCTGGAGCGCTAAGTGAGGCTGTGGCGAAGCATAATCAGCGTAATCCGAATGACGCGATGGTTTATCTTAATTATGGGGCGGTCGATCCAATGTTGACTAATGATCGTTGTAATTTCTGGCATTTCCGATTCGATGCTGATTCTGATATGAAGATGGAGGCGCTAACCAACATGATGGCATCGGATGCAGCAATTAAAAAGGTCTATTTGATTAACCAAGATTATTCCTTCGGTCATGCTGTTTCTAAAGCGTCTATATCAATGCTCAACAAAAAAAGACCTGACATTGAAATTGTAGGTGATGATTTGCACCCGCTTGCAAAAATTAAGGACTTCTCTCCTTATATAGCTAAGATTAGGGCGTCTGGTGCGGATTCAGTGATTACAGGAAACTGGGGAGCAGACCTTGCACTTCTTGTAAAGGCAGCAAGTGAGGCTCGCTTAGATGTTAATTTCTACACACAATACGCGGGTATCGTTGGAGGATTATCAGCGATGGGTGATGCTGCTGCAGACCGTGTGAAGCAGGTCACAATGTGGCATGTAAATGCTGGGGGAGACGAGTCTGATGCGCTTACTCAAGCTTATCGCGACAAATTCCCCAAGGCTAATGATGATTTATTTTTTCTATCTTTAAAGCATGCGATAGAACTCCTTGTTCTTGCCATTGAGGAATCCGGCTCGACAGACCCATTAACCGTAGCTAAAGCGCTTGAAGAAGCTAGGTATAAAGGCGCGACCGGGGAAGTATGGATGCGCGCAGAGAATCATCAACTGATGCAGCCACTCTATGTGTCAACTTTCAAAAAATCCGGAGTTGACGGTGTTGAGTTTGACGTTGAACGTATGGGCATTGGCCCGATGACCGATTTCGTCACAAGAGCAGAGGACACATTTCTGCCGACTACTTGTGATATGAAACGTCCTAATTAATACGATTGATGGGCGCCGCAAACAGACTTATTTTTGTTGTTTAATTCGTTTATTTTATTTTCCTACAAAACAATAGTTTATAAGTTTTTATTGAAGTAAAAAGGGCGGCGCATGACAATAAAAAACCGCTGCCTCGATGACAACGGTTTTTTTAAACTGGCTCCTCGACCTGGACTCGAACCAGGGACCCACTGATTAACAGTCAGTTGCTCTACCAACTGAGCTATCGAGGAATTGGAAGGCGCTTATGATAGTGATTCGGAGACCGTTGGTCAACTGGGCTCCTAAAGGATTACTTTAGAGATTGCATCAGACACAAACTCAACGTTTTGGGAGTTTAGGGCGGCAACGCAGATCCGGCCACTTTCTACCGCATATACAGAATGCTCTTCTCGAAGCTTAATTACTTGCTCCTTTGTTAATCCTGAATAGGAAAACATTCCTTTTTGTTGCGTAATAAATGAAAAATCAGCCCCTGGACATAACTTAGCAATATTCGTCGAGAGATCTAAACGCATTTTTTTAATGCGCTCTCGCATACCAGTCAGCTCGTTAACCCATTGAGCCTTAAGTTCTGAATCCGCAAGGACTGTTTCAACCAAGGCTCCACTGTGGATGGGTGGGCTTGAATAATTGGTTCGTATCAAACGCTTTAATTGACTCTGCACCCGCTTTGCTTCCCCAGCGGTGCCAGACATAATCGATAAACCGCCGATACGCTCGCCGTATAATGAAAATGACTTCGAGAATGAATTCGAAATAACTAAATTCTGACATTTTTCAGTGAATAGTCTCACCACTGCCCCATCCTCATCAAGGGAAGATCCAAACCCTTGATAGGCAATATCTAGAAATGGAATCAAACCCCGATCCACAACGATATCAGTAACAATTTGCCATTGATCTGCGGTTAAATCTACACCGGTTGGATTGTGACAACAAGCATGCAACAAAACAATGGCTTGTTGTGGTAACGCTTTTAACTGCTCAACCATTCGATCAAATGCGATCCCTCGAGTATTTGGATCGTAGTATGGGTAAACATTTACTTTTAGTCCCGCATTACTAAATATCCCCTGGTGATTTGCCCAACTAGGATCAGAAATCCAGACATCTGAACATCCAACAATTTGTCTTAGAAAGTCGGCCCCAACCTTCAACGCACCGGTCCCTCCCAAGGTTTGAGCCGTAATGATCCGATTCGTATTGAGCAGCTCAGAATCAGATCCGAAAAGTAATGTTTGAACGAGCTTATTGTATTGAGTATTACCCTCGATTGGCTGGTAAGATCTAGCCCGATGCTTCGCCACAATTTTTGATTCCGCTAATCGCACGCAACTTAGCAATGGCACGTTACCATTGTCATCGTAATAAACACCGACACCTAAATTAACCTTATTAGGATTATTGTCTGACTTGAAGAGTTCTGTTAATCCTAAGATAGGATCACTGGGCGCTAATTCAACTGCGCTAAAAGCTGAGTTCATCATATACTGGTCGCTGATAAGATAGAGATTAAGAAACAAACGGGCGATATTGTACCGCACGTATTCATGCAAATTCCACAAGAAACAAGGTTCACGACATTTTGTCCTCAGAAAATTTCATTAGATTTCCCGATAGTCCCTTTTTGCTCAATCAATTGTTCGAACCTGCTGGCGATCAACCAAAAGCGATTCAGAGTCTCCTGGACGGTCTTAGCACTGATTTGTCATACCAGACGTTACTGGGTGTTACAGGGTCAGGGAAGACGTTTACGATGGCTAACGTTATTGCTCGCTCAGGAAGACCGGCAATCATTATTGCTCCGAATAAGACACTAGCAGCGCAGTTATATTCGGAATTTAAAGAATTTTTTCCAAAAAATTCTGTTGAGTATTTTGTTTCGTATTATGACTATTATCAGCCTGAGGCCTACGTACCGTCTCGTGATCTATTTATCGAAAAAGATTCCAGTATTAATGAACACGTTGAGCAGATGCGCCTTTCAGCAACTAAATCGCTGCTAGAGCGTGACGATTCCATTATTGTTGCGAGCGTCTCCTGTATTTACGGTATCGGAGATCCGGTTGATTATCATGGAATGATATTGCACCTAATAGAGGGTGAGGAGATTGGTCAAAGGAAAATCATTCAACGACTCGCTGAGATGCAGTACGAGCGCAACGATATGGATTTCCATCGAGGTGTATTCAGAGTTAGGGGTGATGTAATTGATGTATTTCCATCCGAAAACTCTGAACATGCTATCCGTATTGCATTATTCGATGACGAAATAGAATCTCTATCCATTTTTGATCCCTTAACTGGTCATATTATTAATAAAGTTAAACGTTACACCGTTTACCCCTCAAGTCACTATGTCACACCCCGAGCAACAGTTTTACGTGCTATTGAAGCAATAAAAATCGAACTTCGTGAGCGCATCGTTCAATATCAAAAGAATAGTCTCCTCGTAGAATGCCAGAGGATTGAACAGCGCACTCGATTTGATCTAGAAATGCTGACTGAAATGGGTTTTTGTAAAGGCATCGAGAATTACTCGAGACATTTGTCGGGGCGTAATGAAGGCGACCCACCACCAACATTAATAGACTATTTGCCTAAAAATGCAATTATGTTTATTGATGAATCCCATGTTACCGCGCCTCAGATAGGCGGTATGTATAAAGGAGATAGGGCGCGCAAAGAAAATTTGGTTAATTATGGATTTAGGCTCCCATCTGCGCTGGACAATAGACCATTGCGCTTCGATGAGTTTGAGCGACTAATGCCGCAGACGGTTTTTGTTTCCGCTACACCGTCCAATTATGAGCTTGAGAAGCAACAGCGCGTCGTAGAGCAGGTTGTTCGTCCAACGGGTTTAGTAGACCCAGAACTGGAAGTCCGGGCGGCCAGCACTCAAGTTGATGATCTTCTGTCCGAAATCAATGTAAGAGCAAAACTTCATGAACGAGTCCTGGTTACGACCCTTACCAAGCGAATGGCTGAGGATCTTACTGATTTTTTATCAGAAAATGGAGTATCGGTGCGATATTTACATAGCGATATCGATACGGTCGAGCGTGTTGAAATCATTCGAGATCTTAGGCTTGGAGAGTTTGACGTATTGGTTGGCATTAACTTGTTGCGGGAAGGGTTAGATATTCCAGAGGTTTCTTTAGTGGCTATTTTAGATGCAGACAAAGAGGGATTCTTACGTTCTGAACGATCTTTAATACAAACGATCGGTCGAGCAGCAAGACACATTAACGGTCGAGCCATTTTGTATGGGGATAAGATTACAAAGTCAATGCGGCGCGCCATTGACGAAACAAACCGGCGACGCGAGAAGCAGATTGCTTTCAACCTAGAAAACAACATTACTCCGACTGGTGTTGATAAGCGTGTTCGAGACCTGATAGAGGGTGTCTTCTCCGAACGTGACTCAAATAAAGGAAGTGTTAACGGCAAGGAAGCGAGCAAAGAAATCAAATCGGAATCAGATTTGCTGGTCGAGATGAAACGGGTTGAGAAACAGATGCGAGAATCGGCTAAGAATTTAGAATTTGAAAAGGCAGCGCAGTATCGAGATACGTTGAAAAGCCTAAAAGATAAGTTCTTATCAGGGTCCTTTAACTAGAGAAAAATGGAAAAAGGAAAAGAACTAAAAGTTTGTGTGGTTTGTACAGGCAACATTTGTCGCTCTCCAACTGGAGAGGCCGTACTAAATAAAAAGGCAAAACAGAGAGGATTAAAAACGTTATTTTCTTCTTCCTCAGCAGGGACTCACGCTTACCATGTCGGAGAGATGGCCGACACACGAAGTATCAGCGCAGCCGAGAATAGAGGG
>CENZ01017390.1_pt1 | contig 39395 bp, 38 predicted proteins | sample 361341 | NCBI WGS metagenome assembly CENZ01 (sample SAMEA2619782, study PRJEB7988) | marine metagenome | biome: marine biome (ENVO:00000447); feature: deep chlorophyll maximum layer (ENVO:xxxxxxxx); material: "saline water (ENVO:00002010), including plankton (ENVO:xxxxxxxx)" | depth 50 m
TGCTAAAAACCCTGCTTGAATCGGCAGTGAAACAAGCAATAAAACAATAAGAATTAAGAAGCAATAAATCAAGAATAAGACGCAGTAAAACAAGAACAAAAGTAAGAACAAAACAAGAAGCTTGAATTAAACAGCCAGGGAGCCACAGTTTAACAATGACCCTTCGCGACTTTATTCCCCACCTCCCAGGCTGCGCCTCGGCGAGGTTCATTTTGCTCGGCTTGCTGAGCTGCCTGACTAGTATCAGTCAGGCACAAAGCGTCAATCCGCTGGAGGGCAATTCGCGCGCGATCACTGGCGGGGGAAGCCTGTTTCGAGCGCAGTGTGCCACCTGCCATGGCGCCGACGCCAAGGGGATAGCAACCATTGACGCCCCTGATCTGACCATGATCTGGAGTGAGCGCGACCTCAGTGTGAGTGAGGTTTTTTCCACTATCCGTGATGGTGTGCCGGGCAGCATCATGCCAGCCCACAAGCTCACCGATTCCGAACTCTGGATGCTGGTGTCCTATCTACAGGATGTTGCAGTAGCAGGCGTTACTGATCTGCCTGCGGGAGATGTGGTTGCTGGTGCGGAGGCATTCAGGACGAATTGCTCGGCCTGTCACCGTGCTCACGGCCAGGGTGGTAGTTTTGGGCCAAATCTGAATGCTATCACCACGCGGAGATCACTGGAGTCGATCATGGCATCCGTGCGGCAACCCAGCGTAATTATTGGACGTGGCTTTAAACCCGTGCGGGTCGTAACTTCTGGCGGCGAAGAAGTGCAGGGCGTGCTCAAGAGCGAGGATGCTTTTTCCTTGCAAATGTTGGATGAGCGGCAGCGTCTGCGAGGATTTCAAAAAACCGAGCTGCAGAGCCTGGAGCGCTTGCAGCAGTCAGTTATGCCCCCTTTTTCTCGGACTGCCCTGAGCGACTCCGATCTTTACCATATCCTAAACTACTTGCAGAGTGGCGCAGCGCAATGACAAAACCGGTTATTAAAATGTTTCTGGCCCTCGCCATGGTCTGTGTTCCTCAACTACCTGTCCTGGCGCAATCTGGCCCCAGTTATGAAGATATCCTGGCCGGGCTTTCTGACCCTGAGCGCTGGCTGACCTATTCGGGAGATTACAGCGGTAAGCGTCACAGCCCACTCGCTCAGATTACTCCGGAAAATGTATCGGCGCTTAGACCGATCTGGACTTTTCAAACTGGCACAACCACACGCGGCCGTGGCTTTGAGACCACGCCTTTGGCAGACGATGGGGTGCTCTATGTCACCGGTTCCAATAATCTGGCCTGGGCTATTGATGCCCGCAGTGGTCGGACATTCTGGCGCTATCGCCGCAATCTGCCCAGTGATCTCACTTATGGCGCCAGCGCACCGGTGAATCGCGGATTTGGCATGCTGGGGGAGCGCCTGTTTATGGTGACCCTGGACGCACATTTGCTGGCTTTCGACCGACGCAATGGCGACATACTCTGGGACCGGGAACTCGCAGATTATCAAGTCGGCTATGCCGCAACTCTCGCTCCACTGGTATTGGAAGATAAAATCATCGTAGGTATCTCCGGCGGTGAGTATCGTACTCGCGGCTTTATCGATGCCTTCGATCCTGTATCCGGAGAGCGAATCTGGCGCTTCAACACCATTCCGGGGCCCGGCGAGCCGGGTAGCGAAACCTGGCCTGATGATCCTGAAGTGCTGGCCGCCGGTGGCGGGGGCACTTGGATGAACGGCAGCTTCGACCCTGATCTGAACCTAATTTACTGGGGCGTCGGTAACCCCAATCCAGACTACTATGGCGACTCCCGACCTGGCGACAATTTGTATTCCAATTCCCTCGTCGCTCTGGATGCTGATACCGGCAAACTAAAATGGCATTACCAGTTTACACCCCATGATCTTAACGATTGGGATTCGAACCATATGCCCGTGTTGGCGGAAATTGAATGGCAGGGTCAGCCCCGGCGCGTAGTCATGCTGGGCAATCGCAATGGGTTTTTCTATGTGCTTGATCGGGTCACTGGGGAATTGCTGTTGGGTAAGCCGTTTACCTCGACCAGCTGGGCCAGGGAGCTGGATGTGGATGGAAGACCAAATATACTGAACGACGGCAGCCAGGGTTGCTTGCCCGATCCCTGGGGCTCGACCAACTTCATGCCGCCTACTTTTTATCCCGCTTTGGAGTTGTTTATTCTTACTGCGCGGGAAACCTGTGCCACTTACGTGCCGGAGGAGCCCGCCAATACGCCTGGGCAGTCGAATTTTGGCGGTACTGCAGTAATCGACGCCGAGCAGGGCAGCGGCGCACTGCGCGCACTGGATGTGCATACCGGCGACCTCGTGTGGGAGTTTACCTATCCTTCCCCGACCTTTGGCGGGGTATTAAGTACGGCTTCGGGCCTGGTATTCGCAGGTGACCATGAAGGTAATTTCATGGCTTTCGACGCGGAAACCGGTGAAAACCTGTGGCATTACCAAACCGGGTCGCGAATCTGGGGCGCCGCTGCCATGACCTTCATGCTGGATGGTAGGCAATTGGTGCTAATCCCCTCTGGCACCACACTAACAGCGTTTGCACTACCTGATTGAGCCTAGAATCCGCTAGAATTGCGAATACGAATAATTTTTGCTGGCCGCTGTGCCTAAATTCCGGATGGCGCTGGGATACCGTTCAAGGCCAAGGCTGCCTTATCAGACTTTAGCGCCATGATAGTTATTGTGTACACTGCCTGAATAGTGCGTCATACGCACACTGGCTTATATAAGAAAACCAAGAGGTAACCACGATGATTGCCCGTATTTTGCCCTTCCTTTTCTCTACCTGTGTTCTGATTTTGCCTGCTGTGCTGAACGCACAAGGCCATGATGCAAGTGTGGCGAACCATGAGCCCCACTACTATGACATCGCGGATTGGGATATTCAGCCTGACGCGGTGAATTATGCAGAGCATATTGCGCCTATTCTCCAGCGCAGCTGTCTGCAGTGTCACCGACCCGGTGGCGGCGCTCCTATGTCATTCATGTCTTATGAAGCAGTTCGCCCGTGGGCACCGGTGATCATGTATCGCACGGCGATTCGCGATCGCATGGGTGCGATGCCGCCATGGTACGTAGAAAAAGATATTGGTATCACTGATGGCTTTGAGAGCGACTACTCACTGTCAGACCTTGATCTCGCCATGATCCAGGCCTGGGCCCAGAACGGGGCGCCACGGGGTAATCCTGACGATGAGCCGCCACCCATTGTGTTTACGGAAGGGAATGACTGGACTCTCGGTGAACCGGAGTTAGTGCTGCGCAGCGCTGACAAGACACGACCGGCAGTAGGTCCTGATTGGTGGGGTGATATAGGCCTGGTACCAACCGGGCTGACCGAAGACCGCTATGTAAAGTCTATTGAGGTGAGGGAAGTGAATGACATCCCTGCAGACACCGGCACCAACACGGTGGGCGGGCGCTATATCTTTCATCACATGACCTACCAGAGTGGTGTGTTGAGCGAAGATGGGGGTTATATCCAGCCAGAGACATCAGTGAGCTGGCCCATCCATGAGGTAGGGCGCAACGCGGACGTCTTTCCAGACTCTGCAGGGCGACTGCTGCAAGCGGGCTCCGCGTTGCACCTGCGGGCGGCCCACATGCATTCAAATGGTCGAGAAACCACCGGTCACCTGGAGTTCGGCATTACGTTCTTCCCGCGCGGCTATGAACCCAAATACTCTCGGCGTGGGCCTCGCACCGGCAATGGTATTGACCTCGACGTGGTGCCAAACCGAGCGAATCAGGAACTGTCCAATTTCGTTGTGCTACAGGAGCACACCAAGATCATGGCATTCGAGCCCCATCTGCATGCGCCCGGTGTGCGCATGTGCCTGGAAGCAATCTGGGGTCACAACATATTCACACTCAACTGTGTCGGATATGACCATAACTGGGTGAAGCAGTACATCTACAAGGAAGATCGGGCACCGCTTCTGCCCAAGGGCACTGTTCTCAGAACCATCGCATTCATGGATACCACTGACGCCAACCCCAACCTTGCCGATCCCAGGAACTGGGCCGGTGGTGGACGGCGTTCTGTGTCCAATATGTTCATCGATCTCGGCTATTCGGTCACCATGACCGAAGAACAGTTCCAGGAGGAAATGGCGATGCGCCGAGAGCAGTTGCGAGACCGTAACGAATATGACGTGAGCTGTCCTTTGTGTTGGGCGCCGGTGCCAGAATATGACAGTGTTGCCAGCAGCAACGACGATTGAGGCGGCAATGATGAGGCGTAGTGTTGGAAGCAGTTTTTTAAGCAATATCGTAACCTGTCTAGTGCTGGCGGCTTTAATGAGTAGCAATGCCACTGCACAGGCGCGGCGTATGCTACTCAGTGGTGAAATTGTTTCGCCTGCCTATGAAGGGTGGTGGCCGAATGAGGACGGCACCTACAAACTCTTCTTCGGCTATATGAACTCAAACTGGGAGCAACAGTTCGATATCCCAGTTGGGCCTGAGAATTACTTCAATGTGGTAGACGAGGCTGAGCTCGATGATCTGAGCAAGGATGCTTATGATGCTGCCACCGCAGATATGGGCCAGCCCACCCATTTCTATCCGCGTCGTAACCCCTTCCTGTTCACAATCGATGTACCAGCAGATTTTGCTGAGAAGGAAGTGGTGTGGACACTGAAGAGCCAGAATAAGGTGACCCGTGCCTACGGCAGTCTTTACGCTGACTATAGAATCGACCCTCAGGTGATTTCCACGGAAGTAGGTGGTGCGTTTGGTAGCCTCGATGACCGACTACGCTCCAATATCGCGCCAGAGCTTGAGGTGCGTGGAGACAGCTATCGAACTGTTCGAGTTGGCGAGCCGCTGCAGCTATCTGTCTACGCAAATGACCCGGATGATTTCCCAGCCAGATCCAATCGGCCACCGCCGAGTACACCGGAGCAGATCTATCGCCCACCTTCATCCATAGTTGCATCGTCTGGTCCAGGTTTACGGTTTTCGTGGTCAGTCTATCGAGGGCCTGAAACTGCAGCGACGTTTCAACCGACCCAGATGAAGACTTATACCGATACGCGGGTCTACGCGAATTCACCTTGGTCACCGCCATTTACTATACCTGAACCGCCCGCAGGCAATATCTGGAACTCAATGGTGACCTTCGAAAAACCGGGTGAATATGTGTTGCGAGGTATTGCTAGTGACGGTTCCATGTTCACCTACAGGAACATCAATGTGACCGTGACGCCCTGATTATTCCAGCCTGCAAACATTGATAAAAACGCCCGCACTGCGGGCGTTTTCATTCCTGTACTCCGTGTAGCCAAGGCAATCCGTGTGGGTTATGCTTCAGGCAATTTACATAGATCATGGCCCCGATGAAGTTTATTGCCCGGTTTGTCGCTCTGCTGAGTTTTCTGTCCTGCTGGCTTATTTTTTTGCCCGCCAGCGTGGCCCAGGAAGTGAGCTTTCCCAAGACTATTGCCTGGTCCGCCTATCCCACTGGCACTGGTGGCTACAGTCAGGCAGTGGCTATTGGCAATATCCTGCAGCGGCAATACAGCACCAACCTGCGAGTGATTCCCGGCCGCAACGATGTCTCCCGCCTGGCAACCCTGCGCGCTGGTCGCGTTCATTTTTCTGCGGGAGGCTCAGAGTCTGTATACGCTCAGGAAGGGATTCTGAATTTCGCCTCTAAAATCTGGGGGCCACAACCGGTGCGGGCCATGCTGTCCAATTACTCCGACGCCTGCTCATTTACTTTTGCCACAGCTGCTGATGCCAACATCATGAGCATTGCCGACATGCGTGGTAAACGCATGACCTTTGTGCAGGGTGCGCCTTCCCTCAACAATGCGACCGCAGCATTGCTGTCCTATGCCAACTTGACCTGGGACGATGTCGTGCCGGTAGAAGTAGGGGGCTACAACGCTTCAATTGATGCCGTGTTAAATGGGCGAGCTGACGCCGCTGGAGGTGCATGTAATTCCCCTCCTTTTCTGAGAATCGAGGCATCTCCGCGGGGACTACGTTGGCCTGAACTACCCCATGCTGACGCAGAAGCCGTAGCCAGAGTTCGCGCTCGATTACCCTGGTATGTGCCTCATGTGGCCATTGAGGGACCAACTATTAATGCGGAAGGCATCGAGGTGTTTTCCTCGGCTTATCCATTCCTCGTTGCGCTGGATAGCTCCGATGAGACTCTGGTGTACAGCATGGTTAAAGTCATGCTCGAACATTTCGATGAATTCAAAGGGAATGCACCTGGCGCTAATGGTTGGGCAATTGATCGGCAGAAATTCGATCAGGCCTTCGTACCTTATCATCCCGGTGCAATTCGTTATTTCAAGGAAATCGGAATCTGGAGCGAGGCCGCGGAACGCACCCATCAAGCTAACTTGCAGCGACAACAGGTGCTGCAGGATGCCTGGGACGCTTACTTGCCAGGCGCCCCAGAAGACTACGATGCGTTTGAGCAGGGGTGGTTGCGGGCACGAGAATCATCGCTGGCAGCAGCCGGATTAATTACGCTCGGTGAGGGTCTGTAAAGGCCTTTAAGTATTTGGTATGAGCAAAGAGCCGGAAAGCGTCGAAAAAACCCCAAAGCCCGTAGCGCGCCTACGCTATCGCGAGCTGTCTGAAAGATGGCGTGCCGTGATGGCAATCATGACAGCATGCGCCATCATTCTCGCTATTAACCAGATTTTTAATCTCGGTTTCTTTGTTGGCTATGTCATGCTCGATAGCCGCTACATGTATCTCATCACCGGCGTGATGCTTTGCATGGTGTTTATTACCTTTCCTGCCAGTAAACACAGTCCATCTCATGTGCCCTGGCACGACATCGCTGTCATGGTGATTATCGCCGCTATATTTTCCTACTACGCCTACTACGCAGAGCGCATCGTGCTGGAAGCGTGGGAATATGCTGCGCCTGAGCTTGGTGTGTGGCTGGCTATGCTGACCTGGGTGATTGTGCTGGAGGCTGGCCGCCGCGCGGGTGGCTGGCCGGTCTTTGCTATCGTCCTGGTATTCTCGCTCTATCCAACCTTTGCTGATTCCCTGCCCACGGTCATCGCTGCCCTGAGTATACCCGTCCAGGATGTGGCCATATTTCATGTTTTGGGGGAGGAGAGTCTGTTCGGGATACCCATGCGGGTATTTGCCCAGCTGGTGTTTGGTTTTCTGATTTTTGGTATCTCGCTGCAGTTTACCGGTGGTGGTCCATTTTTCATAAACCTGGCCTTCGCATTGCTTGGGCATCTGCGCGGTGGCCCTGCCAAGGTGTCTATTTTTTCCAGTGGCCTGATGGGCTCCATGAGCGGTGGCCCAATCTCCAATGTGCTGACTACGGGGCCTCTATCCATACCAGCGATGCGACGCATTGGATTTAGCAAGGAATATGCCTCCGGCGTTGAGGCCTGTGCCTCTACCGGCGGCGTATTCATGCCTCCGATCATGGGTGCGACAGCGTTTGTTATGGCCAGTTTTCTAAACGTCAGCTACGTCACGGTGGCGATCGCTGCGATTGTGCCTTCACTGCTTTACTTTTTTGGACTGTACATGCAAATAGATGCTTACGCGGCGCGCAATGGTTTAAGCGGGCTCCCGAAGGAAGAGTTGCCTGAATTAAAGACAGTCTTCAAAGAGGGCTGGTATTTTATTGCCGTATTTGCCGCCTTAATCTGGATGCTTGTCTACTTGCAGCGCGAGGCCGTCGCGCCTTTTTACGCCACAGGCTTGCTGCTGGTTATCAACCAATTCACTAAGCATAAGCTTGACCTGTCCAAGTTCATGCAGCTGGTGGCCGGTATGGGTAAGCTGCTGGCGGAGCTGGCAGGAATTCTAGCTGCCATCGGCCTGATCATTGGTGGGCTGGCAGTTACCGGAATCGCCGGTACTATCGCCAATGACCTGGTTTATATCGCCGGTGACAATGTCCTGGTGCTCCTGATTATGGGTGCACTCACTTCGTTCATACTTGGTATCGGAATGACGGTGACCGCCGCCTACATCTTTTTGGCCATCGTCCTGGTACCAGCGCTCACCAATTCGGGGCTAGATCCCCTGGCCAGCCACATGTTTGTGATGTACTGGGGCATGTTGAGTTTTATTACGCCGCCGGTAGCGCTGGCGGCGTTCGCAGCGGCCTCGGTCGCGCAGGTATCACCAATGCGTGCGGGTGTCGAAGCAATGCGCCTAGGCGCAATCATCTATTTCGTGCCGTTTTTCTTTGTATTCAATCCTGCCTTGCTGCTGCAGGGTTCTTTGCTGGAAAACCTGCAGGCGCTGTCCACTGCCCTGATTGGGGTTGCCCTGGTGTCGGCTGCATTACAGGGCTACCTGATTGGCGTGGGGGATTTGGGAAGGGGCGGGGCTGCAGTTCTGGTGAGAGTGATGACGGCCGTCTCCGGGCTCACCCTGGCATTGCCAGCAGGCGGCCTGTTTGGGTTCAGCCAGGTCTTGCTGCTAATAGTTGCAGCGCTAGCGCTTGCTGTCGCCGTGATCCTTCACAGACTGGTGGTGGCGCCGGGACTCGAGCCCATTCAAGGCGCTTCGCCCTGATCCAGTTCGGTAGAGGTTGATCTCGCTTAGCTCTGGCCTGGGCTAAGATATTTGCGATTGAGTGAAATCGACAGATAGCCAATGCCGATGATGTAAAGCAATCGAGTCACAGTTTGCGCCCCGACAGGACTGTGTGCTGGCTGTTCTGCATTGACAGGATATGACTGGGCGAATTCGTTAAGCAGATCCTGGATAGCATCAGGGTCGATTTCGCCAGTCTGAATCCTGGTTCGCAATTCATCGAGTAGTTCGCTATTTTTAATTTTCGATTACCCAGTCAAGGAACAACAGGTCATCCCTGTAGTAACTGCGTTCGTTATCACCGGTCAGGTTCAGGCGGTAACGTACCTTACCTCTGGTGAGGTCGTAGCCATAGCGGGAGGGGCCATCAAAGAATGGAAAGAAGTTACCGCCGCGACTGTATTCCCATTCCACTGCAATCCCATCGGGCGCTGTGATTTTCTTGTCCAGGGTCAGCGCTCTGACTTCAGGCAATAACAGCTCCCTGCTCTGATTGAGCCCGGTATCTTAAAGGAATAAGCGAGTCTCATAACGCTCATCACTATCCAGCACACCATCATTATCGGAATCCCGCGCGTCAGTAATAGCGAGTTCTTGAAGCTGGGCATTTTCGACCACATAGCGGTTCTTCAGATAGTTGCCACATTCATGGTGGTAAGGAGGGCGACCCTGGCTACAGCTCGCATAAACGAAACTGTACTCGGGTGCGAGTGCTGCGGCAGGCAGATATGAAATCAAAAGCGCTGTGAGGATGAATGCCAGAGGAAGGGCCAAGACGATACCCAGCAGTGGGTTCTGACTTGATTTGCTGTTTGTATTTTCTGACGTCACGGCTTGACTGCCTCGCGTCTCACGGGCGCTTTTTTACCTCTGTGTATCGCGTGAGGACTTTCGGATCATTATGAATATGCTGATCAATAACTTTAACCAGATCCCTTTTTGTCACCAGTCCAAAGTTTGCGATCACATCAGAATTGAGTACCAATGAAATAAACAAAATGAGGAATAATAGTGGGTAAATAAATGGGAGGTCGATGCCGAAGAGTTTCAAACCGGCAGTGACACAGACCCCGGCCAGTAGAAACGACCTGATGGCAGATTCTCGATGAATCTGCTGTTTTGCTCGAAGCAACAGGTTAAAATCATTCTCGTTCATGGCCATGCCCCGCTCTGATAGGATGGAGTCAGGCTAGCATGTTGTGACGGTTTGTTCACTTTTGTACCGTGGAGACTGTGATGAATCAGACACAGTTTTATGAGCAGTATACCGGTGGCGACGCTGGATTTGCTCTGGGAGAGCTCTGGTTCCTGAGTTTGCTTAAGCCCTGCAACTGGTTTAGCTTTGGGGGCTATGGATTATAGGGAAACCTACTATGCTGAAGATCACTCGCGGCGTTGACGCCCTTGTTAGAGACGCCGAAGCCACTGTTACCACTTTGACCCCTGCCGAGGTGCAGGATCGTCTGGGAGAGGATGGGCTTATCCTCATAGATTTGCGTGATATTCGGGAATTGAAAAGGGATGGTCGTATTCCGGGCTCCATGCATGTGCCCCGTGGGATGCTGGAATTCTGGATCGATCCAGAGAGTCCTTATTACCGCAAGGAATTTGATAAGGCGGAGTCCCTGATCCTTTATTGCAACAAGGGTTCAAGGTCAGCGCTGGCGGCGCAGTCGCTGCAAACCATGGGCATGGAAAGCGTGGCGCATATGGCCGGCGGCATGACCCGCTGGGAAGATGAAATAGGACAGCTTGAGCCGCTGCCAGAGCGTCGCAGCTAACCTGGCCCTTGCTCGACAGGCGTGGGATCTGCACGTCTAACCCCGCTGATCGCTGGTCCCTGCTGGAGGCTGGCCCCGCTGGACGGTTGCCCCCGCTGGACGGTTGCCCCCGCCACTGGCTATGATGCGAGTCTGTTTCGGGGTCAGGTATCATGACAAGAATAAAGAAATCAGAATCCAGCAGCAAAATTAGTCCAGCCGCAGCAAAGAGCGGACCCGATCACAGGTTCACAGGTCTGGATCGCAGACGTTTCCTCAAATATCTATCCTTGATGGCCGTGACGCCGCCGGCTCTGGCCCAATCTCCAGTGCCCGTGGCTGTGCAAAAGATCCATTCATTTAACATCCGAGTGTCGGACGTCAACCGCTCCCTGAAGTTCTACCAGGACCTGTTCGGTGCGCCGGTGCAGGCGCGCAGGGGAGAGCAAGTCATGCTTCGAGTTGGTGACGGGCCACACTTCTTTTCCCTGTCGCCGGTTGCTGCCGGAGAGCAGCCTGGCTTCAGCCATATTGGCCTGAGCGTGGCTGACTTTGATGTGGATCGCGTGCGCTCCCAGCTGGAAAATTTTGGCATTCGCCAGGCGAGTTCGCCGCAGAGACTGGAAGACAGATTAGCGTTGGCCTCAACATCCTGGGTAAAAGAATATGGGGCAACTCGAGAGCTCTATTTTGCGGATCGTGAAGGCATTATTTACCACCTAAGCAGTGAAGCCTATTGCGGCGGCTCGGGCGTGTTGGGTGAGACTTGTTCGAATGCAGAGGCGGCGCCAGGGCCAGGCATGCTTCGCCTGGTGGATTACAGCCACTTTACCAATTTCATGGGCAACCGCAATCGCGCCAATGACTTTTATACCAGGGCTTTTGGGAAGTCTTACCAGGCCTACCAGGGACCAACTTCTCCAGTAATCGGTGTCGGTGATGGTATTCAGTTTCTGATGTATGTCGGAGGTGATACCCCAGGTAAACCAGAGGCGCCTGGCCGCATCGATCACGTCTGTTTCAGCGTTACCAACTTTGATGTGGAGACTATTCTCGCGCAATTGACTGACTATGGACTTGGTGCTCGGGAGGATCCCAGCGATACTCAAGCTATGATGCACTGGATTAGCATGCGCATGCCGAATCGAGGTGGTGCCGAGGGCGGAACGCCGGAACTCTATTTTAGCGATCCCGATGGTATTCGAATTCAGCTACAGGATGCTGGCTATTGTGGTGGCACAGGTTACTTGGGCGATGACTGTCCGCCACTGTAAGCCGTGAGCCATGCGTGTCTGAAAATGAATTGATCTAACGCGTTGAATAGAAAGCTGTAAACATTAGGAGTGGTAAAAACAAGGGCTATGGAATATCGATATATTGGCAGCAGTGGTCTTCGGGTAACCCCCATTTGCATGGGCACCATGGGCTTTGGTACCTGGAGCGACAAGAATGAATCTTTCCGCATTCTGGATACGGCATTTGATAGCGGCATCAATTTCTATGACACGGCAGAAGTCTACCCGGTACCGCCAACCGCTGAGCTGGCGGGTCTCACTGAAGAAATTTTTGGTCAGTGGATCAAAACCAAGCCGCGAGATGCATTAATCCTGGCGACTAAGGTAGCTGGTGCTGCATCCGGTTGGTTCGTACCACCTATTCGGCAAGGCTTTACTGCAATTGATCGCCATCATGTAGAAGCAGCGATCGAGGGCAGTCTGCGACGGCTTGGTGTTGACTACATCGATCTTTACCAGGTGCACTGGCCAGACACGGTGGTACCAATTGATGAATCCATGGAGGCGCTGGATCGACTGGTTGAGGCTGGCAAGGTTCGTTATCTCGGCACGTCAAATGACAGCGCCTATGGTTTGACCAAGGCAAATACGGTGGCCGACTACGAGGGCTGGTCCCGATTCCAGTCCATTCAGAATAATTTCTCCCTGCTTAACCGCCGATTTTTGGATGAATTGGCCAATGTTTGTCTACAGGAGCAGGTGTCACTGTTACCCTATTCACCCATTGGCGGTGGGATTTTATCCGGGAAATATAACGCAGGTGAAATGCCTGTAAATTCGAGATTCGCCGAATATCAACAGGCCAGCGAACAAAGGCAGCGGGCGATGGCAGATCGTTTTCTCAACGACGGCACTCTCGCCAGTACTGCCAGCTATCTTGAAATAGCTGATGCAGCGGGTCTGGCGCCAGTCACCCTGGCGACTGCATGGAGTATGCAGCATGATTTCGTCGCGTCTACCATCATTGGTGCGCGCACGGCGGAACAGTTGGTAGATTCCCTGGCCGCACTAGACGTCACTCTTGACGATGAAGTTCTCCAAAAGTGCGACGAGGTCCATGCGCAAATACTTTATCCCATGGGTTAGTCTCTGTCTGCTCCTGCCTGACTGGGCTAATGCGCAGCAGGTTCACATCAGCCACTGCCTGAAGGCTTGCCCCACTGTTTCCCATCAGGGCAACGAGGTTGCCTTGCATCACTTGTATGCCGCTTCCATAGCGCCGCAAACAGGGGCAGTGGAGTGGGTGGCATATCGGGTCTTGCCTGACTCTGTTGGCGTGGCTTCGTTGCTGCCAAGGTATTGGCTGGAAGATGAGTTGCTGGATGCCGAAGTCAGGCTGCAGATTAGCTCGCCAGCCGCGAACTTTGTGCAGCCAGATCTGAGTGGCGCCCAGGATCGGGAGTATCGTATCAGCGAAGTGCAGCTGGTATCAGAAGACCGGGGAAGGTTGGCGCCCTTGACGAGTTTTGCCGGCACACCATACTGGGCTGAATTAAACCTGTTCAGCAATATGTCCGCGTTGCCGCAGCCGCTTCGCGTAGGTGCCTGGTCGGGCCTGGATCAGGCGATCAATGAACTTGCCGCGCTGGGGTCAACACTCTATGTTGTCACTGGCCCCATTACTTCTGATGATGACAGAGATACGGACACAGAAGGTAACGGGATAGGTTTTTTCAAGGCCGTCAGTGATGGCGAGAATGTGGCGACATTCCTGTTTGATGTTCGGTTGCCGCCGCATACGCATTTCTGCGCGCAACTCAGCAGGCTTGAAACAGTTGAGAGTGCTGTGTCCCTGGCATTGTTTCCAGGTATAGAATCTCGGCAGGGAAAAGAGCTGATTTCTCGGCTGGGATGTGGCAGTCGCTAAGTCAGGCTTTACTATCAATTCCGCTTCCAATCAGACTAACTTCTTATTTATTTCGCGAGTTTAAGCATGGCGTTTGTTTTTGATCCAACCCCCACCCCGCAAATTGCTGTCGAGGGTTCTGACCTGAATTTTCCGGTGCATCGCATTTATTGTGTCGGGCAGAATTATAGTGATCATGTGAAAGAGATGGGTGGTGACCCGAAATCCAGTCCCCCCGTATTCTTCAGCAAACCCGCAGATGCGATCGTCACGGACAACGCGGCAGTGCCTTATGCGTCCGCTACCGATAACCTGCACTATGAGGTTGAGTTGGTTATTGCCCTTGGCGGAGGCGGCCGCAATATCGAGCCGCTGCAGGCAGCAAGCAGGATTTACGGCTATGCCGTTGGGATTGATTTTACACGACGCGATTTGCAGGCGGCGGCAAAAGCAAAAGGCAAGCCTTGGGATACAGCCAAGGGTTTTGATGTGTCAGCACCAATTTCAAAAATTCAGCCATCTGAAAATGGGGAGCTGGAGGATGGTCGAATCTGGCTTGCCGTTAACGGGGAGACTAAACAGGATGCAAGGCTTTCTGACATGATCTGGTCGGTGACCGAAATCATTGTTGAACTGTCCCGTTATTACGAATTAAAGGCCGGTGATCTAATTTTTACCGGGACGCCAGCCGGGGTATCCGCAATTGGCGTGGGGGACAGGATTGCCGCGGCCGTCGAGAATGTAGGTGAGATTGAGTTTGAAATTACGGTAGGACCAACCAATTGACCTTTGATCAAGGTGTCTTGCTCGCGATCCTGGTGGCACTGCTGGGTCTCCTGGTCTGGGGTCGCTGGCGCTATGACATAGTTGCGCTGGGCGCTTTGTTCACGGCGAGTCTGTTTGGACTGGTTCCTCAGGCCGAGTTGTTCAGCGGCTTTGGTAGCCCAGCTACGATCACGGTAGTACTCGTGCTTATCGTCAGTTATGGCTTGACCAAATCTGGTGCTGTGGACTACGTGATTCCTTTAATCGAGCCTGTATCAGACCGTCCATTTCTCCATATTGCAGTACTAACCTTTTTGGCAGCAATTCTGTCAATGTTTATGAACAATGTGGGTGCTCTGGCGCTGCTGATGCCAGTGGCTATCCAGTCCGCATCGAAAGCCGGACGACCACCTGCAGCGGTTCTGATGCCGCTTTCTTTTGGGTCAATTCTTGGAGGGCTGGTGACGCTTATTGGTACGCCTCCCAATATTCTCATCGCGAGCTTTCGGCAGGAAATGACCGGCGAAGCCTTTAGCATGTTCGATTTCGCGCCAGTAGGTGGGGGAGTCGCATTATTTGGTATCGCCTTCATGTTGCTGGGGGGCTGGCATCTGGTGAAAGTGAGGAAAAATAGTGCGGGACTCGATTTGTTTGATATCGAGGAGTACTTGTTCGAAACGAAGGTTGGGGAAGGCTCCGAATTAGTTGAGAAGAAGTTTCGTGCCGGTAAGCTGAAAGACATGCTGGTAGAGCAGAAGATGGACCTGATCGCCATGATTCGAGGCAAAGAGGAATTCGCACCACCCGATCGCCGTCGCGGCGTGCGAGAGGGAGATTATGTGATGATTCAGGGTTCGCATGGTGATGTGCAGCAGTTTGCCAAGACATACTCCCTCACCATGCATACAGCGCTGAACCAGCAAAATGAGCTTCAGCATGCGGCTAACACTACCCTGGCAGAAGTGGTAGTGTCCGCGAATTCGCCACTAGTCGGTAAAACCCCTAAAGAAAAGCGGTTTAATCGAAATTATGACGTTAGCTTGCTCGCCGTTTCTCGTTCTGGGGTGCCCCATCAGAGTCGACTCCGAGAATTCATGATAAAAACAGGCGACGTACTGCTACTGCATGGTGAGAGCGATGTGATGGATGACTCTATCGTGAAGATGGCTTGCTATCCACTAGCTAAGCGAGAGCTTAGCACCAAAGACAAAACGAAGGCTTTTCATGCGCTACTTATATTCTTGAGTGCGATAGTGGTGACTGCATTCGGTCTATTGCCCATCCAACTGGCGCTAGGCATTGCGACAGTCGCAATGGCGGTCACTCAAATCGTACCCGTACGGGAATTCTATGACGGCGTTGATTGGCCCGTGGTAATTTTGTTGGGCGCCATGATTCCTCTGGGCGGCGCGCTTCAGCAAACCGGAACCACCGACTTACTGGTGGCCGGGATCCTGTCGGTGGTGGGAGATCTCTCTCCTGCAGTGATCCTTGCAGTTATCCTCATAATAACCATGACGGTTTCAGATGTATTGAACAATGCCGCCACCGCGATCTTGATGGCACCTATTTCATACAATATCGCGAACAGCCTTGGACACAATCCAGATGCTTTCCTGATGGCGGTTGCAGTGGGTGCATCCTGTGCCTTCCTCACGCCGATAGGGCACCAGAATAATGCATTGATCATGGGTCCGGGAGGCTATCGCTTTGGTGACTATTGGCGCATGGGATTACCACTGGAAATTATTATAGTTACCGTGGCTATTCCGCTTCTGCTTTTATTGTGGCCCTTATAGTTTATTGTGTAGCATTTCAATAATGGTCACCCTTAGCCCCGACAACTTGCGGAGGCTAGCCCGATCAGTTAGCTTAAGTAACAGGATCCCTTTCATCGCCAAGCCCTCAATTTTATTCTATGCGTGTTAATTGGAAGACCTACAACTCTGGCAAGTTTTTTGATGAGATAATCAGCAGCCCGGGCTATGCACGTAAACCGGCCAGGCGTCTTGCAAGCTATCTGCGTTCCCTCACCCATGAGGAGCTGCAGCAGAAGAAGACGGCAGCAGAGCTCGCAATTAAAACTATGGGTATTTCGTTTACGGTCTATAGTGATGCCGGCAATATAGATCGTGAATGGCCCATGGATATCATTCCGCGACTCATAACGGGTTCGGAGTGGAATCAAACCAGTAAAGGTTTGCAGCAGAGGCTGGAGGCACTTAACTGCTTCATTCATGACATCTATAACGATCAAAAAATCCTCAAAGACAAAATAGTTCCCGAAGACCTGATCATGGATTCAGGCAATTTCCGCAAACAGTGTCTGGGCATGAAGCCCAAGTACAACGTCTGGGCACATATCTGTGGCACAGACTTAATCAAGGGAGATGATGGTCAGTTTTATGTCCTTGAAGACAATCTGCGGGTGCCCTCCGGCGTTTCCTACATGGTTGAGAATCGCCGTGTCACCAAACGCACGTTTCCAGAACTGTTTGCAGATGACTACAGCATTAGGCCGGTGGCCGATTACCCGGCTGAACTTCTGGATATGCTGTCATCATTATCACCAAGACAGGTCAAGCATCCTGAGGTCGTGGTATTGACGCCAGGAATATTTAATTCGGCGTATTTCGAGCATTCCTATCTCGCCCAGCGCATGGGTGCTGAACTCGTGGAGGGCGGTGACCTGGTTGTTGAAGATGACAAGGTCTTTATGCGCACCATAGATGGTTTGTCGCAGGTCGATGTGATCTACCGCCGTATCGATGACATGTTTATCGATCCCGCAGTGTTTAACAAGGATTCAGTTCTGGGGGTTCGCGGCCTTTTTAATGCCTGGAAAAAGGGCAACGTGGCGCTGGCAAATGCGCCAGGTGCCGGCGTGGCCGATGACAAGATTATCTACACCTATGTGCCAGAGATTATAAAGTACTATCTTGACGAAGATCCAATTCTGTCCAATGTGCCTAGCTATCTCTGCGTAGATAGAAAACAGCGTCAGCATGTGCTGGAGAATCTTGACAAACTGGTGGTCAAACCTGCCAATGAGTCAGGTGGATACGGCATGCTTATCGGTCCCCAGGCGAGCAAGAAGGAATTGGCGGAATTCCGCCGCAGGATCAAGGCGGATCCGCGCAACTACATGGCGCAACCGCTTATTTCACTCTCCACAGTTCCTATTCTCGGTGATAGGGTAGTAGAGCCACGTCATGTTGATCTTCGGCCGTTTGTGCTTCAGGGCGACAAGTCATATGTGACACCGGGCGGCCTCACCAGGGTTGCTATGGTAAAAGGTTCCTACGTGGTGAATTCGTCTCAGGGTGGTGGCAGCAAAGATACCTGGGTGGTTGATGATGCCTGAAGCTTCAGTGCCAACTAACTTAATCGAAAGAGATATTTTATAGCATGCTGCTTTCGAGAGTCGCAGAGAGGGTTTACTGGCAGGCACGTTATCTTGAGCGTGCTGAGAATGTTGCTAGGCTATTGCATGTGTTTTCTGCCTTACAGCTGGACTTGCCCAAGGGGACAAAACTGGGTTGGCAAACACTGGTACAAATAACGGGTCACGAAGAACAATTCGTTGAAAAATACAAACAAGAGAATGAGCGCAACGTCGTACGATTTCTTCTGGCGGAGCGAAATGGGATCTCACTCGTCGATATGTTGGCTTTTGCTCGAGAGAATGCCCGTACTACACGTGAGATCATGCCAACTGAAGCCTTCGAATTAATCAACGGTCTCTACTACTTCGCACGTGATAACGCCGAGGCAGGCATAAGTCGGGCTGAGCGCAACGAAATTCTGGATCAAATCGTTTCGAGATCGCAACAGATAGGTGGCTTAATGGCAGGCACTATGAGCCGCGACGAAGCGTATAGTTTTGTGCGTCTGGGCCGAAGCCTTGAGCGTGCGGACATGACGACTCGAATTGTAGATGTGGATTCACAGAAACTGATGCCGGAACTTGAGGTTGAGGATGCGGAGCCAGAGGCGAGGGAGCCCTACGAAAACATTTTGTGGATGAATGTGTTGCGTTCTTCCAGTGCCTATCAAATGTACCGTCAACATGTGAGAGAGCGCATCAATGGTGAAGATGTTGTGCGATTTCTTCTCCAGAACGAACAGTTACCGCGCTCAGCTGCACACAACCTCACCACCATGACCAAGGTGCTGCGCAATTTGCCTAATAGCAACAAGGTTAACTGGCAGGTGAACAAGACGCGAAAACTCGTGCGTGATGCTGACGTCAATCGCCTGCTCCGTCGCGGTTTAGTTCGTCACCTGGATAGCGTGCAGAAAGAGATTGCTCAGGTGCACTTTAAAATTGCGGACACGTGGTTCCTGCCCGGCAATTCATGAAAAATTTTTCCTGTAGTTGCGGCCAAACACTTTTTTTCGAAAATACCCGCTGTCTTAACTGCGACAAGAAAGTGGGTTTCGATCCTACTGACCTGAGAATGTATCCGCTCAATCCGGATACGAAGTCTTCCCCTACTTCAGCTCGAACGCTGTGTCGAAATTCCGCGGACTTCGATGTCTGCAACTGGTTCGTTACTGATCCAGGCCGCAACTACTGTCTGTCATGTCAGTTGAATCACACAATTCCAAATTTGCTTGTGCCTGATCGCCGGCGCTGGTGGAAAAATTTGGAGCAAGCCAAGCGCCGTTTAATTTACTCCTTGCTGACGCTGCGACTGCCGGTCAAAAGTAAGGATATTGAGCCGGATGGACTGGCCTTCGAGTTTATTGAAGACAAGCGCACAAACCCGCACGTGTTTGAGGAGCATGTGAATACTGGCCACGCCAATGGTCTGATCACAATCAATATTATTGAAGCCGATCGGGTAAGCCGGGAGATTACGAGGCAGTATACTGGGGAGCTGTATCGCACCTTGCTCGGTCACTTTCGGCACGAAAGCGGCCATTACTACTTTAACCGCCTGGTGAATTCTCCTGCTTTGCTCGACGAGTTTCGTACTTTGTTTGGCGATGAGCGTCAGGATTACGCGAGCTCGCTGCAGGAATATTACGCCAACAAGAGATCTAAGGTTAGAGATCCGAACTTGATCAGTCACTATGCCCAGGCACATCCATTCGAAGACTGGGCTGAGGTGTGGTCGCACTATCTGCACATGGTGGACACTCTGGAGACTGCCGCAGAGTACGACATGCAGCAGGGAAGCAAACTATTTGATGATATCGACCAGTTGCTGGGTAAATGGTCTGATTTGTCGATGATGCTGAATAGCTTGAATCGAAGTATGGGGTTGGAGGATGCTTACCCCTTTGTACTGTCAGACCTGACCCTTAAGAAGCTCCGCTTTGTTCACGGCCTGATTTATCCCAGTTAGTGGCCCAGGCGAGCGGCGGCATCTGCCGAAAAGCTTCCTTTAGTCGGGCATCCCAGTTCCGTTTCAAATCGCGCAGGAAGTCACTGTCTTCCGCAAAACGATTAGGATTCTCCAACTTCAGGTCTCCAGTCTTGTAAATTAGCAGCTCTATAGGTGCACCAACGCTAAGATTACTGCGCATGGTGGAATCCATGGAAACCAGTGCGGCCATGGCGCAGGTCTCGAGGTTCAACTCTGGTGCCAGCACGCGATCGAGTATCGGTTTCCCATATTTACTCTCGCCAATTTGCAGGTAGTTGGTGTCTTTCGATGTAGTGATGTGATTGCCTTCTGGATAGACCAGAATGATTTCATGTCGACTATCTTTGATCTGGCCGCCAACAATAAAGCTTGCTTCGAATTTTTTGCCCTCAACCGAGCGTTTTTCCTGTTGCTCCCGGCTGATATCTCCTATGTAATCTGCGGCACCTTCCAGGCTTTCCATGGCCAGCAGATTTTCGCTGGCTTCCTGTTTGATGTCGCTTTTAATTTTGGCAATTGTAGCCTGCGAAGTAGCAAGATTGCCGGCGGTGAGGATGACAAATTGTTTCTCGCCATCAATGCCGAAGCGAAACATCTTGCTGTAGGTTGATACCTGGTCTATGCCGGCATTGGTGAGTGAGTCAGAGCAGAATACCATTCCTGCATCTACCGCCACTGCTACGCAATATGTCATTTCTAATCCAAGCCCGTGAAAACGCCTGACATCATACTAAGTAAAGTCAGCGGCGCAAAGCGCTATTTCGGAGCTAGCTGCAGCAATCTGCAGGGCAGTGGATTCGCTGTTCTGAGGTGTATTGCGGTTAGCTGTGGGCGGCCGCTTACGACAGGAGAAGGCTACTGAAAATTGTCGTCAAGGTCATCGAAATCGTCATACTCGAATTCCAGCGCAATGCGCTTGCTGTCGAGGCGTTCTTCGATCCGGCGACGCAATTCAGTGAGCTGTGATTTGCTTTGAGGCGTGGCCGCCTTCGCTTCCAGTGTGACTTCAGCCTCTTCGATTAGGCTGCCATTGGCTTCTATGAATTCTTTGGCAAGCTCATCGTTTTCTTTCCAATTCTGCTCTTTCATCACGTACCTCGCGGTTAGCAGGTGGCAATCAAGAGGACGCTGGTTTTCTCAGCACCTAATTGGTTTATCGTTATTGGCAGGCGAAACTTTCAGTAAAAATGCAGGGAAATTACTTGGTTTGTAGGCGGCGACTGCCGCCGAATACTCAGCCCTTGGCGAGGCTATCGATAACTTGTTGGCGCAGCTCTTTCTTGGCGATCTTGCCGGAGGCAATCCGCGGTAGCTGGTCGTATTGGAAGTAGAATCTCTCAGGTATCTTGAATGCAGCAATTTTATCCTGCAGAAACCCCTTCAGTTCCGCTTCGGTCAGGGTCTGTTTGGCTTTAAGCATCACACTGGCGCAGGGAACCTCGCCAAGGCGATCATCCGGAATGCCATAGACTGAGACCTCACTCACCGCGGGATGCTCAGTAATTGCATATTCGACTTCGGCGCAGCCGATGTTTTCACCGCCGCGAATCACGATGTCTTTGGCGCGATCCATGATGATGAGGAAACCCAGGGCATCCAGCATGCCGATATCGCCAGAATGAAACCAGCCGTCCTGCATTACTTCGGCGGTCGCCTCTGCCTTGTTCCAATAGCCTTTCATGACTGAGGGACCCCTGATACAGATTTCACCTACCTCTTCATTTTCGAGCGTGTTGCCCTGCTCATCGACTATCTTGACCTCGGTGAGGGGAGGAGTAGGCCGCCCCGTGCTATTGGGTCGCGAGTGATAGAACTTGCCAGAGATGATGGCACCGAGGGCGTTGGTTTCGGTAAGCCCATAGCCAAGGCCCGGGATAGCTTTTTCTGGGAACTTTTCTGTCATCATCACCAGGTGTTCTGGCGGCCTGGGCGCGCCGCCTGCAGCTACTGTGCGCAGGCTGGAGAGATCAGTCTCAGCAAAGTGCGGCGACTGCATGATTTCCCAGGTCATGGTGGGAACACCGTGAAAAATAGAGATGCGCTCCCTCTCTATGAGTTCCAGTGCAATCTCTGCATTCCACTTGTACATCATGACGAATTTTCGCCCATAGATGAAACTGGCGAGAAACTGCGCGTGACTACCAGTCACATGAAACAATGGCACATTAGCCAGTAGTGCGGGTTGATAAGGCGGGTCGACCTCTAACAGCTCTGGCCGCAGGATTTCATTGATTTCTTTGACGAATTGCCAGGTGAAGAGCGCGCTTAGAATCGCGCGATGGGAGGACAAAACGCCCTTGGGGTGCCCAGTCGAGCCCGAGGTATACATGATTGAAGCATCATGCTCTGGGCTTATGCCCAGTGCAGCAATTTCATCCTCTGACAGGGGGGCAACATTTTCCAGCAAGCCATAGAGCTCAGAGAAACCGGTCGGTCGTTCCTGATCTGAGGGTTTGATTAGAACTACATCCAGATCGAGCGTCTCAAGATAGGGCTGAACAGCGTGGAAGCGGGGTGCATCGGCAAAAATCAGCTTGCTGCCGGAGTCTTTCAAGCCATATTCCAGTTCGGGGCCTGTCCACCAGGAATTCATTGGCACCACGATAGCGCCAATCAGCGTGCTGGCCATATAGGCAAGACACCAATCGGGTGAATTACGTCCACATACGGCTACCCGGTCACCGACTCCAATGCCGTAGCGCTCCTGTAATACCCGGCCCAGCTGACAGGCCATGGTATAGGATTCCTCAAAGCTGAAACGCTCTTCCTGGTAGACAAGAAAGTCCAGCTTTCCTGTTTCCAGCCCTATTCGATACAGGCCAGCCAGATTGTCGGGAATCTTTGTGAAGACGGAATACTCTTGCCCGTCGATATTCGCCGTGCCCACGGCAAGTGGAGCATCTGGCGCCTTGTGACTGGCAACTATGTCTTTAAGCTTGCCCAGGTCCTGGCGGATTTCTTCGTCGCTTAACATCTACTACTCAGACTTGAATTCCAGGGTGACTTTGCCCTTGGCTTGGCGTTGGGTAAATATGTTGAAGGCTTTAACATACTCTTCCTTGGGAAAGCTCTGGGTGACAATGGGGTTTAGCTTGCCTGCAGCATACATCTCCAGCAGTTCATTGAGATTTTGTTCGTAGGCTTCGGGTTCTTCCTTGCGAAACCTGCCAAGAAATACGCCGACCATTGATGAGCCTTTGAGCAGGGCCAGGTTTGCCTTGTACTCGGGTATGCGACCGCTGGTAAATCCGATAACCAAGAGTCGCCCGTTCCAGTTGATACAGCGACAGCTTTGATCGAACAGATCGCCCCCTACCGGATCGTAGATGACATCAGCGCCGCGATCGTTGGTGAGCGCTTTGACTTTTTCTTTGAGTTCACCGTCGCCATAGTTGATGGTCGCATCTGGATGATATTGCTTAACAAAATCCAGTTTCTCATCGGTACTCGCGGCTGCTATGACTCGCGCTCCCATGACCTTACCGAGTTCCACAGCCGATAGTCCAACGCCACCGCTTGCGCCCAGCACCAGCAGGGTTTCCCCGGGCTGCAAATTGGCGCGCTGCTTTAGCGCATGGTAGGAGGTAGTGTAGACCATGGCGAATCCAGCAGCGGTCTTGAAATCCATGTTATCCGGAATGCGGCGGACGCTTTCCGGTTTCACGATTACCTGCTCGGCTAGTCCGCCAATCCCGGGAATGGCCATGACCCGGTCGCCGACTTTATAGTGGTCAAATCCCGGTCCGACCGCCTTGATGACGCCACCAACTTCGGAGCCGGGCGTAAAAGGCATAGGGGGCTGAAACTGGTATTTACCCTGAATCTGCAGACCATCAGGGAAATTCAATGATGCAGCATAAACTTCAACTACCGCCTCGTTCTCGCCTGGCGTCAGGTCTGGGACTTCTTCCAGTACCAGGTTCTCGGGGGGTCCATAAGACTTGCACAATACCGCTTTCATGAGGGCCTCTTAATCTTGGCGAAGCGGGATTCAATCATGAATGCAACGTGACTTCAAACCCGGCATCACGGCGGTTGTTGCTGCTCCTGCAAAGCAGTATATTCCTGCAGGTGAAGCCAGGGACAATCCGATGAAGGAAACACAGCGAATCGCTTATTTGCGCCAGATTGGGTACCAGCAGTACTACTCGCGCTTTATCTTGCCGGGCGCAAAAGCCTCGGTGATTGATATGGCGGAGCTGGCTGATTTTGAGACTGCAAAAACAGCCAGGTCGCCGCGCATGGCGATAGGCGATCAAGATAAAGTAAAACGTCGTGGCGTCACAAGCGCGCAGGATGGGGCGCACGTCACTAAATCCGGTATTGCAGGTGCGACAACCCCATCCAGCCCGAGCGCGAGCAGAGCGGCAGAATTAGCAGTCAGCAATCGGCAGGAAATCAGACCTGCACCAGACGCCGCTGCGGGAACCAGCCCAACTGATACCCAGGCCAATACCGAATCCTTACGTTTCAACCTGCAGTTTTATCGAATCAACGAGCAATTAGCTGTAGTTAACGAAGCGCCGCATCAACTGCGAGGAAAGGACAACAAGGACGCAGTTGGACTGTTGAAAAATATCCTGCTGGCACTGGGCGTCGATCAGCAGACAACGAGCAGTCTCCAGGCAGATGGGTTTCAATGGCCGATCGCGGAGGGCCTGGATGCAGGCAATGACCCAAAGCATGCGGCCAAACTTGCACTGCAGGGCTTCATAAGCCAACGGCATGAGCAATTTGGCTTTCATAATCTGCTGCTGCTTACCGCACAGCTGTCCCCCATGATGACAGCGGCCGAGGGCAAGCAGACTTTGGGCGATCTGAAACCCGAGGAGTCAGCGTACAGGGTCACGCTTTCTCACAGTTTGCAGGCGATGCTGGCTCATCCCGAATTAAAGCGGGAGGCCTGGATGCATATGCGGGCATTACGTAGTCGCATAAAGCTGTCTTAACACCGAGACAACACCCATCATGGAATCTCCCACAAACGCTGAAACGCAGTTTTTTGCCCGCACAATGCGCAATAGCGATCTTGATCTGGTGGTGCAGAACGAAGCCGCAGCCTATGAGCACCCTTGGACCAAACGCATCTTTATCGACTGCCTTCGAGCCGGTTACCAGTGCTGGGTGCTGGCCAACAAGCAGCAGATCGTGGCCCATGGCGTGATGTCAGTCGCGGTTGGAGAATGTCACCTGCTGACCTTATGCGTTAACCCCGAATATCAGCGGCTTGGCCATGGCAGAAAGCTGTTCATGCTGTTGCTGGATCGCGCGGCGAAGATGGATGCCAGGGAGTGTTTTCTGGAGGTGCGCGCCTCTAACGCAGGAGCCATCCAGCTTTATCGAAGCCTGGGTTTTACTCAAATCGGAGAGCGCAAAAACTATTATCCGGGACACCAGGGTCGCGAAGACGCTTTGATCCTGTCTCGCAATTTACCACTACCCTGATCATTCTTCTTCAGAGGAGGTAGAGGCGGCAGATGGGGAGGAGCGACCCAGTTTCTGCACAAGCCGCAGAGCCAGCTTGCAGCCTGCGATGATGATGAATGCCGCCAACATTATCCCTGCCAGCATCAGCAGGGTCGCAAGCAGGATGTTGATTAATTCCTCTCGGGACACGTTTTGCCAGGCTGCAACAGCCCACAGGCACGTTGCCCCTATGGCGAGACCGGCAATGACGGCGGCCGTTTTTTTACGGACGTTTAGCAGGGAGAAAATCAAAGGCGGGCCTGTTGTTGACGTTGTTGAAGGTTGATTTGCAGTTAGGATAGCCAGTGCAGCCCCAAAATTCACCATTTATGCCTTCACGTTTTGCCAGCAGCGCGCCACAGTCCGGGCATTTGAAGCCAGGCTGAGGGCGTCCCTCGATATCAGCCAGAGTGACGCTACAGCCCTTGGCGTAACCGCTACAAAACCAGTAATCACCCTTATCCGCTGCAGCGCGCACCATTCTTCGGGTGCACAGTGGGCAGCGATATTGCTCATCCATCTGTGCGCTGGGTCTGCCGTCCACATCATTCAGGGTGGTGCGACACTTAGGAAAGCCCGTGCAGCCCCAGAATGGGCCCATCTTACCCTCGATCCGGCGCAGCTGCGCCTTGCATTCCGGACAGGAGAATTTGCTTGTGTTGCTGTTGTTGGGTTCGGAATTGGTCATAGCTGTTGGCCGCTCGCGGGGAGGGCATTAAGCAGTTCTAAACCCGGCTGAGGAGGATGTCAACGCTGCGGCGGTCGAAGCAGGGGTTTTGCTGGGCCAGTTGCATTGCCGTCAACACCAAGTCCCATGCTGCGCACGCTCACTATTTCGCTCACATCGAGCTGAAAACACCCGTGCAGCATCAAATAAACTCCGCCTTCCGACATGTCGTTGGCCTCCACCGGCGGTGTGCCAAGGCTCATGTGGTGAATCTCCATTCGCTGCGACGGCTTGAGCTGTATATATTTTGCTTTTGATGTAAAGTCTGGTCTCATCTCTCTGGTCTAGACCTTCTGGTGCAGATCCCTTGGTCTAATGCTTTAGCTAGCAGTCAGACTATAGATGTGCGGGTTCCCCCATGAGTGAAGGACCAGCGAAGGATTTCTGCTAGCCAGGTTAGGCTGGGGATGTCAGAAAAGTTGCCGCAGCCTAGTGATCAAGGCTTTATTCTCAGCATTGCTGCCCACGGTGATACGGAGTTTGTCCCGTAATCTGTGCTGGTCGAAATAGCGGACCAGGATGTTGCTCTCTTTAAGCGCCTCATATAGAACTTTAGCCTCTGCTTCCGCGGGTACCCGGCAAAGGAGAAAGTTTGATTGACTCGGGTAAACGTCAAAGCCCAGTTCTGTCAGCTCGCCTGCCAGTCTGCGTCTGTCTTGCCTGACCTGCTGCCAGGTTCCCCGCGCATAATCTACTGATTCTATGGCAGCGGTGGCCAATTTTTGGGCGATATAGTCTGTGTTGTAGCTATCCCTGGTCTTGTACAGCATCGGTGCCACCAGTTCTGCCGCGCCTATGCCATAGCCAAAGCGGAGCCCAGCCAGAGAATAGCCCTTGGACAGCGTGCGCAGCAGCATGATGTTGCCATGGGAAATGGCCAGCGGGACGGCATCGTACGCAGCAGTCGGTTCGACGAAATCAACGTAAGCTTCATCTACCAGCAGCAGTCCGGAAAAATTGTCTGCAATCTCCTTAAGCGTGTCGGTTGCGAGCAAGCCCCCGGTGGGAGCATGAGGATTTACCAGAATGCAAAGCTTGGCGCCACTGGCATTGAGTTGGGCGATGAAATCCACCGGCATGTCCCAGTTGTCCTGTAGCGGGATCTCATGCAGTCTGCTGGCCTGGATGTCTACTAAAACCGGGTACAGCGAGTAGCTAGGCTTGGTTACAGCAACGACCTCACCAGCCTCGACGAATGTCGTCAGCACCAGACGCAGGAGTTCGTCACCGCCATTGGTTGGGATGATGTTTTCAATGGCTATGTTGTGATAGCGAGCGGCAGCTTCCCGAAAAGTCTGGGCCATGGGTGAGGGATAGCGCCGCAGCGCGTCAGTGTCGATTGCCTGCAGGGCAGCATTAACTGCTGGACTGGGTGGATAGGGATTCTCATTGGTGTTGAGCTTGATGACATCGGCAGAATCGAGTTGCTCTCCCGGTACATAACCGGCCATTTTTGCAATGTTGTCGCGTTGATAAGACATCGGGTACAGCGCTTGCTTGAACAGTGAAGTTGAAGGGTAATGGCAATTGCATGTTCTCGCAATTACGGACTGACAATTGCTGCGTGGGTCGCTAATTCACTGAAACTGCCTCGGGAGGGAGGTAAGTCTTGATGCGGTTATGCCAGCCGGCTTGCCAGCGGGATTCGTCTCGAGCCGGCGGAGCGTTTTCAATACGCTGATCCAGCACGGCAGTGGCTGCTCTTGCAAAGGTCTCAAGAGACACTTGTTGTCCCAGCATAGCCTTAATGACTTGTTTGAGACCCCAGCCTGTGCCCTGGTAATTCTCTGCCGGATTCAGGCCGCTGCCCTTGAAGTGCAGGTAGTCAATCAGTGCATACTGACCATAGGGTGGCTGTATGGTCGCAAGCTGGTCAATGACTTGGCGCGCCCGGGCTTGCTCAGCTGACTCAAAGCTCGACACGATTCTGTCGCGAGTTATATTGAATCGATGCACAATGAACTCCGCTTGCAGTGGGGCAGTCAACAGGAGCAAATCTCTCAATTTCTTCATGCGCCCACTCTGCTGCGCTTGATTGAAACTGTCCCTGTCTCGCCACGGATTCTCTGCTGCTGCAGAGGCCTTTAGCCATTCGGGTAGCACAATGCCTTTATCTCCGAAAAATGTCAGCAGCGCAGGGAAAGTTTCTTCAAAAATTTCTTCTTGGCCCTTTTGGTACCAGATAAAGTGGCCGATACCGAGCGAAGGGAAGTCTTCACCAGCATTCCAGCTGGTCAGACAACTGGTCTGGGAGTTGCACTCGTTGCGAAAAATTTGTTCACCCAGCCAAGTATAATGGCTCGGAGACAGCTCTGCGGACATCCCGGTAAGGGCGGGGAAAAATAGGGAACTGGTTACCAGAACCCGTAAAATTCGGTTGAATCTACTTGAATTTACTGGCATTTTTATCGATAGCATTGTTCCGACCAAGTTAATCGAGAAGAGCAAAAATCTGAGTTCTGTTTCATTTGACGATCTACACTATTGGTAATCGGCTAAGTTTTGAAAAACAACGAATAATTAAGGCTGAGACTGCAACAACAGAGGTAGAGGTCGAGACTCCTCCAGCCCAATCTGGAGGGCAGGCTGAGCAAAAAGACGAATTTGTCACTCAGCTGTCGAAAATCTATCAGCGCCTCAAATACAGCAAGAAACTGAAATCCGCGATGAAAGAGGTGGAGCAGGACTTACTTGGCGTGCTGACACAGCGTTTGATGAGAACTCTTTGCCCAAAGTGCAAGGAGCCCTACAAGCCGGATCAGAAAGAGCTTGACCACCTCATCGATACCTATGGCAGGGACACGATTGAGGCTGATATGCCGGACTATGATTTCAACAATATCGAATTAATGGGCGTCAATCCTGAAGGCTGTGTCGATTGCGGTGGCACCGGCTACAAAGGCCGGACCGGCATCCATGAGTTGCTGGTGGGCACGCCGACCCTGCAAGGTATGATCTATAAGAAAGCTGAACTCGACGACATACGCGCGCAGGCGCTCAAAGATGATATGCGGACTATGAGGCAGGACGGTATTTACAAGATCTTTGGCGGCTTCACGGACTATGCGCAGCTACTGCGTGTGGTTTCTGAGTAATCTCTCCCATCTAATTCCACCCTTTCTTTTCTCGCCTTGCATTATCAAGATGGCCTTGCTGGCTGCGCTTCATTTCTCAAGTTCTTGATTAATAACAATTTATTTCCGAACTATGACGGGATAGCGCTTCACTTTAGGGTTCGAATGTTACCTGGCCCACAAAATCGAGTTGAACCCGTTAAAAATTCCCGGCATTGCCGTGCTCCAACCTAGGGCCGTGTTCTATAGTTAGCCATGTCTAAATTAAGCCTGGATTCGACGGGGAGGATCTATGCAGCGCGCAACTAGAGCGATTAAGCCGCTGGCGCTTTGTGGTCTTGTCTTCGCCACCCTGGGCGTGACGCTGGCAACTGATACCCTGTCCCGATTTGGTCTTGAGGACAACTATGCCATTGTGTTTTCTTTAGCCTTCGTGATCGCGGCTCTCATTCTCAGCAAAAATTTCGTCATGCTGCTGGTAGTGCTGTCCAGTCTGCCGGATGCCACACTGCTGAATCTTGGTCTGGATCGCGATATGCTGCTGGCAGGCGTTTGCGCTATCGTGGTGTCATCGGCGAGCTATGATTTGTTTATGAAATAGCTTTTAGAATGTGTGGCTTGTCTGCGAAGTGATTTCGCTAGTAGAAGCTGTATGTGAGAGGGCTTTAAATGAATAGGCTGGTTGTGCAGCAGCTTTGTGTGAAGTCTCCAGAGTTTAGTCATACAGCGGAGGCGCATCGAGACGATATTCCGTGATGTGCCAGTCATTGTTTTCCCACGCCATCCCAATATAAAGGGTAGTCAGTGTTGCTCCAAACTCCATATCGATCTCATAGCTGGCAGCCAAACGCTGACCGGGATAAGTCACCACCGGAACCGCCGCCTCTCCTCGCAACTCAGTCATGGCTGTCATAGGGTCGAGGCGCTGCAGATGCGAATTCACAGACGCCTGCCACTGCTTTGGCGTCATCTGTTGCGCCAAGTCAGCATGCAAACTATTAATCAGGCTCGTCGCTGAGCCCGAACTGTAGAGTTGTTGAGTAATGTTGATCGCTGACTCACTGCTGGATTCGTCCAGACGGATTTTTTGCCAGGCGCTGAAGCCGAAAATGAGGACGAGAACAGAAAGTATGGCCAGACCAATTGCGAGTGTGTGGGAACGTGGTTTTTGCATCTAAACTTATCAAAAACTGCTTTGTGAACGAACGGTATTATAGGCGTAAAAACTTCAATAAAAACAGAGACAAATAGCTGCAAAAAATCGGCATGACGACTTTTCCCCGAGATTTTATGCACAAAAATTTCATGTTTGTCACGAAAGACTAAAAATATGCGGGTTTTATTTTTGCTCGATCCTTCAAAAAAAACTAAGTCATTGTTTTTAATGAAATATATGCTTTGGCTAAAATTTAGCCAAAATATGTCAATGGCGCAGAATTTCGAGGCTTGCGGCTCACCATAAGGAACTATACACGGAGTTATCCACAGAAACTGTGGAAAAAATTGGAGAGGGTATTAAGGACAAATTTTGCAATCTCCTCAAGGGCTTAGTCCGTGTTCTTGAAAACAGCTTTAGCATTAACGGCTAACTAAGCCATTTTGTCTGCGTAAATTGAGCGAAAAAAAGTTGCTGTGAAGACTAATTTTGTCAATCATTCAGCCGACTCGAGTTAATAACAAGTGATCCTTTTCATTCCTTGTAGCGGTAGCCAATGTTTGAACTAAGCAGTGAAGTACCGTTTTTATGGCGCCTCAGCCCCGAAAGCAGCGACGGTTATTGTTCAGTCTCAATGGTGGTTCCCTGTCCACCAGAAACCCAGGTTCATGACCTCACCATCGAGACCAATGTGCAGAGTCTCTCTTCTGACAGCACGCGCTCAGAAACTGAGGAAACACTGGAATGGAATCAGGAGGACATAGAGCTGTTCCTTAAGTTGGTAAACCGACACCAGCTGCGCATCAATCAACCCTTACCGGAGACTCTGCGGGTAGATCTCACCGACCCGGAAATCATCGATATCATTAACTTGGTAGCTGCCGCCGGATTTGGCGTTGCCTTTGCGTCTGACGGCCTTATCCAACGGGCAGATGGTTCCTTCCCGGTGCATCAGTTTGACGTTGGGTCACTGGCATCTATCAACACCGTGAGCGGGTTCAAACCCTGCATTGTCGTCGATCTGGAAAATGATGATGTGGTGTGTGTGTTGCTGGAGGATATCGAAGTGCAGGCTGGCCTCGAGCATGACCATCTCTCACGCCATGATCTGCTGCTGGTGAAACGAATAGATATCCTGCACCCAGAGTTCGCAGAATGTCATCTTCGTCCTGAGGATCGACTACTGCACTAGCCATTGCGGTTAATTTGCAATCAGGCCCTTGTTGCTTCTGATCGTCTTGCAGCCTTATTCTGGCTCAGCGATGGCGGATTCGATAATTACATCCGCTGCTTTCTCAGCACACAGCGCGTCAGTATTCAGCGCGATTTCAGCTGTTACGAGTGCTTCATAGAAGCTATCGGTTTAGGCAAAGTTCCTCAACTTGCCCTCTGGTTAAAACGTCGCCCAACTAGCGCCGAAGTGATGTTCACTTTCTGGATATCAATCGAGCCACCGGCTATGCCCCAGCCCCAGGCATCGCGAAGTTTTTGTTCTATCGGGAACTCCTTCGAGTATCCATATCCGCCCATGATCTGCATGGCTTTGCCCGTGACTTCCCGCACGGTTTCATTGGCGAAACACTTGGCGATTGAACTCTCTCCAATGGACGGTAAACCGGACTCCGCGTTGACTACGGCGCGATATAACAGCAATCTGGCTGCCTCCAGCTTCATCTTCATTTCCGCCAGATGGATCTGCACCGCCTGGAAATCTGCCAGCGGCTTGCCAAACTGTTGGCGTTCCTGGCTGTAGGCAAGCACGAAATCGAATGCCGACTGGGCGACCGCCAGTGACATGGTTGTGTTTCCGCAACGCTCAAGGTCGAAAGCGTCCATTAGTTTGCCGAAGCTCCCTGCAGGGACCAACATGTTTTCAAGCGGTACCTCGACATTATCAAAGTACATATCAGCACTGTAGACGCCGCGAAAGCCCATGTGGTGATCCCGTTTGCCGAAACTGAAACCGGGTGAGTCCTTATCGACGATTACGGCACCTATGCCCCTGGCGCCAGGCGCGTCGGATAGCCGGCAGTAGACCACATAGGCCTCAGAATGACCGGCGCCGGAGCACCACCGTTTGGTGCCATTGATAATAATTTTATCGCTGCTAATTTCGCCGCGGGTCGTGAGGTCGGTGAGGGCCGAGCCTGCATTGGGTTCGGACATGGATACAGCGACGATGGTTTCGCCGGAGCAGACTTTTGGGAGATAGCGTTGCTGGAGGGCTTCGCTGCCAAAATGCGCTATGGCGAGACTTGGACCAAAGCAGGATTCGAAGATGGGGAAGGCCACGGCGATGGAGATTTTGGCGACTTCCTCCAACACGATAACTGCATCAAGATGGCTCATGCCGCCCCCGCCCATAGTGCTATCGAGATTGACGCCAAGGTAGCCCAGTTCGCCAAATCGCTGCCGTAATGCGTGGTCCGCGGGTTCATCGTTGGATTCGATCTGCTGTGCAATCTCAGGCAGCTCTCGCTGTGCAAATTTTCTAACTGCTTGCTGTAAAGACAGCTGTTCAGGGGTGAGGGTGAAGTCCATCATTAGTCCTTGTTTAATTTTCTAACATCTATATCCGGCATTTGGGCCTGGCGCTTGATCTGGATCGAGTCAGGACTGGCCATGCTCGGTTGCTCAGCAAGCGCGCAGCCATTGTAGATCATGATCAGAACAAGCTATAGGTCTCCATGCGGTGAAGTTTATTGTGTGGGGTCGGCTGTGAGACGGCGGGCCAGCTGCTATAATCCCCGCTTTTTTGCCCCCTAAAGAACCCGACCCTATGTCTTCTGCACAGCTTCAAGAGGAAATCGAACGCCGGCGCGTACTGGCGATCATTTCTCACCCCGATGCCGGTAAAACCACCATTACTGAAAAGCTGCTTTTGTTCGGCAACCTGATCCAGGTCGCAGGCACGGTTAAGGGCAAAAAGTCTGATCGCCACGCAACCTCCGATTGGATGGCTATGGAGCAACAGCGCGGTATCTCTGTCACATCATCTGTGATGCAGTTTCCCTACCGAGAGCGTGTCGTTAATCTGCTCGACACCCCTGGCCATGAAGATTTCTCAGAGGACACCTATCGAGTTCTCACTGCCGTGGACTCTGCCCTGATGGTAGTCGATGGCGCCAAGGGTGTAGAGGAACGCACCATCAAGCTGATGGACGTGTGTCGCTTGCGTGATACGCCAATTTTTACATTCGTGAACAAGCTGGATCGAGATATTCGGGACCCCATTGAAATCCTCGATGAAATTGAGAACGTCCTGAAGATTCAATGCGCGCCCATTAATTGGCCCCTGGGGATGGGTAAGGAGTTTAAGGGAGTTTACAACCTGCTTTCCGACACCATCACCGTTTACCAACAGGGTCAGGGTAGTCAGGTGCCTGACGATGTTCAGATTAAGGGCCTTGATAGTGATGGGGCCCAGACCTTGCTAGGTGCTTATCTGGATGATTTTCGTGATGAGATAGAATTGGTGCGCGGCGCCAGCCATGAGTTTGATAGGGATGCCTATGTAAAGGGAGATTTGACCCCTGTGTATTTCGGTACGGCGCTGGGTAACTTCGGCGTGCGCGAAATGCTGAATGACTTTGTTGAGTGGGCCCCCAAACCTCAGGACCGTGAGACCGAGTCTCGGGTAGTGAAGGCGAATGAAGAGGACTTTGCGGGTTTTGTATTCAAGATCCAGGCTAACATGGACCCCAAGCACCGCGACCGCATTGCATTTGTGCGTATCTGCTCGGGAGAATACCAAAAGGGCATGAAGATGCGACATAGCCGAATTGGCAAAGATGTTAAAGTGACTGATGCGGTTACCTTCGTTGCCGGCGACCGTGAGAACGCCGAGTCGGCCGTGTCTGGCGATATCATAGGCCTGCACAATCATGGCACTATCCAGATTGGTGACACATTCACCACAGGAGAAGCGCTCAAGTTTCGCGGTATTCCTCACTTTGCACCGGAACTGTTTAGACGCATTCGCTTGAAAGACCCGCTCAAGCTCAAGCAACTGCAGAAAGGCTTAACGCAGCTATCAGAGGAAGGCTCAACCCAGGTTTTCATGCCGCTGCGTAATAACGACTTGATCGTCGGTGCAGTCGGAGTATTGCAGTTTGAGGTGGTGGCATTTCGTCTCAAGGATGAATACAAGGTGGACTGTATCTATGAGCCAGTCTCTGTCTATGTGGCACGCTGGGTTGATTCTACGGATCAGGGCAAGCTCGATGAGTTTCGGCGTAAGGCCCACGAAAACCTTGCCATTGATGGCGGTGGCTATCTCACCTACCTAGCGCCGACCCGGGTCAACCTTAATCTCATGGAAGAGCGCTGGCCGGACATAGAATTCCGGTCCACGCGCGAACACTAACAGTTGGAATTAGTGGCATGACGGAAATAATTTTATGAACAGTTGCGCCATGCGCTTTGAAATTACCGCTGAAGATGGTGCTGCTCGTACGGGCAAGATGACATTCCCACGGGGAGAGGTGCGTACACCCGCGTTTATGCCAGTAGGCACCTACGGCACGGTCAAAGGGCTCAATCCACAGCAGATCAATGCCATCGACGCCGACATTATTCTTGGCAATACCTTTCACCTCATGCTGCGCCCTGGTACAGATATCATCCAGCAGCATGGTGATCTGCATGACTTTATTGGTTGGTCCAAACCCATTCTTACGGACTCCGGTGGATTTCAGGTTTTTAGCCTGGGGGCCATGCGGAAGATTTCGGAAGAGGGGGTTAAATTTCGATCGCCAGTAGATGGTGCCGAGGTTTTTCTGGGGCCTGAATCCGCGATTGCAGTACAGCAAAAACTGGGCGCAGATATCATCATGGTGTTCGACGAATGCACTCCTTATCCGGCAACGGAAACCGAGGCGCGGAAATCCATGGAACTGTCGCTGCGTTGGGCCAAGCGCTGTCATGAGGCCCATGCTGACCACCGGGCAGCGCTGTTTGGTATTGTTCAGGGGGGCATGCATAAGTACCTGCGCGAGGCGTCGCTGACAGGACTGATTGAACAGGGTTACCGAGGCTACGCTATTGGTGGTCTTTCAGTTGGAGAGCCTAAAGAAGAGATGACTCGGGTGATAGAAGAAGTGACGCCACAAATGCCAAAGTTGAGCCCGCGCTACTTGATGGGGGTAGGTACGCCCACGGATATCATCAGGGCCGTCGTGCAGGGCATTGATATGTTCGACTGTGTAATGCCAACCCGCAATGCCCGGAATGCCTATCTATTCACCTCAACCGGGCTGCTGCGTTTGCGTAATGCCAGGTACCGTGATGACACGCGTCCTCTCGATGAAAGCTGTGACTGCTACACTTGTCAGAACTTTTCCCGTGCCTACCTGCATCACCTGGATAAATGTAAGGAAATCCTTGGCTCAAGCCTGAATACCATCCACAACTTGCGCCACTATCAGCGCCTGATGGCCGGTTTGCGCACCGCGATAGAACAAGGTAGATTGAGCGCCTTCGTTAACCAGTATCTGGCTGATCAGGGCCAAATTGAAGCTGATTGACAGTAATAGTCCAAATGCTGCCCCTGTAAAGCCGATAGCTCCAGCGCAAGTTTCAAGAGCATGAGCGTGGTCTGGTAAGCGAAGCTTGAGTAAGGCGGAGTTAGAGAACAGAAAAGAGGATTGCTGTCGGATCTAAAATATCGATTGGCATGCCGAGAAAATTGTAAACGTCTCTTGAAACCCGGAGATTTAACCTAAAATCCTGTAGAGCGAAGCTACGGGTCCAATATTGTCAAAGTCGAGTCAATGAAGCCATGAATTTATTGTTTCCCACCGCATATGCCCAGGAAGCGGCGTCGGCCCAGCCATCGCTTACCTATAACCTATTTCTGTTTGGCGGCATGATTGTGCTGTTCTATTTCATCCTCTGGCGTCCGCAGTCGAATCGTGCCAAAGAGCATAAAGCGCTGACAGAGAGCATAAGCAAGGGCGATGAGGTAATGACATCTGGTGGACTGCTGGGAAAAATCACCAAGGTAGATGACGACTATGTCGTGATGGAAGTGAACAAGGGGGTTGAACTTAAAATGCAAAAGTCTGCCATTGCCGCAGCACTTCCGAAAGGCACTATCAGCAAGATTTAATGACAAGTTTCAGGAATGAATCACTATTGGATTCACAGAAGCTGGTATGACCCTCTAATGCCGATTATTAGATCAGTCATTCTAATTTAATTAAAACGCTGAGTCGGCTCTAGGGCGGCTCCGCACTGGGACCGCCCATGTTAAACCGTTACCCACTCTGGAAAAACCTGCTAATTCTCTTCGTCGTGGTATTAGGGCTGCTTTACTCGGCACCCAATCTTTATCCTGATGATGAGGCAATTCTCATCAACAACGAGAATCTTGAAATGAGCGAGGCTGATGTCGCGCAAGTGGAAACGGCGCTGGAAGCAGCCCAAATTGATTTCTTTGGTGTCGAGTTTGATGCCAACAGCATACAGGTTCGTCTAAATGGTGTTGAGAACCAGTTTCGCGCCAAGACAGCTATCGAAGAGTCGCTTACGGATGACTATATCGTAGCCCTCAATCTGGCACCCACAACGCCGGGCTGGATGCAGGCAATCGGTGCTGGAAAGATGAACCTGGGGCTTGATTTACAGGGTGGCGTTCATTTCCTGATGGAAGTGGATATGGATGCCGCCATCGAACGCCGCATGGCAGACAACCTGAGTAATGTGCGCTCCATTTTGCGCGAACAGCGTATCCGCACTCGTGGCATCAATCTGGTGGACAACATGCATCTTGAGGTTCGCTTCGCCAATGCCCAGGATCGTTCTTCGGCGCGCTCTGAACTGTTGGACAATTTTCCTGACCTGCAATTTCAAAACCGCGAAGCGAACGATCTTTATATCCTGGATATGCGCCTGACCCAGGACATCGTACTGCAAATTCAACGCGATACCTTGCAGGCAAATCGCACCACGCTCCTGAATCGCGTCGATGCGCTCGGCGTGGCAGAGCCGACAGTACAGCAGCAGGGCTCCAACCGAATCGTAGTGGAATTGCCCGGTGTGCAGGACCCAGCGCAGGCCATCAGGATTCTGCAGCGTATCGCCACTCTCGAATTCCATCTTGAAGCCGAATTGGGTGCGCCGCGTTCCTCGTATGAAAACTATCAGACGCCGGATGGATTGCTGGTGGATGTGGACAATGATGTGATCCTACAGGGCGATCGTATTTCCTCAGTGCGTTCTACCCTAGACCAGAATGGTATGCCCCAGGTGCAGATCAATTTGGATGCCCAGGGCGGCAATCAGATCAACCGGGTTACCCGTGAAAACGTCGGTCGCAATATGGACATCCTGCTGATTGAAACCAAGTCGCGTACCATTAACTCTCTGGATGAGGACGGCAACGAAGTTGAAGAAGTCGAGTTCTACGAAGAGAAACGTCTCATTAGCCATGCCACTATTCGAACCGCGCTTCCCCGAACTTTTGTCATCACCGGTCTGACGGCAAGAGAAGCTAATGATCTGTCTCTGCTAATCTCTTCCGGTTCTCTCGCGGCACCGATGACTATCGTTGAGCAATCAGTGATTGGCCCATCCATGGGTCGTGAGAACCTTGAGGCTGGGTTTCGTGGTGTGCAGATCGCCTCGGCCCTGGTGGTGTTATTTATGTTCGCCTATTACCGCCTCTTTGGGCTTGCCGCCAATGCTGCCCTGATCATGAACATCCTGCTGATTTTTTCCGTGATGTCACTGATCGGTGCCACGCTCACTCTGCCGGGAATCGTGGGTATCGTCCTGACTGTGGGTATGGCAGTAGATGCCAATGTCCTTATTTTTACGCGAATCAGGGAGGAGTTGGGCAATGGTATTTCGCCGCAGCAGGCCATTGACGCGGGCTATAACCGCGCCTTTACAACAATTTTCGACGCCAACTTGACGACATTCCTGGTGGCAGTGGTGCTCTTTACGATTGGTACCGGTCCGGTGAAGGGCTTTGCGGTGACCCTGATGATTGGCATCGCAACCTCCATGTTTACCGCTATTGTAGGCACGCGCGCCATCGTTAATTTGATTTATGGAGGTCGCACGGTGCGGGCGCTCTCCATCGGCAACTATGCCAAAGCGGCACCGGCCAGCAGCTAAACAGGAATTCTGATGCTCCCTAAGACTGAAATCGATTTCATGGGCGTGCGTAAGATCGCGGCGTCTATTTCCATTCTTCTCGCCGTTGTGTCGGTAATTTCTCTGTTGACGAATTCGCTCAATTTCGGCCTTGATTTCACCAGTGGTACATCGGTGCGAATCAATTATTCGGAATCCGTGGACCTGGATCAGGTCAATCAAGTGCTGCAGGATGCTGGTTACAACGAAGCGGTGGTGGTGACGTTTGGTTCTGACCGCGATATCAGAATCCTGCTGCCGGTGGACGAGTCTATTGCCGACACGAATCAGGCCGAGGAAGCTGCCCGGGTTGGTGAGGTTATCGCTGGCCTCCTGCAGCAGGCAAGCAGCAGTGAAGTGTTGCTCATGGGGTCAGACTATGTCAGCGCCAAGGTTGGCGAAGAGCTGGCGGAGCAGGGTGGACTCGGTATGCTGGTGGCGCTGGGAATCATCATGGTGTACATCGCCGTTCGTTTCCAGTTCAAGTTTTCCGTGGGCGCAGTGGTGGCCCTGGCGCATGACCTGATCATTACACTTGGTATCTTTTCCGTGTTCCAAATGGAGTTCAATCTCAATGCGCTAGCCGCGTTACTGGCCATTATTGGATACTCCCTGAACGATACCATCGTAGTGTCGGACCGCATCCGGGAAAACTTTCGTCGCATGCGCAAGGGCTCTCCTATTGATATGGTTAATACTTCACTTAACCAGACCCTCAGTCGCACCCTGATTACCTCGCTGACGACCTTGCTGGTGCTGTTCTCCATTCTGTTTATCGGCGGAGAATCTACCCAGAGCTTCGCTATTGCCCTGATAATTGGTGTGGTCATCGGTACTTATTCCTCCATCTACATTGCGTCCAACGTCATTATCTATATGAACGTAACCCGCGAGGACCTGATGATTCCGGTCAAGGAAGGCGCCGAGCTGGACGGTATGCCCTGAGTACCTATAGATTGCTGTCGCACGCGGCGATCCTATGGCTTTCTGGACCCGTTTACAGCAGCCTGCTTTAGCACGACACCGAAGCCGCTCTGGTGCTTTGCCAATCTTTCTGCCGCTGCGTCGACCTTTCAGACGCTTTGCCGATAAAGTTGCGACGTAGTGCGGCGATACAAGTCAGTAGATCGGCTAAACTCTTGGCGAGTATGCACATTGCTGCTATGGTACCCCGGTTCTCCTCCAGGAAGTAAACAGGCTGAAAAGCTTTGAATTTTCGG
>CENZ01187218.1_pt1 | contig 39281 bp, 35 predicted proteins | sample 361341 | NCBI WGS metagenome assembly CENZ01 (sample SAMEA2619782, study PRJEB7988) | marine metagenome | biome: marine biome (ENVO:00000447); feature: deep chlorophyll maximum layer (ENVO:xxxxxxxx); material: "saline water (ENVO:00002010), including plankton (ENVO:xxxxxxxx)" | depth 50 m
GTTTTATGCATGTCCTTCTCGGCGGTAGTTTCGTGCTTCGCCGCCATCCCGAGCTCCTTGCTTTGCCTCTGCTCCAGAACTCTCTTCGCGATCCTGATTACCTTTTCACCATCGATGGGCTTCCCCGGCCTGGATGTTTTGTATTTTTTCCTGGGCATGGACTCCCCTTCGTTGCCCTGGCGGGACTAAGTGATTAGGTCGAGTGATGGTACCGATATAAAGGGTTTGTTTACAGGTGTATAAACGCTATGGAAAGTTTTCAATACACGTTTGTAAGTCATTGATTCCTATATGCCCAGTTCTCCCAATTTTCCCAGTGTTTTTGGGCTCTGATATTTCAAAAATAAGCATATATATCAATAGGATAGGGTACTTTCAGGCAGTGGCCTTCTAAGCCGAGGGTTGCAGGTTCGAGACCTGCCGGGCGCGCCAGACTTCTTTAACCTCGATCGAGGTTGTCTATTTCTGCACTGACCAGGATTCTTGTGACAGCAGGCCTACCAGCCCTGAAGCCTAGCTTCAGGGCGTTCGACTGTCGCTGAGAGCTGGCGCTCTCAATGCGCTCGGTCTCACCCAGGCGCGCCTTGTTCTTCTCTCGCATTGCCTCTGATTCTGACTTTTTCAAGCAATTTAGTGTCAATATATCACTATAAAACAACAGCTTGTTAAAGAAAGCTCCTGTATCGCCGACAAAATAGGACGTAAACATACTTACGCGGGCCTAGGCTAAGATTGAGTTCTTAGCGCTAGGCCATTTTTTTGCCTGATTTTCCTGCCTCTGTACTGGTGAGTGGAACGCTTTCCAGGATTTCCCGGGGAATGGCGACCATGTCGCCCTGGCCGGTTGCGGGGAACTGGCGGGCTGGAATGAGCTCATAGGCGCCAGAGCGTTTAGCCCTGGAGCCGCGGCGGCGGGCGGTGCTGCCATCTGCTTTACGGACGTTGAACTGATAAATCGCGTAGTCGTCCGGTAATGTGGTCTGCAGTTCCTGAAGTGAAGCGAATGACTCGGCTACGCCGTAGGTGACTTCGCAAACAACAATGGGACGGCATTTCTTGAGCGTCCGACTTAGCCCGCGCAACACGCCTTTTTCGAATCCTTCGACATCGATTTTGATCATCTGGACGTTGCTGATTGCCGAAGCCAGGAAGTATTCGTCGCCCTTGACCACCTTAAGTTTGCCTATGGGCACATTGCCTTTGTCCCTGGTGGTGGCTACGAAAGAGCCGATGCCGCGATTACCGCCAGTCGGCGCATAGAAGTCGAATTCACCTGCCGTTTCCCCCAGGCCGACGCTGTGGACCTTAATGTTTTTTAGCGAGTTGAGTTGAATGTGGTGCGCTAACCGACTTCTCACTTCATCAAAGGGCTCAAAGGCGTGAATCTGGTCCGCGTGATTTGACATGAACAAGGCATGCTGGCCGACATTTGAACCAATATCGCAAAAACAGGTGCCTGAAGTCTCCACTGGGGAGCCTGGCGCCATGCTATTGCGGCCGCTGATTGCGCGCATGGCGTTGCGCATGAAAAACAGCAGAGGCTTCTCGAACGCGCCGTAGTAAAACAAGGCGAACTCAATGCCGTCCTGCAGATTGCCCTCATAACGCAAGCCAAAGAAGTCGGTGACAAATGGCGCATCGGGCAACTCTCCATTTTGGCCGAGGATGCGGTATGCGGACTTCTTGTGGCGCAGGGAAAGCCAGCTTTGGCGCCAGACCCAGCGAGCTGCATTTAGTTTCAGCGACAAGCTCTCATCTCCCGTCCTGGTGCTGCCATGCCCGGGGTAGGGTCGTGGCGCGGAGATAAAGAGGATGGGAGGGTTGCTGAGAACGATTCATTTTCAGATAGTGAAGATCTGGCAGGCGGCGCAACAATGCTGCGGCGCGTCCCAGATGTTCGCCATGATTGCCCCAACAGGCGATGCGCAGTTGCGATTGCTGGTAACTCTGTTTTATCCATTTGTTATTGTAACGACCAACAGGATCAGAAGCCCGTTTGAGGTCCTCCGGGTAGGTGGCTCTAAAGGCAAACAGATTCGTGACAATGAGCCTGCTAAAACCCCAATCATGGGCAAATTGTACACAGCGGCGAATGGTAGGATCATCCTGACGATGATCTGCTGTGGACGGATTCAAGCCAATGAATAGAACCGTACCTGCGCCGGCGTCCCAGCTGCGTTCAAGCGTGTAGCGATACTGCTTGCAGCGAGAAAAGCGGGCTTTTTGTGATACGTATTGCACTTTTAACCGGGAATCATGGGCCAGAGCTGGCAATTTCAAAAATTTGGATAATAATTAGGTCAGCTACTCGATAAAAACAGTCTTCGCCAAGCCTTGGGTGGCTAGCCTAGATATCGAATAGAACGTCGGGAGGCTTCTGGGCCTCTCGTCGCAGTAGCTTGCCTCAGCATTCTTCTCTCAGCCTATCCCTGTCTGTTCTTATCTGACTCGCTCCGTCATGCATCGATCCAACTCAGGCGTATTTTAGGACAGCGCTGGTTTTTCGGGCGCGGTGCTCAGTCAGGACCCGATTTTCCTCGCAATCAATGGCTGCTGCAACATCCTGAGTTGTGGAAACCTTGCGCGTGGTTTATGTTTGGCCGCTTTTGACAGGCTAGATTGCAAATCTGTGGGTCTCCAGGTTCCGGCCCGCAAGAATTGCCGCATCAATAATCATTGGGATAAGCTAATGCTAGGAATAATTGGTGGCTCCGGGCTGTATAGCCTCGAGTCTGTTGGCCAGGTTAAGCGGAAAAGAGTCAAAACGGCTCATGACGAGAGGACAGTGCCTGCCGAAATCATTGTCCACGAGGGTGGTCAGTTTGTGTTTCTGCCCCGGCATGGAAAAAACCACCAGATAGCCCCCCACGAGATCAACTACCGAGCCAATATCGTGGCTTTGCATAAACTTGGCGTTTCGCAGATCGTTGCCGTAAATGCAGTGGGCGGCATAACCGAGAATACGAGACCTGGCGCCATCATAGTACCTGACCAATTGATCGACTATACGTGGGGGAGGGCATCGACTTATGCCGAGGGAGAAGGGGTTGAAGTAAGCCATATTGACTTTACCCATCCCTTTGATGAGGCGCTCTCCCAGCGCCTGCTGAATGCCGTAGAGTCAGCGAATACCAAAGCAAGCCAGCGCCGCGTTGTGCTTGCACAAGCTGTCTATGGTGTTACCCAGGGACCGCGACTAGAGACTGCGGCAGAAATTAAACGTATGCAGCAGGATGGGTGCGATATTGTCGGCATGACTGCGATGCCAGAAGCAGCTCTGGCGCGCGAGCTCGGTGTTGACTATGCGATGCTTGCACTGTCAGTTAATTGGGCGGCAGGAGTTTTGCCTGGCGTAATATCGATGGAGGAAATCCAGGCCGTGATGCGGGACGGGCAGTCTTTTCTGCATGGAGTGCTGCTGCGACTCATCAAAGAAGGTGCTCGCTAGCTGATTTGTCTGGCAAATCTGCTGGAAGACACTAGCTACTGGTCTGGCTCGATGGGTGGTAGGCCATCAAAAAGTGGGAGTTGTGGCACCTGGTAGGGTTCAACCATGATTACGATGCCAAGGGCAGGGTGGTCGAGATAATGAAATTCATTGCTGCGCATTTCCCGGCTTTGCCGCATGTGGTACACGCGGGAAGGCGAAGAGTATGAGTCAACTACCGAGTCGCTGTTATTTTCAACAGCGAGCCTTTGCATTGGCTCAAGCACTTCGTGCGGCGCAGTAGGTAAACGCCAGCTGCCGGAGCCTTGTGTCGAATTATTGAACTCGCTCAACCAAATGTCCGAGTCGATCACAACCCGGTCTTCATTTTCATTGAATCGAATCGTAATACTGCCTGCCATTTCCGGCTGTACTCCTATCAACTCGCCGCCTGAAACGTAGAGCGGCAGTGACTGTTCGGCTTGCCTTACTGGTTGCCGCCAGAGCCCGTGGAACAGCAGTCGATGATCCGGGGATTGGCGCAGTGCGCGATTGGTTTGGCGAAAGTCGCTCGCGCTATCCGGCAGCTGCAGAAAGGCATCGCGCTGAAAATCGTAAAAGCGAAAACCGGGACCGGAAGTAGCCGGTTCTGGGCCTACACCGGCAATCAGCTGGCGTGCTAAATCATCATCAGTCAGGATCTGTGGTTCATCACTCGCTGCGAGAATAAGCTCCTCGGTCAACAAGATGTCTTGCAGTTGCTTCAGCCTGCTCATGCCTTCAGGAAAGTCGAGCTCTGACGCGCCGGGGAGCCAGGTTTCCTCGCTGCGTCCGCTTATTGATTCGTTGCTAAAAATACTGACCTCAATCTGGAACCAGCGCTCCTGTCCATAGCCCTGAACAGGGTTCTGCAGTAGCAGCAGGCTTGTGATGCAGAAGGTCCACTTGCGGCTAATTGCAATGTGCATTCGCAAGTGGTCTTGAAAGTGCTGTAAGAAACGAGGTCTCTGCATCTACTTGTCAGTTGGCCTAAGCCACCTTGGACTCATTCAGTTTGAGGTTGTCCAGAATACCATTGATCAGGACCATTTTTTCATCTGGGTGCGCGCAGTTGTGCTTGAACTGCAGCTGATTGGCGCCTCCGAGCTTATAGGTCTGGGGATCGCCCTGAATCATTTGCACCAGGCAGAAGGGGTCTACCTCAGTATGTTGATTAAACTCGATGCGGCCGCTGCTGACATTGGCGTCTATCTTCTTAATGCCAAAGCCGCTGGCGCGGAGTTTGAGGCGAGTCTGTTGAATCAATAGCGACAGTTGTTTGGGCAGCAGTCCGAAACGATCGATCATTTCCACCTGTAGATCTTCCAGTTCGTCTTCATCACTCGCGGAGGAGATACGTTTGTACATAATAAGGCGGGTATGTACATCAGGCAGATACTCTTCCGGAATCAAGGCCGGAATACGCAGATTTATTTCAATCGCCCTGTCCGCAAATGCTTCGATGCTGGGAACGCGCCCGGCACGAATAGCTGCCACAGCCTCATCAAGCATCTCAGTGTAGAGCGCAAAGCCGATTTTTTGCATGTGACCACTCTGCTCATCCCCAAGCAATTCGCCGGCGCCGCGGATCTCCAGATCATGACTGGCCAGCGTGAAACCAGCGCCAAGGGTGGTCGCAGCCTGGATTGCTTCAATTCGCTTTTGCGCATCGGACTGCAAGCGGCTTTGTGGAGGCAGCAAGAGGTAAGCATAAGCCTGGTGATGGGAGCGGCCAACCCGGCCCCGCAGCTGATGCAGTTGCGCAAGCCCAAACTTGTCAGCACGATCAATGATGATTGTGTTAGCGCTGGGAATATCGATGCCGGTTTCGATAATCGTGGTGCATACCAGAATGTTGTAACGCTTGTGATAAAAGTCGGCCATGACTTTCTCCAGCTCTCTTTCTGGCATCTGGCCATGGGCCACACAAATGCGGGCTTGAGGAACCAATTCCCGCAACTCCTCTGCGGCTCGATCAATGCTTTTGACTTCATTATGTAAGTAAAACACTTGGCCGCCGCGCAGTAACTCGCGCGAGATGGCTTCCTTGATCAGGCTTTCCTGGGATTCGCGCACGAATGTTTTTACGGACAGGCGCTTCGCTGGTGGCGTCACGATGAGTGATAGATCCCTGACGCTGGACAGGGCCATATTTAGAGTCCGGGGAATGGGGGTAGCCGTCAGGGTGAGGATGTCGACGTTAGCCCGCAGTGCTTTGAGTTTATCTTTTTGCCGTACACCGAAGCGATGTTCTTCATCGATGATCAGCAAGCCGAGGTTGCTATAGTCAATCTCCCCATGAAGCAGTTTATGGGTGCCGATGAGAATGTCGATTTTGCCTGCTTTTACTTTTTCAATTGTAGCTGCCTGATCAGATGCCGATTTGAAGCGTGAAAGCACGTCCACCCGTACTGGCGAGTCAGCAAAGCGATCCTGAAGACTCTCGAAGTGCTGCTGGGCCAACAGGGTGGTCGGCACCAGCATGGCAACTTGCTTGCTGTTTTGCACCGCAATAAATGCTGCTCGCATGGCTACTTCCGTCTTACCAAAACCGACATCGCCACACACTAGCCGATCCATTGGGCGGGTGCTGCTCATGTCATCGATGACGGCTGCGATTGCATTTTCCTGATCGGCCGTTTCCTCAAACGGAAAACTGGCGGCAAACTTATCGTAGTCTTCCTGCACAACGCGGTATTGAAACCCCTTGCGCGCCTCTCGCTGAGCATAGATATCGAGAAGCTCCGCGGCGACATCGCGAATTTTTTCTGCGGCTTTACGTTTGGTCTTTTGCCATTGCTCGGTACCAAGGGTGTTTAGCGGGGCGGTATCCTGGTCGGCACCACTATAGCGACTGATCAGGTGGAGTGCCGATACCGGAACATAAAGCTTGGAGCCGTTGGCGTATTCCAGGGTCAAAAATTCAGTGGTTTCGCCGTCAGTGGTAATGGTCTGCAGGCCACGGTAGCGGCCAACACCATGCTCAAGATGCACCACTGCGTCATCGACGTGAAGTTCGGTGAGGCTCTTGATGATGAAGTCGGTATTGCTTTGGGTGCGCTTGCGCCGGCGCCGCTGGGCAATGCGTTCTTCAAAGATCTGGGCTTCGGTAATCAGCAGCAGGTTTTCCTCTTGCAACCATAGCGCCCGATCAATTTGTGCAATCGTCAAGCCGAGAGCTGCATCGCTGCTAATGAAGTCTTGCCAGTGCTCGAAGGGGACAGGATTAATCTCTATTTGCCTGAACAGTTCGAGCAGGGTTTCGCGGCGTCCAGCGGTTTCAGCGCACAGTAAAATCCGTCCGGGTTTGGATGCGATAAATTCCTGCAGGGACAAAAAAGGATGGGCAAGGCGGGAATTGCTGGCAAGGTCAGGCAAGCTTAGAGTCGCGAAGTGACTTGCCTGAGGATGCTGTTTGAATTCGATCTGGCGGTATGACTTGAGTCGCCTGAATATGTCGTTGACCGCAATAAACACTTGGTCGGGCGACAGGATTGGGCGGTAGCGATCAAAACGGCGATCTTCATAGCGCGCCTGGATGTCTTTCCAGAAAGCTTCACCCGCCGCGCGAATATCTCCGATATTACAAATTGTCGTAGTTTCCGGCAGGAAATCAAATAGTGAGTCAAGCCTGTCGAAGAATACATTTAAGTAGTATTCCAGGCCCGGAGAGCTCAGACCGGAACTTACATCCTGGTAGATCGGACACTGGCGCAAATCGACGTCGAACAGTTCCCTGAAGCGCCCCCGAAATTGGGAAATGCCTGCTTCATCCATGGGATATTCACGTCCGGGCAGTAGCCGGATTTCCTTAACCTGCGCGGCGGAGCGCTGCGTCTCAGGATCGAAGCGACGGATGGAATCAATGACGTCATCGAACAGGTCTATTCGCAGGGGTAACTCAGTGCCCATTGGAAAGATGTCAATGATGGATCCGCGCACGGCGAACTCACCGTGCTCCATTACGGCTTCGACCACCTGGTAACCCGCTAACAGCATTTGGGCGCGCATCTCGGCGATTGAAACTGACTGGCCCACTGCCAGATCCAGGCTATTGGCGCTGATGTATTGCCGCGGAGGGAGTTGGTGCATAAGGCTGGTGATCGAGGTCACCACGACGCCGCGTTCAAGTTTTGGCAGATTGAACAGGGTGGCTAGGCGGTCTGAAATTATGTCCTGATGGGGTGAAAAGCTGTCGTAGGGCAGCGTTTCCCAATCTGGCAGGACATAGACACCAGTATCGCCTATGCCGGCGTTGAAATAGGCTATTTCCCGCAGGCAGCGTTCAACAGTTTCATTATTATCACAAATGAGTAGCAGAGGGCCCTCTGCCTGCGCGGCGGCCTGGGCCAGCACCAGACTATCGGCGCTGCCGACGATACCATCCCAATAAGTCGTGGTGAATTCAGTCTCGGGGAGAGGTGGATTGAATATATCATTCATGCTGATGGCCTGGGCCTCAAAAAAAGCGCGTTATTGTAGCGTATGTGGATGGCGCGGCCCATTTATGAAGAGAGGGCTTTGTTGCACTGCCTATTTTTTCACAAGATAATGGCCGCCTTTTGAGTTCGGCCAAGAAGGGGATGCAGTGAGTGATAGTAACGTAAGACCGAGCGTCGATGATTATTTCGGCGATTGGAAGCAGCGCGAAGCGCTGGTTCAGGAGATGATACCGGTGATCGGTAAGATGTTTAATCGTTACAACATTGGTATCTACATATACGGCCGCCCCCTGCATAACCGATCTGTAACTTTCATAATGAAATCCCACCGTTTCGTGCGCCAGGTAGAGCGTAATGAAATGTCGGAGTTTGAGAGTCACCCGGTTCTAATGGCTATGGCAAAGCTGGATCTCTGCCATGCCAATATTGATCTTGGCAAGCTTACTGTTCGCTTCATGGAGCATCTTGAGGCCGAAGGTGATGCGGCCAAAGATGTCGATACCTTTGTGAGTGAAGAGCTCGCTTACCTGATTGGCCAAAAAGCGAAGCCAGTCCCAAAATCCCAGGATGTCGTGCTATACGGGTTTGGCCGCATAGGACGCTTGATGGCCAGGCTACTGATCGAAAGAACCAGCACCGGCGAGGTCATGCGCTTGCGCGCAATCGTGATTCGTCCCGGCGGAGAAGGGGATTTGGTGAAGCGGGCGAGCCTGTTCACCAATGACTCCGTACACGGTGCTTTCCAGGGAACTCTCAGGATCGATGAGGAAAACAAGTGCCTCATCGCAAATGGCAACGTGATTCAAGTGATCTATGCAAACTCCCCAGATGAAATCGACTATACGAAGTACGATATCGATGATGCGCTGATTATTGATAACACCGGCAAATGGCGGGACGAGGAAGGTCTGAGTTTGCACCTGAGATCAAAGGGTGCCGCCAAGGTAATGCTGACAGCGCCTGGCAAAGGTGCGCTCAAGAACATTGTCTATGGCATCAATGATAACGAGATGAAGCCGGACGATAAGATAATTACTGCCGCTTCCTGTACGACTAATGCCATAGCGCCTGTATTAAAAGTCGTTAACGATGAATATGGCATTACTCACGGCCATATCGAAACTGTGCACGCTTACACCAATGACCAGAACCTGATCGATAACTATCACAGTGGTCATCGCCGGGGGCGCAGCGCGGCATTGAATATGGTTCTGACTGAGACCGGAGCGGCAAAGGCCGTAGTGAAAGCCGTGCCTGAACTGGAGGGCAAGCTAACCGGTAACGCGGTTCGGGTGCCAATTCCCAATGTATCAATGGCAATCATGACCTTGACTCTGGAAAAGGCAACGACCAAGGAAGAGCTCAATGAGTTTCTCAGGCAAATTGCTCTGCACTCGAAGCTACAGAATCAAATCAGCTATACCCAGTCCGAGGATGCCGTGTCATCGGATTTCGTTGGTACCCGAGAGGCGGGTATCGTGGACTCCAATGCAACGATCGTAAATGGCAACCATTGCGTGTTGTATCTCTGGTATGACAACGAATTCGGCTACTGTTGCCAGGTCGGACGTATGGTTTACAAAATGGCTGGCGTTGATTACCGGGAGTATCCGGTCGAAGCCTAGCCGGATAGCTGCATATCCGCCGACTGCGCCTTGCCTCTCTGGGTTGGGATTTTGAGGCGGCGTAAAACCTGGACTCTTGATTGCCCTGTCTCTATTTATCGCGGGCGTTGCTTACATGAGCGAAATATTTCGACGTCACGCCTTCAGTATCAGCTTTGTGGTGCTGTTACTTGCATTTGTTTTTCTCGCCGGTGGAGATGATGATAGCCGCTACAGCCTGATGGGCCTTACCATGGGCACTTCCTACCAGGTGCAGCTGCTGGAACTGCCCAGTGGCATTAGTGAGGACGAGTTTGCCGCACAGATCGGCGCGCTGCTGGCGCGCCTGGATCGAGAAGTGTTTTCTACTTATGCGCCCGACTCGGAGCTTTCTCGCCTCAATCGTCAGCGTACAGGTGCACCATTCATAGTCTCTGTCGATATGCTCATTGTGTTGGAGATGGCGCGGGAAATCTTTGAATCCAGCGCCGGGGCATTCGATCCCACCATAGGGCCGCTGGTAAACCTGTGGGGCTTTGGACCCGACATCAATCTGTTAGAAGCTGCCATTCCACCTCAAGACGAGATCGACGCAGCACAGAGCCTGGTTGGTTATCAGCACCTGATGATCAATTCCTCAAGTTCAGAGGTGGTCAAGACTCGGGATATTACGCTTGACCTAAGCGCGATCGCTAAAGGCTATGCAGTCGACGAAGTCGCAGCTCTGTTGGATTCAGTCGGTATTGAGAGCTACTTCGTCGAAGTTGGAGGCGAGCTCAAGATCAGGGGAGTCAAGGCCGATGGCAGCAGCTGGGTCCCTGCCATAGAGGCACCAGTGGACACAGAATCCCGCGTCTATGAGATTTTCTATAATCGTGGTGAATCTATAGCCGTAGCTGGTTCTGGTGACTATCGCAATTATTTCGAGGAGGATGGCGTGCGCTACTCCCATGAAATCGATCCGCGCACAGGGTTTCCGATTCGCCACAATCTGGCCGCAGCCTATGTCATCGATGAGTCTGCGGCAGTGGCTGATGCACTGGCAACGGCCTATATGATTCTTGGCGCACAAGAGGCGCATGCTTGGGCGCAGCGCAGTGGGCAAGCTGCCTATTTGATCATCAAGGCTGGCGCGGGGTTTGAGGAGATAGTGACGCCGGCATTCGAAAAATATTTGAGCGACAATCCGTGAGTAATTAATGGCATACCGCAAACAGAAAGAGCATTACGACATACTGGTCATAGGCAGCGGTCCAGCTGGCGAAGCAGCGGCCATGAACGCCAAGAAAAAAGGGCGATCTGTAGCCGTAATCACGGATGATGCCAAGGTTGGCGGTAGCTGCACACACTGGGCAACGATTCCCTCGAAAGCCCTGCGACATTCGGTCAAACAGGTAATCGCATTCAATACCAACCCGATGTTCAGAGACTTTGGTGACGCACGTAAGCTCAGTTTTCAACAAGTGCTAAAACATGCAGACCGCGTAGTTTTCGAACAGGTTCAGATGCGCACGGATTTTTATGAGCGCAACCGCATCCCGATCATCAATGCGCGCGCGGAATTCCTGGATCGACACACCGTTAAACTGATTGGAAAGCGCAAGAAGCTGTCAGCGGACTATTTCATTATTGCTACCGGTTCCAGGCCCTATCATCCGCCCGATGTCGATTTCTCCCATCCATTGATGTTTGACAGCGACACTGTCCTTGGCCTGAATCACTCACCGCGAAAGGTGACAGTTATTGGAGCGGGGGTGATCGGGTGTGAATATGCCTCTATTTTTGGTGGCCTGGGCGCCAAGGTGGAACTGATCAATCCCAACGCCAGCTTGCTGACCTTTCTTGATAAGGAAATCAGCGATGCCCTTGCGTACCACCTGCGTAACGTTGGGGTGCGCAGTCGGCACAATGAGGAATACGAGAAGATTGAATATCACGACAATTACATCGTGACCTACCTGCAGTCGGGTAAAAAGATCAAGAGCGACATTGTGTTATGGGCCAATGGCCGTACCGGCAATACCCAGAACATGGGGCTCAGCAAGATTGGTCTGTCCAGCAACAGCCGGGGGCAGCTCAGCGTGAACTCCTGCTACCGTACCAAGGTAAGCAATATTTACGCGGCCGGCGATGTGGTGGGCTGGCCATCTCTGGCAGGCGCTGCCTATGACCAGGGCAGGGCGGCGAGTAACGCCATCGTTGCGCCGGAGGAGTGTTCACCGGTGGAAGAAGTGGCGACAGGGATCTACACAATTCCTGAAATTAGCACGCTGGGTAAGACCGAGGCTGGGTTGACTGCTGAAAAAATCCCCTATGAGGTCGGCAAAGCCTTTTTTAAGAATACGGCAAGGGCCCAAATCACCGGCGAACAGGTTGGCATGCTGAAGCTTATTTTTCACTTTGAGACACTAGAGATACTGGGAATTCATTGCTTTGGTGACCAGGCCTCTGAGATTGTTCATATCGGGCAGGCGATAATGGGACAACCCGGGAAGGCCAATACCCTAAGATACTTCCTTACGACCACATTTAACTACCCAACCATGGCTGAGGCATATCGCACTGCAGCGCTGGATGGCTGGAACCGAGTATTTTGACGCTGAAAAAACATGATTCAGTCTTGAATTGCGGTTGATCCTGCTGCTTTAAATCCCGCCAGCGCAGGATGTGGAATCATACTGTCAAAATCCCGGCGAGATGCCATGATTATTGGCCTCCAGCGGCTAAATTTCTTGCTATCACCTTGTTATCCGTGTAAATTTGCTGGCGCTCAGCGGGGCCATCCCTTGTCGGTTTTAACAAGAAACGAAGAGGGTGTTCAGCAAAGTGAGAATGATGCTGAGCGAGCCGTAGGTCGACGCTTGTTTGCACGGCTCTCATGAATCTGTAGCTCGTGCCGAACGTGTATACCGAATGCTTGAATCCACCGCTTGCTTCACAACGAAGGTGGGCTGCTGTTCGCTATGTTGCTGTGCGCAGTGATGGTGAGTTTGGCGGTCGGCAGACACGGCGCTGCAGTTAAAGCCTTTGGACAGGCTTAAAACATCAATCAATCTGAAGATATCGGTTAACGTCTTGGAAGAATCGACAACTTATTTCGAAGCCCTCACCCCGTTTCTCGTTTATACAGCTGCTGTGCTCGCCGTCGTGGTCACAATGCTCAGTCTGTCATTCTTTCTCGGTCAGAGAATTCAGCGTAAATATAAAAATACGCCATTTGAGTCAGGCATCATTTCAGTTGGTAGTGCCCAATTCCGGATTTCGGTGCATTTTTACCTGACCGCCATCCTTTTTATTATTTTCGACCTGGAAGTTGTGTTTCTGTTTGCCTGGGCTATTGCCGTAGAGCAAGCAGGGTGGCCAGGATTTATTGAAATCAGTGTATTTATCTTCATTCTTATAGTTGCTCTTTTCTATCTATGGCGTATTGGCGCCCTCGATTGGCGTACTGAAACCCAGCGCCGTGAACTAACCGAGATGAAAGGACCGGGCGGCGTCGTTAACAGAAAGGCATTCAAGCTATGAATTGGGAACTTCAGCGCGCTGACCAGGCCGCTTCTCCGCAACCTGGCGGTAATGCCGTTGACGATTTCATTCGTCAAAATGTCATGATGGCCAAGTTGGAAGATATGGTGTCCTGGGGCCGGAAGAACTCCATTTGGCCCTTTAACTTTGGCCTTTCCTGCTGTTACGTGGAAATGGCGACAGCTTTCACCGCGCGTCATGACCTAGCTCGTTTTGGGGCCGAGGTTATTCGGGGCACGCCCCGGCAGGCCGACATGATCGTGATTGCTGGTACTGTCTTCCGCAAAATGGCTCCTGTTGTGCGGCTTCTTTATGATCAATTGCTTGAGCCCAAGTGGGTTATTTCCATGGGTTCATGCGCGAATTCGGGCGGTATGTACGACATTTACTCCGTGGTACAGGGTGTGGACAAATTCCTGCCTGTAGATGTGTATGTGTCCGGGTGCCCACCGCGGCCTGAAGCGTTGCTGCAGGGCCTTATCCTGCTGCAAGAGTCCATTGGACGCCAGCGCCGACCGCTAAGCTGGGTCATTAACGACCAGGGCATAATTCAGCGCGAGACCAATCCAGTGCAGCGTGAGGTGCGTCACGATGAACGCATTGCGGCCACAGAGCTGCGTTCCCCGGACCAGGTTTAATCGAAAATTCAATCAGTTATAGACTTTTTAAGTAATTAATGATGCAAAGCGCCCAGATCAGCACGCCAGCAGCAGCGACCGGTAATGCCCTTGTGACACAAGTGCTGAGGGACTTTGGTGACCGCATATTGGCGGTCCAGCCCACTTGTGACGGCATGCCCACCTTTTGGGTTGACCGCAAGGATATCAAGGCGCTGCTCAAGAGCCTGCGCGACCATTCGACGCCCCGCTTCGAGATGCTGTTTGATGTGACCGGCATCGATGAACGGGTCAGAGTGCATCGCGATGGCCAGCCGGCTGCTGAGTTTACCGTGGTCTATCACCTCATGTCGTTTAGCGGAAACAGTGATGTCAGAGTCAAAGTGCCGCTGCAGGATGCTGATCTGAAACTACCCACTGTCATTGACCTGTGGCCGAGTGCCAACTGGTACGAGCGCGAGACCTGGGACATGTTCGGCATCGAATTCGAAGGCCATCCCAACCTGTATCGAATTGTTTTACCTCCCACCTGGGAGGGGCATGCCCTGCGTAAGGAGCATCCCGCGCGAGCCACGGAGATGGAGCCGTTCTCGCTGGACGATGATCAAGAGGCATTCGAACAAGAGGCCTTGCTGTTCAAGCCCGAAGAGTGGGGCATGAAGCGTAAATCAGACACGTCCGAATTCATGTTTCTGAACCTGGGTCCCAACCATCCATCGGTACACGGTGCATTTCGTATCGCGCTGCAGCTGGATGGCGAAATTCTGGTTGATGCGGTGCCGGACATCGGTTACCACCACCGTGGCGCCGAAAAGATGGGTGAGCGTCAATCCTGGCACACCTTTATTCCTTATACCGACCGCATCGATTACCTCGGTGGTGTGTTGAACAACCTGCCTTATGTCATGGCGGTTGAGAAAATGGCTGGCATTGAAGTGCCTGAGCGGGTGAAGACGATTCGCATCATGCTCTCGGAAATGTTCCGCATCTGCAGCCACCTGTTGTTTTACGGCACTTTTGCGCAGGACGTGGGGCAGTTGTCTCCCATTTTCTACATGTTTGTAGAACGCGAGCGTATCTTCAATATCATCGAATCGATCTGTGGTGCGCGCATGCATCCGGGCTGGTTTCGAATCGGTGGTGTCGCCCAAGACCTGCCTAACGGTTGGGAAACCCGGGTAAGAGAGCTACTGGAGTTTATGCCGCAACGTCTTGATGAATATGACCAGATGGTAATGAACAACGGCATCGTCAAGCGTCGTACTCAAGGCATTGGCGCTTACGAAACCCAGCAGGCTTACGATTGGGCAGTTACTGGCCCAGGGCTGCGTGCCACTGGCCTCGAATGGGATTTCCGCAAGCAGCGACCTTATAGCGGCTATGAGAATTTCGATTTCGACGTACCCATCGCAGTAAACGGCGATTGTTACGACCGCTGTGCCATTCGAGTAGAGGAAATGCGTCAGAGTCTGCGCATAATCAAGCAGTGCGTGGATAATATGCCGGCTGGCGACTACAAGGCCGACCATCCGCTGACCACACCTCCGCGCAAAGAAAAAACCATGCAAGACATTGAAACGCTGATTAATCACTTCCTCAGCGTGAGCTGGGGGCCTGTTATCCCGCCAGACGAAGTGACCGTGGCGGTCGAGGCGACCAAGGGCATTAACAGCTACTACCTGGTGAGCGATGGCAGTACGACGTCCTATCGCACCCGGATTCGAACACCCTCTTTTGCGCATCTGCAGATGATCCCGGAAATTAGCCGAGGCTTTATGGTGGCAGACTTGATTGCAATCATTGCCAGTATCGATTTTGTGATGGCGGATGTGGATAGGTAAGTCGGCAAGTAATTAGGCAAGTAAATAGGCAGGCAGGTTAATAGATAGATAAGCAGATTGCTTAGCCAAAAACCCAGTTCTAGAGACTAGATTAAAGAAACATGAGCACCCAAGTAATAGCCACCACCAAGAACCGTGCCAGACAGCTAACTGAAGAAGAGATAGCTGAAATCGAGCACGAGAAGACGCTGTATCCAGATAATCAGGCGGTAGGCCTGGAGGCGCTAAAAATTGTACAAAAGTATCAGGGGTGGGTGTCTGATGAGTCGCTGATGGCTATCGCCGACTATCTGGATTTGTCTGCGGCAGATCTTGAAGGAGTGGCAACCTTTTTTAACCTGGTTTATCGCCAGCCTGTTGGTAAGAATGTGATTCTTTTCTGCAACAGCGTGAGTTGCTGGATTTGTCGCTGTGACGACATAAAGGACCATATATCTAAAAAGCTGGACATCGACTTCGGTCAAACCACGGAAGACAATGAATTTACTTTTATTCCGGTGCCCTGTCTGGGTGATTGCGACAACGCACCGGTGATGATGGTAGGTGATGATCTTCATCGCAATCTCACGCCAGAGAAGGTCGATGAAATTATTACACAATACCGTAACAAATCTGCTTGAGTTATAAGCAATTGATATCAGGAACTGGATAGAAAGTTGGTTTCAAATCCGTTAACAAAGAATATCGACATGTCTCGTCCGCCGCTGGAAATTGCGGCATATGAGGCGAATGATGGCTACCAGTCGGTCCATAAGATCGCTGCTGGGCTTAGTTCAAATGACGTTTTGGAAACGATCAAGGGATCAGGTCTAAAAGGTCGTGGTGGAGCGGGTTTTCCTACCGGTCTGAAATGGAGCTTCGTCCCGCAAGGAGAAAATTCACCGCAACAGAAATATCTGGTGGTGAATGCTGATGAAATGGAGCCTGGTACTTTTAAGGATCGCTTGCTGATGGAAGGCGATCCGCATCTGCTGTTGGAAGGCATGATCATTGCTGCCTACACAATCGGGGCCAGCAAAGCCTACATTTTCTTGCGCGGTGAATACACCACCTCAGTGCGAACGCTGAAAAACGCAATCGCCGAAGCTTATGACAAAGGCTATCTTGGCAAGAACATACTAAATACCGGTTTTGACCTGGATATTATTTTGCATACCAGTGCCGGTCGCTACATTTGCGGTGAAGAGACCGCCCTGCTTAACGCGCTCGAAGGTAAGCGCGCCAATCCCCGGGCGAAGCCGCCATTTCCGCAAGTGAGTGGGCTGTGGGGCAAGCCAACCATCGTCAACAACGTTGAGACTATCTGCAACCTGCCGGGCATTTTGACCTATGGCATCGACTGGTACAAAGGGCTGGGGCAGGGCGCCGATGCCGGTACCAAGCTTTTTGGTGTGAGTGGTCGAGTTAAAAATCCAGGATGTTGGGAAATGCCTCTCGGTGTAAGCATTCGCGAGTTGCTGGAAGAAAAAGCTGGTGGCATGCAGGATGGACTGGGGCTCAAGGCCTTCTTGCCAGGTGGTGGCTCTACTGATTTTATGCTGCCCGAGCATCTTGACATCGCACTGGATTATGACGAAATCGCGAAAGTCGGGAGTCGATTGGCAACTGGCACCATGATAATTCTTGACGACCAGACGTGCCCGGTGGGCATGGTCGGTAACCTGATGAAATTCTTCGCCCATGAATCCTGCGGATTCTGCACCCCCTGTCGCGATGGTCTGCCGTGGGTAGATGCTATCTTTCGTGAATTTGAAGAAGGTCGCGGCAGCGAAAAGGATTTACAGATTCTGCGCGAGCATGTTGATTACATGGGGCCGGGTCGAACATTTTGCGCCTTGGCGCCTGGTGCGACTGCACCATTAGGAAGTGGCTTGAAGTACTTTGAAGATGACTTCAAGGCCCATATTAAGCAGAAACGTTGCCCTTACAAGCACTAAACGAGTGAAAGGGCTGGAGTATTAGATGGCAAAAATTGTTATCGATGGGAAAGAGTACGAAGTAGATCCCAATAACAATCTATTGCAGGAGTGTCTGTCTCAAGGACTGGACCTTCCTTATTTCTGTTGGCATCCGTGTATGGGTTCGGTGGGTGCGTGTCGTCAGTGCGCGGTCAAACAGTACCGTGATGAGAACGATGAGACGGGTACCATAGTAATGGCCTGTATGACACCTGCGACAGATGGAGCCATCATCTCTATTGAGGATGAACAGGCCCATGACATGCGAGAGCGCGTGATCGAAAGCCTGATGATAAGCCATCCTCATGATTGCCCGGTTTGTGAGGAAGGGGGCGAGTGTCACCTTCAAGATATGACTTTGATGTCTGGCCACAACTATCGACGCTATGACAAAAAGAAGGTTACCCATCGCAACCAGTATCTCGGCCCATTCATTAATCACGAGATGAATCGCTGCATTACTTGCTACCGCTGCGTCAGGTATTACGATGATTACGCAGGTGGCACTGATCTTTCGGCTCAGGCCTCTCATCACCACACTTATTTCGGCCGCCATGAAGAAGGCGTGCTGGAAAGCGAATTTAGCGGCAACCTTGTCGAGGTATGCCCCACAGGCGTATTCACGGACAAACTTTTCTCAGATCACTACACCAGAAAATGGGATCTTCAGGCCGCGCCAAGCGTCTGCGTGGGTTGCTCCGTCGGTTGTAATACGACTCCCGGAGAACGCTATGGCACACTGAGGCGGATCGTTAATCGCTACAACAGCGAGGTAAACGGCTACTTTCTTTGCGACCGCGGCCGATTTGGCTGGGATCACGTAAACAGTGAAGAGCGCATCAATTCTCCGGTTGCCGTCAGCAACGGCGAATTTTCTGATTTGAATGATGAGGGAGTGCAGCAGCTCCTGGCTGATCTCAAGAGTGGTGATGCAATCGCTATTGGTTCGCCCAGGGCCAGCAACGAATCCAACTATGCCTTGCGCTGTCTGGTAGGCGTAGAAAACTTCTATGCAGGGGTCTCGGATCGTGAGCACGAAGTCAATAAGCTTATGCTCCAACTCCACAGAGACAGTGCTTTCAATATTCCCAGCGTGCGCGATATCGCAAATGCTGATGCCGTGCTCATCGTTGGTGAAGATGTTACCAACACCGCGCCGCGTATCGCTCTGGCACTGCGACAGAGTATTCGCAATAAGGCCAGCGAACTCGCTGCAGAAAATAACATTCCTGGATGGCAAGATGCCGCAGTGCGGGAATTGGCTCAACACAACCGAAGCCCACTTTTTATTTTAAGCAATGCGGCCACTCGATTGGACGACGTTGCAGTTGAAACCACTACTGGCTCTTATTCTGATCAGGCTCGAATCGCTTATGCTGTAGCCAATGCTATCGCGGGGCAGAGTAACGATGAGTTTGGACTGTCTGAATCACAGCAGTCTCTGGTTGAGGATATTAGCCAGGCGCTCAAGTCAGCCAAACGTCCACTGCTCGTAACAGGCTCCAGTAATGGCGAGGGTGAATTGATCAAGGCTGCGGCCAATGTGGCCAGAGCCCTCAAGTCTGACACGCCCACGGATCTCTGTTTGATCGTACCGGAGGTCAACACATTAGGCTTGGAGATGCTGACCCATACAGAAAACAAGCTTGGCGTAGCCCTGTCAAAATGTACGGCTGGTGAGGTCAAGAAGCTGGTTGTGCTGGAAAATGATCTATACAGACGTGCTGCGACTGCAGACGTGGACGCTGCCCTGGCCAAGGTAGAAAACGTTATCGTGTTGGACCAAATGCCCACGGCGACGACAGCGAAAGCAAATCATGTCCTGCCGGTGACCGCGTTCTCAGAGCATGAGGCGACCTACGTTAACTATGAGGGCCGAGCGCAGCTCAGCTTCCAGGTGCATCGCACCCAGACCGGCGCCATGCCGGCATGGAGATGGCTCAGCGATGGTAAGGATGATGTCAATGCCATCATCAATCGCTGTGCTGAAGAAGCCTCTGATTTCGACCACCTGGATGATCTGGTGCCCCATCTTTCTCAGTTCGCTGCAGGGCTTAAAATTCCGCGTCAGTCCCATCGTTACAGTGGTCGCACAGCGATGATTGCAAACCTGGACGTACATGAGCCCAAGCAACCTATCGATGACGAGTCTGTCATGTCTTTCTCGATGGAAGGTATGCCATCAATGAAAGATGCTTCCATACTTGGCACGACCTGGGCACCTAGCTGGAACTCCAACCAGTCCATTAGCAAGTTTCAGGAAGAAGTTAACGGTGAACTCAAGCAGGGCCACACCGGCACGCTTCTCATTATAAAAAATAGCAATGACGGTAGCTTTTTCGCCCCAGCCTTGAGTGACGCTGGCTCAGCCGAGCAGTTGACTCTGTCCTGGGCATTTCAGATTTTTGGCAGCGATGAGCTGAGTGCCAGGTCTACCGCGATACAGGCGCGCATGACAGATGCCTATGTTGGGCTCTCTCCCGCAGACGCTGAGCGTCTGGGGATCAAGCAAGGGCAGCCGGTTTCGATAGACGGGGCGGCAACAGCGATAGCCTGTGTGCGCGAGCAGGTTGCTGCAGGTAATTGTATTGTGTATTGCGGTGAGCAGCTGAACCCGAATGACTTTGGCAGTGCCGTGGCAATCGCCAAGTCAGACAGCAGCGCAGGTGAGAGAGGCATTACTGGCTTGATCGTGAGCGATTTGCTGGAGGAGAGCTACTAAAGATGACTTTAGAAGTTGGGTCAGGTCTCACAATAGGACTCATCCTGGGCACTGTTATTGTCGTTGCGGCAATGCTGATCTGGGTAGAACGCAGATTGCTCAGTTTCTGGCAGGAGCGCCTTGGTCCCAATCGCGTAGGTCCATTTGGTCTGCTACAGGTAGTCGCAGACATGATAAAGATCTTCACCAAGGAAGATTGGGTGCCTCCATTTGCCGACCGCTTCAGTTTCGTCCTGGCACCGGCAATCATCATGACGGTTATTCTCCTGTCATTTGCCGTGATACCGTTTGGGCCAAATGTTGGGGTTGTCGAGTCCAATATTGGTGTGCTGTTCATTCTGGCAATGGCCTCGCTGGGTGCCTACAGCGTTATGTTGGGAGGTCTATCTTCTGACAACAAATATGCGCTGCTTGGAAGCTTGCGGGCCGCGGCGCAAATGGTGAGCTACGAAGTGTTCATGGGCATATCCCTGTTGGGTGTTGTGGCCTTATCCGGAAGTTTTAACCTGAGAACAATCGTGGAAGCCCAGGAGGGCATGTGGTTTTTCATTCCACAGTTTATCGGGTTTGTCATTTTCCTGATCGCCGGCGTGGCGGAGAGTCATCGTCTACCGTTCGATATTCCCGAGGCGGAGCAGGAGATTTGTGCTGGCTACCACACCGAATACTCCGGCATGAAATTTGGCATGTTCTTCGTAGGTGAATACCTCGGTTTGGTGTTGGTCTCCTCGCTAATTACCGTTTTATTTTTCGGTGGTTGGATGGGACCTTCTTTTCTGCCACCAATCGTCTGGTTTGCACTTAAATCTGGCGTGTTTATCGCGTTCTTTATTCTGTTGAGAGCAGCGATTCCGCGGCCTCGCTATGACCAGCTAATGAGTTACGGTTGGCTTTTCTTGCTGCCATTATCGTTAATCAATCTGTTAGTAACAGGTGCGATTATTTTGAGTACCTAGGGCTTGGGAGCTTCAAAGTAGAAAGATGTTTAAATTAGTCAAAGACACATTGATCAGCCAGGTCGTTACTCTCTGGGGCGTATTCAAGAAGATTTTTGTCAAAGCTGACACGGTTGAATACCCTGACCAGCAGCCCTATATGTTTCCGCGCTGGCGCGGTCGTATCATCCTCAGCCGGGATCCTGATGGGGAGGAACGCTGTGTTGCTTGTAACCTCTGTGCAGTAGCTTGCCCGGTGGACTGTATCGCTTTGCAGAAAGGCGAAATGGAGGATGGCCGCTGGTATCCCGAATTTTTCCGAATCAATTTTTCTCGCTGCATCATGTGTGGCTTCTGCGAAGAAGCCTGCCCAACCAACGCAATTCAGCTCACGCCAGATTTCGAAATGGCGGAATACGTGCGTCAAGACATGGTCTGGGAAAAGGAAGACCTGTTGATTGACGGTTGTGGCAAATACCACGACTACAACTTCTATCGAGTTGCCGGTAAGCAGATTGCTGGCAAGGACAAGGGTGAAGCCCTCAACGAAGCGAAACCGGTCGATGTCAGGAGCCTGATGCCGTGATCACCTTATTTTATTTGGCGGGTGCCATTGCGGTTATATCCACCGCTGCAGTCATTGTGCAGACCAACATAGTGCATGCATTGCTATACCTGATTCTTTCACTGCTTGCGGTGGCAGTTGTGTTTTATGTGCTAGGCGCGCCTTTCGCTGCCGCTTTGGAAGCTATCGTGTACGCAGGCGCAATATTAGTATTGTTCCTGTTTGTGATAATGATGCTCAACCTGGGGCAACACACCCGTGACCAAGAGCGTAGCTGGTTAAGTGCCCGCATGTTCGTGGCGCCAGGGATCATGTCTGCTTTGTTGCTGGGTCAGTTTTTAAATGTCATGTCACAAATCGATCAGGATATGACGATTACCCGGGTCGGGGTGATGGAAGTCAGTGCTTTGTTGTTTGGCCCTTATGTGTTGGCTGTTGAACTGGCGTCGATCCTGCTGCTGGCGGGACTCGTCTCGGCATACCACCTGGCGAAAAAATAAATAACAAACCAAGATCGAAACTAGGGAAGGGAACAAGAGAATTATACGATGGAAACAATACCCGTAGAGCACGGCCTGATACTGGCCGGCATATTGTTCTGTCTCGGCTTGATTGGTGTGCTAACACGGCGCAACATAGTCTTCGTGCTGATGTCATTGGAAGTCATGCTCAATGCCAGTGGTCTGGCATTTATCGTGGCGGCTACCCGTTGGGGGCACGCCGAGGGGCAGGTCATGTTTCTCATGATTCTCACCTTGGCAGCTGCCGAAGTAGCCGTAGGTCTTGGTCTAATCATTCAAATGTTCAGGCGTTATCAGACTGTTGATATCAGCGTACTGAGCGAGATGAAAGGATAGGGAATTCCGTAACGATGCTTGAACTGATCTGGTTACTACCAACATTCCCGCTGCTGGGCTTCCTTGCCCTGGTGCTTACAGGTGGAACTCTGCCGAAGCAGATTGCCGGCCCCATTGGGGCAGGTTCCATTGGCCTGTCTTTTGCCGTTGCTGCGTTGATTGCAATGGAATTCATCGGCTCCGGTGAGGACTACTTTGTCTATGAAGCCTGGACCTGGATGTCTGTGGGTAGTTTTAGCCCCGGCTTTACCTTTTACCTGGACGGTTTGTCCACTGTCATGATGCTGGTCATCACCGGCGTTGGTTTTCTCATTCATCTCTATGCTACCGGTTATATGGCCGATGATCCGAGCTTTGCCCGGTTCTTCTCCTACATGAACCTGTTTGTCGCTGCCATGTTGATGTTGGTGTTAGGTGACAACCTGGTCCTTCTCTATCTGGGTTGGGAAGGGGTTGGTCTGTGCAGTTATCTGCTCATTGGTTTCTGGTATACCAACCCGGCGAATGGATACGCTGCCCGCAAGGCTTTTGTTGTAACTCGCATAGGCGACACCTCAATGGCCATAGGCCTTTTTCTTTTATTCGCCCAACTCGGCACATTGAATATCCAGGATCTGATGCATGCGGCAGAGGGAGAGTGGGAAGTAGGCTCCGGCTACGCTGTTGCGGCCGCGCTTTTGCTCCTCGGCGGTGCAGTCGGTAAGTCAGCGCAGCTTCCACTGCAGACGTGGCTGCCAGATGCCATGGCGGGACCGACGCCAATTAGCGCACTGATTCACGCCGCTACAATGGTAACCGCCGGTGTGTATCTGATCGCGCGGACACACATACTGTTTGAATTGGCACCTTCTGTACAATTGTTAGTGGCCTGGATTGGTCTTGCCACTCTGCTGATCTCTGGCTTTACAGCGATGACCCAGTCGGACATCAAGCGTGTTCTGGCTTATTCGACGGTGAGTCAGATAGGCTACATGTTCCTTGGGCTAGGTGTAGGCGCATGGTCCGCTTCAGTTTTCCATCTCATGACTCACGCTTTCTTCAAGGCCCTGCTGTTTTTGGCCTCAGGTACCGTCATCCTGAGCCTGCACCACGAGCAGAATATTTTTAAAATGGGCGCACTGCGGAAAGTATTGCCGGTGTCCTTCGCATCCTTCCTGATAGGCAGCCTGGCATTAACTGCATTTCCATTTACATCCGGTTATTTCAGCAAGGACGAAATTCTTCTGGGCGCATTGGCTGTAGAAGGCGTAGGCACCTGGCTGTGGCTAGGTGGTTTAATCGGTGCATTTTTCACCGGCATCTACACGTTCAGACTCTTCTTCATTGTTTTCTTTGGTGAGAGCAACGTCAAACATCACGTCGACAAGGAAGTAGGGGGCTGGCACATGAATGGGCCGCTTATTATCCTGATGATCCTCGCGCTGGTTGGTGGATTCATCCACGTGCCGGTTGAAGCGGTGTTTAGTCACGGAGAGGCTCATGACGAACATCATGTGAGTGGGCTTATTCATGGCATCATGATTGCGGTGCCATTGATAGGAATCGGTATAAGCTATTTGTTCTTCATGTCGAAGACCTTCTCAGTAGAGAAACTCATGGCCAGTGGGATGGCGCAAAGTCTGCATAAATTCTGGTTAGGGGGTTGGGGATTCGACACGCTGTATAACACGCTGTTCGTTAATCCGTTCCTGTTCCTGGCGCGAATAAACCGTAAAGATCTGATAGATAGATTTTATGCCTTGATTGTTGCGCTGTCCCAGGCAGCAAATGGCATGATTGTCAGGACTCAGACGGGTTCCCTGCGCTGGTATGCGCTAACCCTGGTGGCTGGACTAGTCTTTATCGTGACTCTGGGAGCTCTACTATGATTTTAGTAACTCTCATTGCAGTTCTTTTTGTCGGCGGCCTAGTCGCCTGGTTCTCTGAGCGTATCAGCCCAACCATGCCACGAATGGTCGCCCTGATTGCCGTTATTCTGGACCTGCTGCTGATGTTCAGCCTGCTAGGTGCGGGCGACACCGGTGCTAGGGTCGCCACTTTTGAAGCTGATTGGATACCTCGATTTGGTATCTCGTTCTATTTCGCGGCCGACGGACTCAGCATTCTACTGCTAATGCTTACAGCATTCCTTGGCGTCATCGCCATAGGGGCGGCATGGGGCGAGATAAAAGAGCGTTCGGGGTTTTTCTACTTCAATCTGCTGTGGACTCTGGCCGGCGTTCTCGGTGTATTCACAGCGCTGGATCTATTCCTGTTTTTCTTCTTCTGGGAAGTGATGTTGATTCCCATGTATCTCATCATCGCGATTTGGGGGCATGAGAATAAGCATTATGCAGCCATGAAGTTTTTTATCTTCACCCAGGTGACCGGCATGCTGATGCTAATTTCGATCCTGGTGCTGGCGTACCTTCACTATGTGCAGAAGGGATCGTTAAGCTTTAACTATCATGACTTGCTGACTGTCAGTACATCGGGTTCCATCGGTATGTGGATGATGCTCGGCTTCTTCCTGTCGTTTGCCACCAAGCTGCCCAGCGTACCATTCCACTCGTGGTTGCCAGATGCTCATAGCCAGGCACCCACCGCAGGCAGTGTGATCCTTGCGGGCATTCTGCTGAAAACCGGTGCTTATGGCCTGATCCGTTTCACGGTGCCGCTCTTCCCTGAGGCCTCTATGGCATTTGCGCCCTATGCCATGGCGCTGGCCGCTATCAGTATTCTCTACTGTGCGAAGGTTGCCTTTGCCCAAACCGATATCAAACGCCTGATTGCGTATACTAGTGTGAGCCACATGGGCTTCGTTACCCTCGGGATATACGCCTGGAACGAGCAGGCGCTCCAGGGGGCTATTATGACAATGTTGGCACATGGACTTAGCGCCGCTGCGCTATTCATGCTGGCCGGCGGCCTACAGCATCGCATCCACACGCGGGACATGTCCCAGATGGGTGGTTTCTGGGCCCGGGTTCCGCGCATGACAGCAGTGGCCATATTCTTCTCGGTTGCGGCACTCGGAATGCCCGGGCTAGGCAATTTCATCGGGGAATTTCTTGCGCTGATCGGTGCTTTCCAGGCCAATATCACTATGACTGTACTGGCTGCGTTTGGATTGATTCTCGCCTCTGTCTACTCGCTGTGGGTGCTGCAGAAAGTCTTTCAGGGCGAATATCGCAATACCGATTTCGATGATAGTCATCTCACCGATTTGAATCGTAGAGAAATGACTTACTTCGCTTTGATGATGCTTGGATTAATATGGATGGGAATGTACCCGCAGTCTTTCCTGGACATGTCTGAACCGGCCTTAACTCAGTTGTTAACCAGCACACAGGGAGTGGCAGTCGCTCTGCTACAGGGTGCGCTATGACCATTACAGCAGCCGATATATATCTTCTTCTGCCATTGTTGCTGGTTACCGGCACAGTGGTGGTCGCCATGACAGCCATTGGTATCAAGCGAGATTACACAAGCGCTGCAATCATTACGATTACTGGGCTCTTGCTTTCTGCCATTGCAGCTGCCGTTCTAATGCCCGGGACAAATCAGCAAGTCACGCCGCTGCTGATCATTGACCAGTACAGTCTGTTTTTCACTGTGGTGACATGTGCCAGCGCCATGTTTATCGCCATATTGAGCTATCCCTACCTCTTGGCATTGGATGACAACAGGGAAGAGTATTACCTGCTATTAGGCGTCGCCTCGGTAGGCGCCGTAGTGATGGTGAGCAGCAACCACTTCGTCAGCGCGATCCTAGGCCTGGAAACCATGAGCATGTCGCTATACGGCATGGTGGCTTACACGGTCCATTCAAAATCAGCAGCACAACATCCACTGGAAGCCTCAGTCAAGTATCTGGTGTTATCTGCGGCCGCCTCCGGAATCTTGCTGTTTGGCATGGCCCTGGTCTATGCCCAGACTGGCACTCTGGCTTTTTCCAGCCTGATCGATCTTTCAGACAGCAGTCCCGGTGATCTTGGAAATGGCTTTACCGTTTTGGCGCTATTAATGATTACCGCTGGTATTGGATTCAAACTTTCCCTGGCACCTTTTCACATTTGGACACCAGATGTTTACGAGGGCTCGCCACTGCCAGCAACCACCTATCTGGCCACGATTGGTAAGGTTGCCATGTTCGTCATTCTGCTGCGCTTTATGGAAGCGTCGGAGGCGCTAGCGTTCGAAGGCATACTTACCGTCCTGTCGCTAATAGCGGTGGCTTCGATCCTGGCTGGGAATCTACTGGCCCTGATGCAGGAAAACCTGAAGCGCTTGCTTGCTTATTCATCCATCGCCCATATGGGCTACATCCTTATCGCTATTATCGCGAGTTACTATGCGGAAGGGCGTATTGGCATTGAAGCGGTGACCTTCTATCTGCTGGCCTATTTGATCATGTCTCTGGGTACGTTTGGGGTGGCGTCAATGGTTTCGGACAGCAGCAAGGAATATGACTCCGTTGATGACTACAAGGGGCTGTTCTGGCGTCAGCCAGTGCTGGCTGCAATCTTTACAGCTATGATGCTGTCCCTGGCAGGCATCCCGCTGACGGTCGGTTTTATCGGTAAGTTCTATCTGTTCTTTGCTGGTGTGGAAGGCGCGCTATGGATGCTGCTGGCGGCCATGGTCATCGGCAGTGGTATCGGGCTCTATTACTATCTTAGAGTTATCTATCGCATGCTTGAGCCGGCGCCGGAAAGTGGTGCCTTCAATCGCAGTGAACAAACTGCTAGTGCATTTGCTGTCGTCAGCGTCCTGTTCGTGCTGCTGCTGGTACTCGGCGTTTACCCTGCTCCGGTAATAGACCTGATCGAAGCAATATCCGCCTATATCTGATTTCTGCCTTGCCGATGTTTGGTTCCAGCTGCAGTGCTTGCCGGGATCGTCGAGGTAGACTTACAGAGCTGAAGGGACAGGAGGTCACCTGTCAATGAAGGCCATCAATTTATCTCCGTTACGGCACTTACTGATGCTGATGCTGACGATATTCGCTCTGATTTATCTGCTGGATTTAATTACCAACGAACAAACCAAGGCCAGTAAACAAGCCTATGACCGAATCAACCTTCACCAATTTTTCACTGACCGGGCATTTGACAACGACATCCTGTTGGATAGTTACCTCATACGTGCCAGGCAGGATGAATCAGCACTGGTGAATCTGGAGTTACTGGGCCTTAGTCGAGATCGCCTGGCGTATCGCGCGCGCAGGGGTGGCGAAATCTTTGCAATCGCGATACCTGCTTCCGCTGACGATGGCTTCAATGGCATGGTGGATTTGTTAATCTCCATTGATATGTTTGGTCGTATCGCTGCCGCGAGAGTGATTGAAGATATCAATAGCGATGAGTTATTTGGGCAGTTGGAAGTAATTCATTCGCAATGGATGACTGAATTTAGCGGTAGCTCCATGCGGGATATTATGCGAATCAGCTGGTCTACTATTGGTAGCGAGAATGAGTATGACCAATTCGTCGACGCTTCCATTACCCCGAAGACTGTTTCTAATCGTATCTATGATGCACTAGTGTTCTTTCAGTCAAACCGGATTGCCCTGATGCAAAATGGCTAAAGCTTATGTCGACTGACATTTTTTCCAAGAATCACTTTTCAGGTCATGCCGCACAATATGCATCTGCCCGTCCTCAGTATCTAGGCGAGCTGGTTAAATCCGAACTGCAACAAGTCTGGTTAAGGTTGAATGTAATTCCAGATGATCGCGCGGAGACCATGCAGAAAGTGCTAAGCTGGCCGTTATCTCTCCGTGAAGCAGGTAACCCAACATGAAAAGGCCTATAGCGTGAGTCGAGTAGCAGTCATAGGAGGCGGCAGTTTTGGGACAGTTATTGCAAACATAACTGCCCAGAATGGACATCACGTCAACTTTTGGATGCGCAGTGAACAAATGGTAGATCAGGTCAACGAGCGTCATGAGAATCCGCAGTATCTGCCAGGCTATAGGCTCAATACGCGAGTAAAAGCTAACCACGATATGACTGAGGCCGTGTCTGACTGTAGTGTAATTTTTGTGGCTGTGCCCAGTTCCTCGTTTCGCAGCGTGGTGCAGCAAGTCGTTGAACATGCTCCGACCGACGCCATCCTGATTAGCACCACGAAAGGTATTGAGTCGGGCAGCTTCATGCTCATGAGCCAAATCTTGAGCGAAGAGGCTCCTGCGGCTAAAGTTGGTGTACTTAGCGGACCGAATCTGGCGAAAGAAATAGCCAGCAACCAGCTAACTGGCACGGTGATCGCAAGTGCTCTTGACGAAGTCAGGGAAACCATCAAGGACATACTGAAGTCGGATTCATTTCGTGTTTATACCAACGATGATATGTATGGTGTGGAGCTCGGTGGCTCTCTAAAAAACATCTATGCCATCATTGCGGGCATGGCCGCTGCGCTAGGTATGGGGCACAATACCAACAGCATGTTAGTGACGCGAAGCCTTACTGAGATGGCTCGCTTTGGCCGGGAAATGGGCGCCGACCCAATGACATTTCTTGGTCTTGCGGGGGTAGGTGACCTGGTGGTGACCTGTTCAACACCGCTTAGCCGCAACTATCGAATTGGAGTAGCTCTGGGTAAAGGCAAGAGCCTGCAAGGGGCAATAGAAGAAGTTGGTCAAGTTGCCGAGGGTGTAAATACGGTGAAGCTTGTTGCGGAAAAGGCCGCAGAAGTAGGGGTTTATATGCCGCTGGCAACGGGCCTGTACAAAATAATTTATGAACAGGATTCAATCAGCAGTATCATTTCTTCACTGATGCTTGGTGAACAGGCGCTCGATGTCGAATTTGCAGCAGGCGCCGAAAAAGTTTTAGTAGAGGAGTAACCTATGTCTGAAGACCTGGATGATATCGTCGAAAACCTACGTGAGCCGTCAGCATGGGCAAGGGTGGTATTTATGCTTGGATTCTCCCTCGTGCTTTACATGGTGATAATTCCTTTAACCCTGCTGCTAACGCTGGCTCAGGCGTTGTTTTCGGTTTTCACCGGTGAAGATAATGACAATCTCAGGCATTTCGGGGCTTCCTTACTGGCATACATCAGTCAAGTTGTAAGATTTCTCACTTTCAATTCTGACGAGAGACCGTTTCCATTTTCAGACTTCCCAGAGGACGAAGGAGAAGGAAGTGTAAAGGGAGAGTCAGAGGCAGAGGAAGCAATAGCGCAGACGAAGCATCAGACACAAACGAAACCGGCGGAAGCAGACTCGCCAGCAGGGAGTGAGCCGGCCGCGAAAAAGTCGGTTAAGCGCAAATCCCCAAGCAAGAAAGCCGCCAAAAAGACGACCAAAAAAGCCAAGAAAAAGGCTTTGAATAAAACAGCAAAGCCAGTCAAGGAGCAAACACCCAAGTCCGGTAATGCGGATGAGAAGACGGAGAGTGACGAAACCAAGGAGTAACTCGCCTGATGCGACTGTACTTGATGCGGCATGGTGAAGCCGAGCCAGGGCTGGATTATGATGCGAACCGCGCCCTGACTGCCAGGGGGCATGCAAATAACCTTGCTGTTGCCAGGCAATGGCGAACCCGGATCACCCATATGCCGATTGCCTTCTGCAGTCCTTATCTGCGCGCGCAGCAAACAGCGGCGGATTTGCGTTCTATAATTCCCGAGCTGGAATTCAACAGCAGTGACTGGCTGGTTCCTTCTGCAGCGATTGCCGCGGTATTTAGTCAGCTCAGCGCAGCATCCGAAAAGCAAGTTGTCGCTATGGCAGATGCATCAATCTCTTCTGATGTAAATGCAATTGCAGCGCAAGATATATTGCTCGTTGGCCATAACCCGTTGCTAAGTCAGGTTTGGAACGACTTGCTGGATGGCGATGGGCAGCACCGGTTTGGATTGAGCACCAGCCACCTGGTCAGTATCGATGCGGCAGTGCCGGCTTCAGCATGTGGATCATTCGCATATACTATTTCACCATGATTAGACAAACATTATCTCTCTATTCCAAACTGCTATCCGCAAGCTTGCTGATAATTGTTGCCCCTGTAGTTGGGGCGCAGCAAACAGATCATCGGCTTATTTCAGGCTTTCCCGATTCTGAAATCATCAGTACTGAATTTGAGTCAGACAGTAATTACAGTTTGGTATTGGGGCGGCTGCAGCGCAGCCGTGGTGTGGTGATACCTGAAAACTCTGAGCGACTGCGTGGTGATGTGACCAGGCTAATTTATGAGGTGTCGCAGGAATTCAATGGCGAAGATGTCCAGCATTTTTTTCAGGAGCAGTTTGCAGAGCGCGGCTATGAGCAATTGTTCAGCTGTGCCGGGCGAGAATGCGGTAGCAGTAACTACTGGGCAAACGACATATTTCGTAACCGCGTCTTATATGGCCCTGAGCGGAATCAGTATTTTACCGCAGTCCGAATTGATACAGCGCTCTCTGAGCCATCACACCTGGTGCTTTATATTATCACTCGCGGTAATCGCCGCATTTATGCCTACCTGGAGATAGTTCAACCTACAGGTACAGCAGCGCCAGTTGAACTTGTCAGCTCCGAATTGCTGGTTGATATTGAGCAGTCACTGAGTGTGGCCGTGCCCGGTCTCACATTCATTAATGATCGTCAGCTCGATAACGCAGTAGACCTAAGTGGGATGGCGTCGGAACTACAGAACATGCCCGAGCGCAGCTTTTATGTGGTTGCCCATCTCACTGGGCCGCAGGAGTTGGAACAACTTTTGAATCGTTCCGCTATAAGGGCGCAAACAGTAAGGCAGCAGCTAATAAATCTTGGCGTTGGTTCCTCGCAACTTATAGCCAGGGGGCTTGGCCCGCTGGCGCCATCCTGCAGTGCAGGAGAATGCCTGGAGCGAGTGGAATTAGTTTTGATCCAGGCTGTCGACTAACCGACTAGGGAAAGAAACTCATTTCGGGTCGATGAACTATTCCTGAAAGCACCTAACATGCAGGATGTCGTCATAGTGGAGTTTTGTTTTTCAACTCCTCTCATCATCATGCACATGTGTTTGGCTTCGATTATCACAGCCGCGCCCGCCGCGTTGGTCTTATCGAGGATACAATGGGCGATTTGGCTAGTCAGGTTTTCCTGGATTTGCAGTCGCCGGGCAAACACATCTACGATGCGAGCAATTTTAGATAGACCAATTACCTGGCCTTTGGGTAGGTAAGCAACGTGGCACTTGCCTATGAACGGCAGCAGGTGATGCTCGCACATGGAGTAGAGTTCGATATCTTTTACAATGATGATCTCGTCGGTTTCCGACGGAAACATGGCGTTATTGATGACTTCATCGATATCCATGTCGTATCCCTGGGTCAGAAACTGCATGGCTTTGGCGGCTCGCCTCGGCGTATCCACCAGACCCTCCCGATTAGGGTCTTCACCGGTCGCTTTAATAATGTCGAGAAAGGCTTGTTCCATAGCGGGATCCAGCTGTTTTGAAGTCTGCAGTTATTCGGAAATTCAGGTCTGGCGCGCACTCACCGAAAAACTCTGTGGGGGCGAGCAATAATTATACTGCCTGTAGATTTAGATAACAGACCTAAAGGAACGGCTATTTACCCATGCTACTGAAAGAGTACGTCGAATTCACCGTATCCGAATTTTCTGAGGCGGACTTGCATTATGGACATGGCACGGGCACAGCACTGGATGACGCGGTCTATCTTATCTATGTCACTCTGGGGCTGGAATTTGACCAGGATTTTCGAGAATCCAATCGAACACTTAGCGAATCTGAGATATCCCTTCTGAATCAGCGCGTTGAGCAACGCGTCTCGGAACGACGACCCGTGGCCTATATTGTTGGAGAGGCATGGTTTTGTGGTCAGCCCTATACAATAGACGAGCGGGCGCTGATCCCTCGCTCGCCTATCGCTGAGCTGATTCAGCAGCGCTTTGCGCCCTTGTTGCAATCAACGCCCGGGCGGATACTCGATCTTTGCTGTGGCTCCGGCTGCATCGGCATCGCCTGTGCCCTGGAATTCGAGGCGGCTAAAGTAGATCTTGTCGACCTCTCCAGCAAGTGCCTGGAATTGGCGAAGATAAATATGCGTCGACATGGCACCTTCGATCGAGTCCGCGCAGTCCGGTCAGATTTGTTTTCGAACTTGTCTGGGCAGCGCTATGACCTGGTTGTAAGCAACCCGCCTTATGTGTCTGAACAGGAGGTGGATTCACTTCCTGAGGAATTTAGGCATGAACCGCGCATGGGACTTGTGAGTGGTGAGGAGGGGCTCGCGATACCGCTCAAGATCCTCAGGGAATGCCAGGCGCACCTGCATCCTGACGGTGTCCTGATTCTTGAAGTAGGTTATAGCGAAGGGGCATTGGCAGAGCGACTGCCTGAAGTCCCATTCCTGTGGCTCGAGTTTGCCGAAGGCGGTGAGGGTGTGCTCGCAATCACAGCGAAGGATTTGGAGCGCTACAGGGACCACCTGATTTAGTGTACAATGCGGACCTTTTTTCTGGCCCTCCACTGAGATCGACAGGCGCGCAACCTTATGTCTGGCAACAGTTTTGGACAACTTTTTACCGTAACCAGCTTTGGTGAGAGCCACGGGCCTGCATTAGGCTGCGTCGTAGATGGCTGCCCTCCAGGGCTCGCATTGTGTGAAGAGGATATGCAGCGCGATCTGGATCGCCGCAAGCCAGGTCAGTCCAGATTTACCACGCAGAGGCGCGAGGCCGACTCAGTCAAGATCCTGTCTGGTGTGTTCGAAGGCAAGACTACTGGCACCCCGATCGGGCTGGCCATAGAAAACACCGATCAACGATCACGGGACTATAGCAAGATCCAGGATCAGTTCCGGCCTGCCCATGCTGATTTCACCTATTTTAAGAAGTACGGTATCCGAGATTATCGTGGCGGGGGCCGCTCGTCGGCTCGAGAAACCGCCATGAGAGTTGCGGCAGGCGCAATAGCCAAAAAGTACCTGGCTCAGCAATGCGGCCTGGAAATAATCGGCTATCTGTCGCAGCTCGGTCCAATTGCCATAGAGCAGGTGATCGAGGGCGAAATAGAGAATAACCCATTTTTCTGCCCAGATCCCACCAAAGTGGCGGAAATGGAAGCGTATATGAGTGCCCTCAACAAGGAAGGGAACTCAATCGGTGCCAGAATCACAGTCATTGCGCGCAATATGCCAATCGGCCTTGGTGAGCCTGTATTTGACCGACTGGATGCCGATATAGCGAAGGCGCTAATGAGTATCAATGCAGTCAAGGGTGTGGAAATCGGCGCAGGCTTCGACTCCGTGACCCAGAAGGGCTCGGAGCATCGGGACGAGATAGGAACAGCCGGCTTTGCCAGCAATAATGCGGGTGGGGTACTGGGTGGAATTTCCTCGGGCCAGGATATCGTCGCCAGCATCGCCCTGAAGCCTACTTCCAGTATTCGATTACCAGGAAAGTCCATTACGACTAGCGGCGAGGAGACTGAAGTGATCACCACGGGCCGCCACGATCCCTGCGTCGGCATTCGGGCCACGCCGATCGCTGAAGCAATGCTGGCCCTGGTGTTAATGGATCACTTCCTTCGAGATCGCGCTCAAAACGGCGTTAGAGTTACAGATTAATCAAATAATATCATATAGGTATAACAGCTAATTAATTTAAGGTTGTAGGTTAGTATCATGAGCGGAAAGACCCTTTACGATAAGATTTGGGACGCCCATCTGGTTAGAGAAAGAGAGGATGGGACCAACCTGATTTACATCGACCGCCACTTGATTCACGAGGTGACGTCGCCGCAGGCGTTCGAGGGTCTGCGTCTGGCCGGCCGTCTGCCGTGGCGGGCAGCCGCCAACTTTGCGACACCGGATCACAATATTCCGACAACTCGTGACGAGCGCAGTCAGGGGTTGGCTGGTATCAAAGACCCTGTGTCAAAGATTCAAGTATCAACGCTTGATGATAATTGTAGTGAATTCAATATCTTCGAGCTCAAAATGAATGATTTGCGCCAAGGTATAGTTCACGTCGTTGGGCCAGAACAGGGCGCCACGCTGCCAGGAATGACTATTGTCTGCGGCGACTCCCATACCTCGACCCACGGCGCACTCGGCGCACTCGCCCATGGCATAGGCACATCAGAGGTGGAGCATGTGCTGGCTACCCAGTGTCTGATGCAGAAGAAAATGAAGAACATGCTGGTGCGGGTCGATGGGCAGCTGCCCACCGGCGTGACTGCCAAAGACATCGTGCTGGCAATTATAGGCAAGATCGGAACCGCTGGCGGAACCGGTTACACCATTGAATTTGATGGTGAGGCGATTCGCAGCCTGAGCGTAGAAGGACGTATGACGGTGTGTAACATGGCAATCGAGGCCGGCGCGCGGGCTGGGCTGGTCGCTGTCGACCAGACTACTCTGGATTATATAAAAGGTAGGCCATTTGCCCCTGCTGGCGAAGTCTGGGAGCGTGCACAGGAGGCATGGCGGAATCTGGTGAGTGATGAGGATGCCGTATTTGATGCCGTTGTAGAGCTCAATGCAGCGGATATTGAGCCTCAGGTCACTTGGGGTACGTCGCCGGAAATGGTGGCGCCAATCAACGGCAATATCCCCGACCCAGCCGCGGAGACTGATACTACCAAGCGCGGCAACATGGAGCAGGCCTTAAGCTACATGGGGCTGCGTGGCGGCACCGCGATCCAGGACATCAAGCTGGACTGCGTGTTTATTGGTTCCTGCACCAATTCTCGCATCGAAGACCTGCGCGAAGCAGCCAAGGTTGTGGCCGGCAATAAAGTTGCCGAGAGTGTTGAGATGGCGCTGGTGGTGCCCGGTTCCGGGCTGGTCAAGCAACAGGCCGAGGCTGAAGGGCTGGACAAGATCTTTGAAGCTGCCGGTCTGGAGTGGCGTGAGCCCGGTTGCTCGATGTGCCTGGCCATGAATGCCGATCAACTGGGTGAGGGCAAGCACTGCGCGTCCACCTCTAACCGTAATTTTGAAGGACGCCAGGGTTTTGGCGGCAGAACTCACCTGGTGAGTCCGGCTATGGCGGCGGCTGCAGCCATTTATGGTCATTTCGTTGATGTCAGAGAGTTGGGGTAAGGTTCGATGAGGAAATTCAAAACTGAGTCAGGCGTGGTCATGCCTCTGGATCGCGCGAATGTCGATACAGACTTCATAATCCCCAAGCAGTTTCTAAAATCTATCAAGCGCTCTGGCTTTGGCGTCAATCTTTTCGATGAGCACCGCTATCTGGACAAGGGCGAGCCGGATATGGATAACAGCAATCGACAGCTGAATCCCGAATTCGTGCTCAATCAACCACGGTATCAGGGGGCCTCGGTGCTGTTGGCGCGTGATAATTTCGGCTGCGGTTCGTCTCGAGAGCATGCCCCATGGGCACTGGATGACTACGGTTTTCGTATCATACTGGCACCAAGCTATGCTGATATCTTCTTTAACAACTGCTTCAAGAATGGGCTGCTACCCATTGTTCTGGAGCGAGAGATTATTGAAGCGCTGTTTCAGGAAGTTGAGGCCAATGTTGGCTACCAGCTAGAGGTTGACCTGTCGGCGCAGCTAATCCGCAAGCCCGACGGCGCGGAGCTTGGCTTTGAGGTCGACGCTTTCCGCAAGCGCTGCCTGATCGAAGGCCTGGATGACATTGGCATCACCTTGCAAGATGCGGAGTTTATACGAAACTTTGAAGAGCGGTGGCGTACGACGGCGCCCTGGTACTTCACTACGCCGGAAGGTGTCTAATATTTCCTCGTAAAATTTCCGTATAGTAAATAATTACATGCAGTTAAGAGTTGTATTTAATGAATAAATTTAATGTTGCCGTCGTCGGTGCTACTGGCGCTGTTGGGGAAGCCCTCATCAATATTCTGGAAGAACGTGACTTTCCGGTGGATCAACTGTTTCCCTTGGCCAGTGAAAGATCGGCCGGGGCTACCGTGTTGTTCAGAAACAAGCCAGTCATGGTTCAGAACCTGGCTGATTTCGATTTCTCTCAGACCCCAATTGGATTATTTTCCGCGGGAGGTAGTGTATCTGCGGAATATGCCCCGAAAGCCGGCGCCGCTGGTTGTATTGTCATCGACAATACCTCGCATTTTCGCTACGACGACGATATTCCCCTTGTGGTGCCGGAAGTCAACCCGGAGAAGATTGCCGGATACACTAATCGAAATATAATCGCCAACCCAAATTGTTCGACAATTCAGATGCTTGTGGCACTTAAGCCGATTCAAGATGCGGTTGGAATCAAGCGAATCAATGTGGCGACTTACCAGGCCGTATCGGGAACAGGCAAGAAAGCGGTCGAGGAGCTTGCCAAGCAGACAGCTGCTTTGTTAAGCGGCCGCGATGCGGAGCCTTCAGTGTATCCAAGGCAGATCGCATTCAACGCCCTGCCACAGATCGATGTATTCATGGAAAACGGCTATACCAAAGAAGAAATGAAGATGAACTGGGAAACCCGCAAGATATTTGGCGATGACAGTATCGAAGTCAGCGCGACTTGCGTGCGGATCCCCGTATTCTATGGTCATTCTGAGGCCGTGCAGATTGAAACCCACGCGCCTATTGAGGTTTCTGCCGTGCGAAAATTGCTGGAAAAATCACCGGGAGTGGAGGTAATTGACGTCCTTGAGGATGGAGGATACCCCACTGCAGTGCACGATTCTGCGGGCCAGGATTCGGTTTTCGTGGGCAGGCTTCGGCGGGATATCTCATTTCCCAATGGCTTAAATCTCTGGGTAGTATCAGATAACGTTCGCAAAGGCGCCGCGTTAAACTCTATCCAGATCGCCGAGGAGTTGATAAAAAGTTACTTATAATGAGTGCATGCTAGCTATCGTGATGATTGGTTCTCACTAATGTAGGAATGTTAGTATGGCGCGCGGATTCAAAGAAAGTTAGATCTCAAAATTGTAAAGTTCGGATACGCTCCCAAAAACAACTGTATAGTTGTGGGCCAGTTACTTGAATATCGCAATTCGTAACTAATAAGATTCAGTTGAGAGCTGTGAGAGATTAAAGGCTATGCTACGGAAATTTGCTGTCTCGTTTGCCGCGTTGCTGTGCAGTGTAGCCTCTCATGTTTATGCTCTGGGGCTGGGTAACGTAACGGTCGAATCCTACCTAAATCAGCCACTTAGAGTTCGTATCGAAGTCCTGGAGTTGGGAGACACCCAACTAGAAGATATTTCAGTGCAAGTGGCTTCGGAGGACGACTATGCACGCAACAACTTGGAGCGGGTAGGTTTTCTGTCCGACGTTCAATTTCAGATTGAGGCCTCTCCAGACGGCGCTTACGTCATACTCAGCAGTAACCAGAATGTTCGAGAGCCCGATCTCAGCTTTATTCTCGAAACGCGCTGGCCTAACGGGCGCTTGTTAAGTGAACACAGGATCCGGCTGAATTTACGTGTATTCGAAGACCAAGCACCTCCTGCAACTGGATTGCGCCGACCAGTTAGTCCCGAACTGCGAGAGCAGGACAGCGCCGATCAATCAGCCTCGCCTTCACCTGCTGCGGAGCCCCTAGGGAGGCGTATAATTGAAATCAGCGATGCTGACACCTTGTTTAGCATTTCGCGGCAAGTTCGTCCCGATGCCTCAGTAACCCTTCAGCAAACCATGTTGGCAATTCAGGCCCTTAATCCTGACGCCTTCATCGATGGCAACATCAACCGCTTGCGCAGCGGTCAGGTGCTGCGTGTCCCAAGCAGGGAGGAGATTGAGACTAATGATGCGTCAACGGCTGCTTCTGAAGTGGTAAGGCAAAATCAAGCGTTTGCAGATCTACAACCATTAGCATCACCCGCACAGGACGAGCCGGATCCGCAGGCTGAGTCGCAAGCTCAATTAAGTGTCATCGCCGCTGAGGATGCTGCAGTCGATTCGACTTCTGGCGCTGGCGAGCCTGACGATGAGCAGAATGCTGAACTGGATCGCCGCATTGCCGAATTGGAGAGTCAATTAGCACTGCGACAAGAAGAAGCTGATCGCGCTCGCTTAGAGAGTGAAGAACTGGACTCGCGTCTGGCTGACTTGGAAGCACAGATTGAAACTTCACTGGAAATAATTCGGCTGCAGGACATGCAGCTCGCTCAGCTGCAGGAATCACTTGCGGAAGCCGCCGAAGAGGCGTCCCTGGCAGCAACCCAGGCAGAGATTGACGCAGCGCAGGCGCAACCGGCTCAAGATGACATCATGCGTACTCTAATACGTAATAACATGGTCACATTGTTTGGTGCAGCGCTGGTGATCTTGCTTCTCGTTGGCTTGCTTTTGTGGCGCAACAGAGCCGTGGCCATTGATGAAGAGGAGCACGCGAGGCTGGGCCAGCAGAATTTCGCTAGTGATCGAGAGCAAGTCGCCGCAGCAGACGCAGGTCCCGAGCAGTCTGTGAGTCATAAGGCTGAAGCTGACGAGAACAATCTTGAGCAGGAGTTGAAGGAAATCCTGGTGTCTGGGGGCGGCGGGGCGGAGATGCTCACAGAGACTGGCGATGCCGCTGGGACTGAAAACGGCATTATAGCCGAAGCAGATTTACTGATTCAGCAACAGAAATATGGGCAGGCCGCTAGCTTGTTGCGACAGTCACTGGATGCTGACCCTGATGATCATGATGTTCGATTGAAACTGGCGGAAGCCCGAGCCTTACAGGAGGATCTTGCTGCATTCGAAGAGCAAGCAGATGTTCTTGAGGATGAGCGCAGCTCCATCCTGGACTGGGAAGTGAGTAGCGTGAGGAAAAGGCTACGCGTTAGCTCTGCAGCAACTGCATCTGAACCGCCTGGAGCAGAAGAGTCTGGG
>CENZ01203759.1_pt1 | contig 38361 bp, 47 predicted proteins | sample 361341 | NCBI WGS metagenome assembly CENZ01 (sample SAMEA2619782, study PRJEB7988) | marine metagenome | biome: marine biome (ENVO:00000447); feature: deep chlorophyll maximum layer (ENVO:xxxxxxxx); material: "saline water (ENVO:00002010), including plankton (ENVO:xxxxxxxx)" | depth 50 m
TTTAAAGCAAAAAATCTACTCGATGAATCAATACGTATAGATAGAAATAATACAAGAGTATTCACTGAAAATATTGGCCAGAGTTATTCTTTGAATGTAATGTGGACTCCGAGATAAAGATAAAATAACATAAGTCATATTTATTTTTATTAAGTTAAGATTTTTTACATATGCTCGAAGAACTAACAAAAACGTGTAACTGTCGTTCTGAAAATCCGCGTGTCGGCAGTTCGATTCTGCCCCTGGCCACATGCGCTAAATAGAATTAATATTGAAAAAAAATATTACCGAATTTGTTGGAACAGCCTTTCTTGTGATGGTAGTTATTGGCTCTGGAATAATGGCTGATAATCTGTCTAACGGAAATGATGCCATTACTTTACTTGGAAATACAATTGCAACTGGAGCAATTTTATTTGTCCTAATAAAAATGTTCACAGACGTCTCAGGTGCACATTTTAATCCTATAGTAAGTCTTATCTTCCTAATCAAAAAAGAATTAACGCCTAATGAATTTATATCATATTTATTTTTTCAATTTTTAGGTGGAATTTTAGCTGTTTTTCTAGTTCACTATATTTTTGACCTAACTATTTTTCAACTATCTGATAATTATAGAGCTGGCTATCCAAAATTAGTAAGCGAAATAATCGCATCATTTGGTCTTTTGTCAACTATATTATTTATTAGAAAATTTGACCCTTCATCAGTTGCCCTAGGTGTAGGACTTTTTATAACAGCTGGTTATTGGTTTACTTCTTCAACATCTTTTGCAAATCCTGCAATTACCATAGCAAGAGTTTTTACTAACACATTTACTGGAATTTCTCCTGAATCAATACTATATTTCTTCACTGGTCAAATTATAGGTGCTTTACTAGCATTATATTTTTTTAATTTAACTGATTAAATAATGAAAGAAAATTTACCAAAATTTCAATTGATTTATTTTAATCTAAGGGCGTTAGCAGAAGCACCCCAAATGATGCTCAGATACGCATCAATTAATTATAGCTATGAGATGGCTTGGGATTATTATGGAAAGCCTTGGAAAGAGGCTAAAAAAGATGTTGCTTTTAATCAATTACCTATATTAATTGTAGATGAAAAAATTCATATCTGGCAAAGTGGAGCCATAATTAGATATCTATCAAAATTTACAAATACGAGGCCAGAGAATGATCTTTTGCTAGCTCAGGTTGATGCGATGTGCGATCAAAGCTATGAGCTATTTAGACCACTAAATCCATTAGTGAACTTAATGATTGATGAAGTGCATCTTAAGAATAAAAAAACTTTCCTAGATATATTCCCTAGTAAATTAAGAAACTTTGCAAAACAATTAGCATTAACAGAAGGCCCATTTTTTTTTGGTGAAAACCCTTATTACTGTGACTTTTCTATTTATCATCACTTCTCATTAGCTAAAATGATCGATGAAAATATTTTTGCTAAACATGAAAATATATTAAATTTTATGTCGGCTATTGAATCATTGCACGGTATAAACAAATACCTAAATGAAAGACCTCAACTAGTAGATATAGGTAAATCCCCTAAATTTATTAAAAATGCTATTTCAGTAGCAACTGGTACAGATCCAAATAAGAAAATATAGAAAAAAATTTAATAAAATAAACACGAACTATTTTTTTTGATATGATGATTTCATCTTAGATAGAGGTTTTTTTATGAATATAATTGATAGCTTTCTTAAGCCTTTTCTTTTCCTATTAGCAAGTTTTATATTTTCTCTAAATTGTTTAGCTGATCAAGACGCTTACGCAAAAGTTAGTTCAGGTGTTTTAGAGCTTGGCAAAAATTGGAATGGCGAGGTGAATGTAAAAACAACTGACTTATTTGTTGAGCTTCATCAATTATCTGATCGCTCTGGTGTAAATCTTATTTCTGATATTAGCTATGGAGATCATGAACTTCAGGTTTTAGATGTATTAGCACCTGAGATAAAATCAGATGAATTACTGCCAGTCGTAGTTTTTTTTCATGGAGGCGGTCTAGTTAGGGGAAATAAAGTCCTTCCTGTGTCTGATCTCCTACTTACTAACATACCAACATACTTTGTTAAAAACGATATGATTGGTATAAATGCAAATTATAGGCTTGCACCAGAGGCTAGCTGGCCTGCTGGACCTGAAGATGTTCGGGAAATTCTAAAATGGGTTCAAGAAAATATTGAAGTATACGGTGGTGATTCTCAAAAAGTTTTTTTAATGGGAAATTCAGCTGGCGGACGAGTTGTAGCAAGCTATCTCTTCCACGAACCATCCCATTTAGCTGACGGGTCAGGAGTAATTGGTGCGCTTTTGAGCTCAGCTTCTTTCAATGCTAATAATGGTGAAACTCAAAAAAATTACTATAGCGAGGATCCTACAGTTCGCGAAGCTTTAGTGCCTCTAGGATTAGCTGATTCATACTCAGGTCCACAGATCCCAATTTTTTTGTGGAGCGCCGAATTAGACCCAGCAATGATTGAGGTAGGAATTGGAGAAATGTATGCAAAGTTATGTGCAAAATATCAAGATTGTCCTCGCTTCACCCAGTTCCAAGGACATAATCATATCTCCCATATCATGAGTCTAAACTCCATAAATGATGAGATTGGTATAGAATTGATAGACTTTATTGAATCTGTTCTTGAATACTAAAGTTTCTAAAAAAAAAATAGCAGGGAAGCCTAGAAAATTTATTTATGTCGGAATAAGTTTTCTATGTTTTTTAATTCCTTTAATAGGTTTCTGGCCGAGCTACTATAGTCTAGATATAATAGAAACACTCCAGTATCCTATTTTTATCCACTTTCATCAGGCAATATATCTTGGCTGGTTATCTCTATTTTTTGCCCAAGCATGGTTTGCAGCAAATGGAAAATTAGAATTACATATGAAGGTAGGAAAATATTTAATTTATTACGGTATCTTACTTATCTTTACTGGTCTAGTTGCCCTTTTTGGGATGTTCTATGTGAGAGTTCAATTAGGAACTTTGAGAACCCCTCCCTTAGAAATTGGACCTATTCTAGATATGATTACGTTTAGCTTATTTTTTGCATCTGCAATCTACTTTCGTAAAGTTCCTGAGCTCCATAAACGGTTAATGGTTGTAGCTACAACATCATTACTAATTGCGGCAGTTGTGAGAATGTGGTTTCTTAATACTCCGGGGGTATTTAGAGTTGATAATGCTGTTAGAAATTTTTTAATCGTATATCCACTTTGGACCTCCCCAATTCTCATCGCTATGATGTATGATTTCTTTAGGCATCGAATCATTCACCCTGTCTACGTTATCGGGCTTATTTTCTTAGCATTAGAATCTCCTGTTGTCCGTCAAACAATTCATAGAAACGAAAATTGGATAGCATTTGGTAATTGGTTAGCTAAAGTAGTATCTAGCTAGTATATTTTACAAACCTACAGTAAAGAGGGATCTTGAGTGGTGGCCAGGGGCAGAATCGAACTGCCGACACGCAGATTTTAGTCCATTGCTCTACCAAGCGATCTTATTAACCTCAATTTTCATATGAGTTTCAGTGGGTATAGGCTTAGTCAATATTAGAGCCAGTAGTAAATGTATAAGTATAATCTGCATCCATTTGATTGCCATTAGCATCCTGAATCCAATCTTTATGAACTGTGACAGTAATCGTGTCCCCAAGATTTAAAACTTCAGCTGATCCAACGATATTTCCTGAAATTAATAAGCTTGCTGAACCTGAAGGCTGAGTAATATAACCATATGTTTTGCCGCTACTCCCAACGCTTGTAACTGCAGATCCATTAGAAAAGCAACGGTCGGCGAGATCAGCATCAGGACAAACAACAAATACACTTTCAGAAAAAGTAATACTTATATTTCGACTGGTTATTGATACCGCTTGATTGGTAATTGGGCTATGTGACGTTACGGTTGGTTTGATGCTGTCTAAGGTGGCACTCACTGTTTTCGATTTAGCTGACTCGCCATTGGCATTATATGCTGAGACGCTGTAATAAGCTGTCTGTCCTTCAGTTAGAGTACTATCAACATATGGACTAGTAGTAACTGCAGTAGCGAGTTGTGTGGCTTCTGTCTCAGTCGATAGTCTACGATAAATTTTAAAGCCAGCTTCATCTGCGCTTTGATCAGTCCATGTCACATTCACCTGAGTTTGAGCATTAGTGGCTGTAATTCCGGTAGGTGCAGCGGGAACAGCAACTGCTGAGTTACAGCTAATATAGCTTGCATAATTTGCCGGAAAAGACTGTGCACTTGTTTCTTGAAATATAAAATCTATTTTAGTTTCGCTTTTTATATCAACAAGAAAAATTCTTGAATCTGTTTCGCCATCAATTTTAGTGAATATCATATTATTAAATAAAGAATAGACTCCTGAGTATGCTCCTGAAGTTCTTTTAAATGGACTAGGTGCGGATGTTGAAATTGTGTATGGCGACTCAATACTTGAGGATGATCCAGATGATGTAAAGTTAACTTGAGCACCTTCTAATTGATAAAATGCTCCTTTATTTGTCCATCCATCAGTATTTCTTGTTGTAATAGCATTACAGGACCAAGTGCCAACAAGATCACTATCTTTTACAGTTCTGTTGATTGTTTCTAGGGTATTAAAAATCTGATTAAATGTGGCGGCTGAAATAATATCTCCTTCTTTAAATTCCTCACCCCAGACATAATCATCGGCGTGACTGATTGAAGTAGTTAAAAGAAGCATTAGAGTAAAGAGTGAGAGATGAGGTTTCATATTAGTTCCTATTGAAAAGTACTTTGGCCGAACTTCCCTGTCCCAAATTTTTGAAGGGCAGTTTGTTGAGCTTGATTAGCAGCATCTTGAAGTGCGGTAGCAGTGGCTAATGCGCTAGCTTGTTCAGCTGCAGCTGCTGCAGCCTCTTCAGCTTGTTTAGTGGTTGCATCCGATAGGGCTGTATTAACTGCATCAGATCCACCACCACACGCGGATAGAGAAAGAAGAATAAATAGCGGGATTACTTTATACATTAAGATAAAATTACAGTAGTAATAATATTTTCACAACTAAAGGATTGTTAAAATATTAATTTGAATGGTGGCCAGAGTTATTTTTTAAGTGTGATGTGACTCCAAGATAAAGATAAAATAATAATAGAATATTATTAATATATATTTTATTTTTATGAACAATATTCAAATCTTATAAAGACCCTCTTAAGCATCTTGATGCATAAGGAAAGTCATCTGTTACTACATAGTAATAAATCCCCGATGGGAATTCTGGAGTGACGCCTGTTCTACCATTGCACCTATCAAGATCCCCAAGCCCTTCTGTATATTCATAATCTTGAGTAAAAGAACCTAGTGTTATTGCATTACCATTGTTAGCATTAGTGGAAGGCCTCCCTGCATCGCCAGTGCTTTTAACTTTCCAGCTAGATTTAAGGATCTTAATTGCGCTACTAGAGTCATCTGCAATAGCATATCCATAACGAACGTATATAGGAAAACCATCAGCAGCCCAGCCTATTAAAGTCATCGATTCTCCTTTTCCTAATTGAGTAACATATCTTTCTGGCACTCCATGGTAGTGATATTGCCCATTTGGTTGGACATGAGCATTATTCATGTCATCACCAAAATTAAAGGTAGTTTGGCCTAGCGCCTCAATATTCCAGTTACCGGTTCCCATTCCTAGATTACAAGAGCCTGAATCATCACACCTTCCTGCTGTACCAGGCTCAAAAGTAACTCCGTTTAATGCAATACCTGGTTCTTGGGAGGAAGATCCACTTATGTTAGATAAGAGCTGAGGAGTTAAGTTAAAAGATTTATTTATATTTACAACAGCAACTGTATTTGGGTTATGAGCATTAGGGAAGGTACCTATTTCATGGTTGGGGATCCCATTGGCGCTAAGATTTCTATTAGAAGAACTACATGTCCAAGTATAATCATATTCTGCATTGACCGATTCATCTGCATTTGTTCCGCTTCCATTAAGATTGCACATAATATTTGAAGTATTATAAGTTGCTAATATTGTTCCTGAGCCTCCATTGCCATTATTAGTATCTGAGACATTATTTGTTGAATTACTATAACTTCCGCTCCCGCTTCCGCAAGCTGATATAGCAAATAAAAACATAGTTATTAATATTTTTAAGCTATTTAAAAATAAAGGTTTAAATTTATATATTATGCTTTTCTTTTTTTTAAGATAGAATTTGTAAAACAAGAATTGCGTAAGAAAAAATGACATGATTGTATTATAATATTATTTATGAAGTTTTTTTTATATCAAATATTTTTTTTTAGTTTTTTGCTAAGCGGATGCTCTTCTTTTCCAGTATATGATAGCGAAGATACAGATCCTTTTGAGGGCTACAATAGAGCTGTATTTGAATTTAATATCACTATTGATGAGAATTTAATTAAGCCTGTAGCCTCTGGCTATAAAGATATTGTTCCTGAGATGGCACAAAAAGGTATAAATAATTTTTTTGATAATCTATCATCGCCAGTAATTATCTTAAGTGACTTTTTACAATTGAAAATTTTTAATTCTGGTGTTGATCTAAGTAGATTTTTAATAAACACTTCTTTAGGCGTTTTAGGCATTGTTGATATCGCACAGTATATTGGATTGCAGGCAAATAATGAGGATTTTGGTCAAACTTTTGGCAAATGGGGAGCCGATCAAGGTCCTTATCTCATGATTCCTTTTCTCGGGCCTTACACTGTAAGAGATTTCGTAGGTAAATTAGCTGAATACCCATTCGAGTTTCCTGATAGCTTATTTGGCGAAGAATATTTTAAGTATAGCCTAATCAGCCTTAAGCTTATTGATCAACGCTCTAGATTACTTGTAGCAGACAATGAGATAGAAGCAGCATTCGATCCCTATATTTTAGTCAGAGAAGCATATCTTCAGAGAAGATTTTTTTTGGTTCACGATGGCAATCCGCCAGAGATCGAGGGAGATTTTTTAGATGCTTATTCTGAAGAAGACTTTTTAGAACCAGAGTTATAGCTTCCATCTAGAATGGAAATAACTCCACTGATCTTAGCTATATTAGTAATTTGTTCAGGTATTTTTTCGTAGGTAATTTCTTTATCTGATTGATTAAAAAAACTTATCCATTCTAAGAGTAAACTAAGTCCAGCGCTATCAACCTTTTTTACTTTAGATAAATTAATAGTTATATTTTCTTTTAAAGAGAATAGTTTTTTTCCTATTTCTAGAGCACCATCTATAGAGTCGAAAGTAAGATCGCCTATAATTTCAAATTGAGTTGGACTAATAGTATCAATTATAAGAATATCTTTTTTTTCTGAAATCATAGTTTAATTTTCTAATCTAGAGATTACTGCGTCTAGACCATCCCGTCTTATTTCTGAGCCAAGCTGACTCCTCAGGTTTCTAACATAAGAAATACCATCTATAGAGATATCATAAACTCTCCACTTAGAGTCGTTAAGCCTAAGGTCATAGTCAACAGATACTGCTTGACCATCATTTAGTTTTACAGTGCCTCTAACAGTTGTTCGCTCGTCTTCTGGTGAGATCTGATGTGGAAAAAAACTTAATTGATTGCTTTGAAATTTTAATATACCAAAAGCATATCTTTTAACAATATAGCTATAGATAGCAATAGAAAATCGACTTTTTTGTTCTTGAGTAGCATCTCTACCATATCTTCCCAGAACCAAGTAAGCGGCATAGTTTCTATCAAAGTTAGGCAATAAGATTTTATTAATGAGAGTATAGAGCTCCTCTGAGTTAGTTTTAAAATATTCTTCTTTACCTTGAATTGCGTCAAGGGTTAATCTGGCAGTTTCTGAAACAACTAAAGAAGGAGATTCTTCTTGAGCGAGAATATTCGAGTCAAGAATTGAGAGAAAAAACAAACTCAAAAAAATAAAATTATATTTCAACAACATCAAGACTATTCATCACCTACAGATAGTAGGTATTTTCCAATAAGATCTTCTAAAACTATGGCTGATTGAGTGAACTCTATTTCACTACCTTCCACTAGTGAATCAAACGAACCACCTGGGTTTATTCCTATATATTGACCACCAAGCAGACCGGATGTGAGAATACTTGCGTCGCTATCAAGTGGAATCTGATGATACTCAGGATTAATTTTTAAAACAACTACTGCTTCAAGCCGTTCTGGATCTAAAAGGATCTGTTCAACTCTTCCTATTGTTACACCAGCCATAGTAACTGGAGCCCTTATATTTAATCCACCAATATCTTCAAATCTTGCAGTGACATCATAACCATCATCACTTAAGTAAGATTCAATATTTGTTGTTTGTGTTGTTAGAAAAAATATAGCAGCAAATCCTAACAGAATAAAAAGACCTGTTTCTAGTTCTACTGATTTTATTTTTTTCATTATTTTTCCTCTAAATTATTGCCGAAGTAATTAAATAGTCTAATATTAGCACTGTAACAGCTGAACTAACTACAGTTCTGGTTGTTGCAAGACCAACTCCTTCTGCAGATGGGCTACAATTATAGCCCTCAAATACTGCGATTAAACTCGCGGCTACTCCAAAAATAATACTTTTTATTATCCCTTCAGTTACGTCAGCTAGATCAACATTTGAGATAAGTTGTGACCAGAACACTCCTGAATCTACACCCATGAGGTTAACTGCAACGATGCATGTGCCTGTAATTCCTATAGCATTGAATATTGCTGTAAGTAAAGGCATGGATATAATTCCTCCTATAAATCTAGGAGCTATAACATATTCAATAGGATTAACTGCCATCATTTCCATAGCAGATAATTGGTCTGTAGTTTTCATTAGTCCAATTTCTGATGCTATTGCCGTCCCAGCTCGACCAGAGAATAATAAAGCTGTAACTACCGGACCAAGCTCTTTAAATAATCCTAAAGCAGAGACAGCGCCTACAGAAGTCTCTGCATCAAATCTCGCAAGTGAATCATATCCTTGAAGACCAAGCACCATCCCCACAAAGAAAGCTGAGACCATTATTATGACAAGAGATAATGCTCCTACATTATATATTTGTTTTATAACTAGCTCAGGTCTTGTATAAATAATTCGAGGTAAGCACGAGGAAATTTTAATTAGAAAAATTGTTGATGCACCTACTTTCTTAATAGCTAATATTATTGAGCAGATAAAGTCTTTTAAGAAATTATTCATAGTTAATCTGATGAGATAATGTGATTAAAATAATCACTAGCTGGAAAATGAAAGGGCACTGGACCGTCAGCCAAGCCATGAATGAATTGTTGTACTAACTTTGATTGATCAAGATTTATTTGTTGGGGAGTCCCTGAAGCAATTATTTTTTTATCTGCAATTATATAACTCCAGTCTGTTACTGAGGCAGTTTCTGGTACATCATGAGATACAATTATACTTGTTATTCCTAGCGCATCATTAAGATTTTTTATTAGTCTCAATATTACCCCCATTGAGATCGGATCAAGTCCATTGAATGGCTCATCATAAATTAGGAGCATTGGATCAAGGGCAATTGCTCTTGCTAGCGCTACTCTTCTTGCCATTCCTCCAGAGAGCTCTGAAGGCATTAGTTGATATGCTCCTCTTAGTCCAACTGCATGAAGCTTCATTAAGACAATTTTCCTAATAAGTGAATTTGGGAGTTTTGTATTTTCTTTTAATGGGAATGCTACATTTTCAAAAACATTAATATCAGTTAGAAGCGCACCTTGCTGAAAGAGCATACCAATACTTTTTCTTAGTGAAAAAAGTTTTTGATCAGAAATTTTATTTACATCAAGGCCATTAACTATAACGTCACCTTCATCAGGCCTTAGCTGACCAGCAATTAAACGTAAAAGTGTTGTCTTACCAGTCCCACTAGGTCCCATAATAGCGGTTATTTTACCCTTTGGGATAGATAAGCTTATATTATCAAAAATTTGATTATTAGCCCTTTTTAGGCTCAAATTACTAATCTCAACTATATTTTCTATATTTTTCATAATAGGCTACATTTTACTATGTAAGGCATTAATAGAATATTGAAAAATTAAATTATTACTAGTTCTTGAGGTTGTTACATGAAAAATATTGAATTATTTAAGCTATCAGAGCTAAATGTTGTAAAAAGAGGCGATGGAGTAGAGACAACTTTGTTGATCGGAGAGTCTAATTGTGAAGGAACCAGCTTTACCTCAGGCTTGACTCGTTTTCCGGTCGGCAAGAAGGTTCCTTTTCATCATCATAATTGTGATGAGCAAGTTACTATTTTAGAAGGTTCGGCAATTGTTGAGTCCGATGGAAAAAAGACATCTCTTGAGCCTTACGATACCTCTTATGTTAAAGCTGGCACTCCCCATAGATTTATTAATACTGGCGAAAACCCACTTTTAATTTTATGGATATATAACACAAGAAACGTAACACGTACTTTTAGCGATACAGGTGAAACTGTAGAGCATCTCTCTCCATCAGATATAGTTTCTTAGAATGGAGAAGGTTTCCTCGAACAAGCTCAGAATATTTATTAACCAGTGTTTAGTATCTTGTTCTTTCTCTATAGAGGATGCTTCAATTATTGCTGATCTGATGACTGAAGCAGATTTAAGTGGTGCTGATGGACATGGTATCTTTAGGCTGTCTCAATATATAAAAAGGATAAAATCAGGCGGAATAAATATAAAGCCAGATATAAATATTAATAAAGAGTCTGAATCAACTGCCTTAGTTAATGGAGATAATGGTATGGGGCATATCATTATGAACTTTGCATCAAGCTTGGCAATTGAAAAGGCCTCTAAAACAGGTATTGGTTGGGTAGGCGTAAAGAATAGTAATCACGCAGGGCCAGCCTCTCTTTATGCAAAAATGCCATTGAAAAGAGATATGATAGGAATCTATATTGCAGTTGGTAGCGCAAACCATTTACCGCCTTGGGGAGGTGTGGATATGTTGTTAAGTACAAATCCTATAGCAGTAGCAGTTCCATCGATGAATGAAAAGCCAATTATTTTAGATATGGCTACAACTGTCACTGCCTATGGAAAAATAAAAACTGCTGCCCAGAAGAATGAAAAGATACCAGAAGGATGGATGGTAGATAAACTAGGTAATTCAATCACAGATCCTAATAAGTCTTCAGAAGGTTTTTTGCTTCCCATCGGCGACTATAAGGGTTATGGGCTCGCTTTGATTTTTGGCATTTTAGCTGGCACTTTAAACGGTGCTGCTTTTGGGAAGGATGTTATTGATTTTAATTCTGACTTTATAACGCCAACAAATACTGGTCAATTGATTATAGCTTTATCAATCGAGAGATTCTCCTCTCTCGAAGTGTTTAAGCAAAGCATAGATAAAGTTATTAAATCTATGAAAAGTTCTGAAAAATTGCCTGAAGCTGAAGAGATTAGAGTTCCAGGTGAAGGAAGTGAGAGGATAAGAAAAGAGCGTCAAGTTAATGGTATTCCTATTGATTCGAAGCTAATTGAAAAATTGAATAATTTGGCTAAAGATCTTAAAGTTAAACCAATACAGGTAATTTAAATGCATATAATAACATTTATATACATTTATCACCATTTACCTATATTTTCCATGGACTTCCAAGGCTCTTTGACTTCTAATGGCTCTCCTTTTTGAAGTAATTCGATAGATATATTATCTGGTGATCTAATAAAAGCCATTTTCCCATCTCTTGGAGGCCTATTGATAGCTACACCATGATTAATTAGTCTTTGGCATAATGCATAGATATCATCTACTTCGTAAGCAACATGACCAAAGTTTCTTCCTTCATTATATTCTTCTGATTCCCAATTGTATGTTAGCTCTAACGGACACTCTTCTTGTCCCTCAGGAGCAATAAATATTAGTGAATATTTGAATTCAGGCCTATCGACTCTCTTAATTTGTTTTAATCCTAGCTTTTCACAATAAAACTCTAATGATTTTTCAATATCACTAACTCTTACCATTGTGTGTAAATATTTCATTATGACCTTCTATGTGTTGTAAATAGAAATATATTAACAATTTTTAGCCTCTATTACTTTAAGAAGAAGTTTTTAGTAAATCATGAGATAATACTTATAGTTATTAATTAAGAGTCTATATTTATGGCAGATTTTCAAGGAATTCCCATTATTACTTCTGGATCTAAATACAAGACGGATAATGGCTTTAATGCTATTAAGAATGGTATAAAAAAAAACTCAACTCAAATAAAGCCAAATATAGAAAAACCATCCTGGTTGAAGGCTAAGATTCCAGGAGGTAAGAATTTTAATAATGTTAAAAAAATAGTTAAAACACATTCATTATCCACTGTTTGCGAAGAATCATTTTGTCCAAATATTGGCGAATGCTGGTCTAATGGAACAGCAACAATTATGCTTATGGGCTCAGTTTGTACAAGAGCTTGTAAGTTTTGTGCCGTGGATACAGGCAATCCAAAAGGATGGTTAGATGTAGATGAACCTAGTCACGCAGCAAATTCTGTTAAGCTAATGGATTTAAACTATGTAGTTTTAACTTCAGTTGATAGAGACGATATTGAAGATGGAGGCGCACAGCACTATGCTAGCTGTATCAATGCAATAAAAGATCTTTCTCCAAAAACTACCGTTGAAGCTTTAACACCAGATTTTTCTGGGAAAATTTCTTCATTACAGACCTTGTTAAACTCAGGCATAGAAATTTTTGCTCAGAATCTAGAGACAGTTAAAAGACTAACTCATTATGTCAGAGATATAAGAGCTGGTTATGAACAAACACTTAATTTACTTTTTGAGGCAAAGAAGATTAAACCAGATATAATAACCAAGACTAGCTTAATGGTAGGAATAGGAGAAAAAGATTCTGAAATAAAACAAACACTGAATGATTTGATAGAAATTGGCGTCGATATTGTAACTATTGGACAATACTTGCGACCTACTATGAATCATTTGCCTGTAGATAGATATGTCCACCCAAAAATATTTAATCAGTATAGAGATTGGGGTATGGATCTAGGCTTTATGGAGGTTGTATCTGGGCCACTGGTTAGATCTAGCTATAGAGCTGATAGAGTTTTTGAAAAAAATAATGTAGGTTTATAATTTATTTTGAAAAATTAATGATAGATTTTCTCTCAAATTATGGTTTATTTTTAGCTAAATTTATAACAATTTTTATCCTTGTTATATTTGGTCTAATTATTATTGTTTCCTCTTTGAAAAAAGCTCCAAAATCTGAAGGCTTAACCGTTGAAAGTCTAAACAAGAGATATAAGGATTTAGAGGATTCATTAAGATTAATTGTGGATGGCTCAGAAAAGTATAAAAAAAAATCTAAAGAAAGAAAAAAAACTGATAAATTATTTTTGAAGAAAGGATCAAAAAGAGCAAGAACTTTTGTCTTGGATTTTAAGGGTGACATAAGAGCTTCAGCAACAGCATCGCTTAGAGAAGAAGTTTCTGCAATACTTTCAATTGCAAATAAAAAAGATGAAGTCTTAGTAAGGCTCGAAAATCCTGGTGGAACAGTTCATGAGCATGGCTTAGCTGCTTCACAGCTAATGAGGATAAGAGATAAAGATATTGGTTTGATCATATCAGTTGATAAAGTTGCTGCAAGCGGGGGCTATCTCATGGCATGTGTTGCGGATAATATAATAGCCGCACCCTTTGCTATAATTGGCTCAATAGGCGTGATTGCACAGATCCCAAATTTCAACAGATTTTTAGAAGAGAAGGGAGTTGATTTTGAGCAAGTTACTGCAGGTAAACATAAACGAACCTTAACAATGTTTGGAAAAAATACTGAAGAAGGAAGGAAGAAAATAAAGCAAGAATTAGAAGATGTTCATGATTTATTTAAAAACCAGATATCAGAATATAGACCAAAAATTGATCTAAATGAAGTTGCTACTGGTGAGCATTGGTATGGAATTACAGCTTTAAATTTAAATTTGATTGATGAAATAAAAACTAGCGATGATTTTCTTATAGAAAAATCAAAAAAAAGAGATATATATTTAGTCTCATATAAGAGGAAGGCTTCTTTGCGGGATCGTTTATTTGGCGAAGCAGAGGCTCTCTTGTCAAAAATATAATTAATCAAATCAATGATTCCCCTAAGCGATGATAACCCAACTTCTTCTCGCCCTTATGTTACTTTAATAATTTTATTCTCTTGTTTATTTATTTTTCTAATACAAATTTCTTTAAGTGATGTAAACGATAGAGCATTTATCTATGCGCTGGGATTTATTCCTGCAGTTACTTTCGGTTATGCGAATCTTCCCTCTGAGTTAATATGGATTCCATCATCGTTAACTATTCTTAGCTCGATGTTTCTTCATGGAGGGTTTTTTCATGTTGCTAGTAATATGCTTTATTTATGGATATTCGCAGATAATATAGAAGATAAAATAGGGCATAAAAATTTTTTTATATTCTACCTTCTTTGCGGGATAGTAGCTGCAATGGCTCAAGCACTACCCGAAACTACGTCTAGAATACCCATGATTGGAGCTAGCGGTGCTGTTTCCGGTATTTTAGGCGCATATTTATTTTTATATCCTAAGGCTAAAATACTTGTGGTTATACCATTCTTTATTTTTTATACTCTCAGACTGCCTGCTTTTATTGTTTTGGGAATGTGGTTTTTTGGACAGCTTTTTAATTCAATGCAGACTAATGAAGGAGAAGGAGGCGTGGCTTTTAGGGCACATGTAGGAGGCTTTGTTGCTGGTCTTCTTCTGATAAGGTTTTTTATCAAAGCGAGACAGAAAAAAAATAAAGAGTATTACACTAAATAGGAATCCAGATATGACAGACATAGCAGGTCGTTTACTTAATTTTAAAAAAGATGAGTTAAGCTCAGCATTACTATCGGCATTATTTTATTTTAGTATTTTATGTGGTTATTTTTTTCTTAGGCCAGTAAGAGAAGCTATGGGAATTTCTGGAGGAATGGGACAGCTAAGATGGTTATTTATTATTACTTCCTTTTCTTCGCTAGCACTAGTTTTAGTTTTTGGTGCTGTAGTTAGTAAATTTAATAGAAGTAAGTTTATACCTATTGCCTATGCTTTTGTTATATTTTGTCTTTTATGTTTTTCAGGTCTTTTATTTATAGACGCTCGTTCTGGTGGTGGATTTATTGGCTCTGGTGTAGAGACTATTTTCGCTAGAAATATTGGGTATTTTTTCTTTGTTTGGCTAAGTGTTGTAAATCTTTTTGTTAATAGTCTTTTCTGGGCCTTTATGGTTGATATCTTTAATGTTGATCAAGGCAAGAGGCTTTTTGCATTTATCGGTATTGGAGGAACATTAGGTGCTATTTTTGGCTCCTGGGCTACAGATCTAATTAGTAATGCCTCTGCCTCAGCATATTTGCCGACCATCCTTATGCTAATTGGTGCTTTTTTCTTCTCAATAGCAATAATTGTTATGAGGCTCCTAGATAGAATAAATAGAGATTTATCTTCTGACAATGTCAGAATTAGCTCCAGTAAAAATAATCAATCTTATGAACCAATAGGAGGAAAATTTTTTGATGGGGTTAGAGCTGTTATTTTTTCACCTTATTTACTTGGTATAGCAGTTTATATATTACTAATGGCCGTATCTAATACTTTGATTTATTTTACTGTTGCTCAAGGGGTCTTAGATAATAATGATTCTTTTAGTCAGCGCGTCAGTGGTTTTGCACAATTTGATATGCTAGCTCAGATAGCTACTTTAATTACACAGATTTTCGTTACAACAAGAATTATAAAGAGTATTGGCATAGGATGGACTTTGTCTATTCTGCCGCTAGTGACTATGGCTGGATTTGCTGTACTTGCAATTTGGCCTATTTACGGAGTAATAGCAATTTTTCAAGCACTTCATAGAGCCACTAGATATGCTATCTCAAGACCTGCCCGAGAAACTTTGTTTAGTGTGGTGACACCTTCTGAGAAATATAAGGCTAAACCTCTGATTGATGTTTTTCTTTACAGAGGTGGTGATGTTGTAGGAGCTGGGATTGATGGAATGCTCAGATCACTTGGGGCTTCCCTAACTTCGGTGGCTTCTGCAACAGTTCCCCTTGTGGTTCTGTGGTGTATTCTTTCAATTTCATTAGGCAAGGCTCAAAAGAGGAAAGATCAAGGGCGCTAACCTTTTTATTTGATTTATAATGTCTGAGAAGTCTTTTAATATTGATTGGGATTCCATTGATTATGTATTTACTGATATGGACGGGACAATTTTAGATTTAGATTTTGATAATTTTTTTTGGTTAGAAGTAGTGCCAGAAAAGTATGCAGAAAAACATGATTTAACAGTTAGCCAATCTAAGAGCATGCTTTTCCCTGAGTTTAAGTCTATACAGGGAAGTTTAGAATGGTATTCTATTGATTATTGGTCGGATAAATTAGATCTTGATATTTATAATATAAAATGGGCCTATAAAGATAAGATTAGATACTTATTTAGAGCTAAAGAGTTTTTAAATGTATGTAGAGAAATGAACAAAAGAACTTTTTTAGTAACCAACGCCCATCCAAAAACATTAGAAATTAAAGATTTTGTGACAGGAATTAAATCTATGGTTAGTAGGTCAGTGTGTTCTTTCGACTACCAATATCCAAAAGAAAATATAGAGTTTTGGGTTAATTTTAATAGAGATGTTGATTTTGATCCCTGCAGAACTATTTTTATTGATGATAATGAGAAAGTATTAAAATCAGCGAAAGATTTTGGTATTAAGAATCTTCTAGCTATTCAATTGCCTGATTCAAGTAAAGACTCTCAACGAATAGTTGACTTTAATGCAGTAGATGGAGTTTGCGAGATTTTAGATAAATACATTTAGTGCTTGCAAAATTCTAATTTAAAGGTTAAAAAGGTAGTTATCTAATTGAATTTTCCTTTTTTCCATTTTCCGTTTATTTTTTGAGCTCATTGATTAGGGATTTATTATAACTTTTTTAGTCTTAATTTTTTATTTTCTGATTTTTAAAAAAAAGTTTTTTTGGAGGTAGCTTAAGTTGACTAGTAGCCATGTAGTTCACACAACTGACGATAATTTCGATACTGATGTAATTAAATCTGATAAGCCTGTTCTTATGGATTTCTGGGCCGATTGGTGTGGGCCTTGTAAGATGATAGCACCTCTTTTAGACAGTATTGCAGAGGAGTACGCAGACCGTTTGAAAGTAGTTAAGCTTAATATAGATGAGCACCAACAAATTGCTCCAAAATACAATGTTAGGAGTATTCCCACTTTGCTAGTTTTTAAAGATGGGGAAGTTGCTGGTCAACAAGTTGGCGCAGTTTCTAAAGCGCAGTTGACTAAATTTATCGATGGAATTATATAGGTTTTTTTAAGGAGGATTTTTGGAACATCTAAATAAATCTCATTCAAAGGATACGGGTAGGCAGCCTAGATCTAAAAATAAAAGAGGTCCTAGAAGGAAAAGACCTTCCTATAGGGAGGAATTTCCTGATGACGAAGCTTTTGAAATTATTCCTTCCGAGGAGCTAGAGCTAACAAAGAAAAATATGAATCTTTCTGAACTAAAGACCAGGCCTATTGCAGATCTTTTAGAAACTGCATCAAAGATGGGCCTAGAAGGCTTAGCTAGGTCAAGAAAGGAAAATATCATTTTTGCGATACTTAAATGCCACGCAAAAAACGGAGAAAATATTTTTGGTGAAGGAGTGCTTGAAATATTACAGGATGGATTTGGATTTCTACGATCTCCAGACAGCTCATATCTAGCTGGCCCTGATGATATTTACATGTCGCCTAGTCAGATAAGAAAATTTAATTTAAGGACAGGAGATACTGTTTCTGGCCTAGTAAGGCCACCTAAGGATAGTGAACGCTATTTTGCAATGCTTAAGGTTGGTCAAATAAACTACGATTCTCCTGATGCAATTAGAGGGAAGGTCCTCTTCGAGAATCTTACACCGCTTTTTCCTAAAGATAAGTTGGGCTTAGAGCAGGGCAATGGTAGTACTGAGGATTTAACAGCTAGAATTATTGACATGGTTTCTCCTATAGGGAAGGGGCAAAGAGGCTTAATTGTTTCTCCCCCAAAAGCTGGAAAGACAATGCTCCTTCAAAATGTTGCTGCCTCTATTGTTGAAAATCAGCCTGAATGTGAATTAATTGTTCTTCTGATTGATGAACGTCCAGAAGAAGTTACAGAGATGGAAAGGACGGTTAGAGGAGAGGTGGTCTCAAGTACTTTTGATGAACCAGCAACTAGACATGTGCAAGTTGCAGAAATGGTTATAGCAAAAGCAAAAAGATTAACTGAGCATAAAAAAGATGTAGTGATCCTATTAGATTCAATTACTAGGCTTGCAAGAGCATATAACACTGTAGTGCCTTCTTCTGGGAAGGTTCTTACTGGTGGAGTTGACGCTAATGCATTACAGAGGCCTAAGAGATTTTTCGGAGCAGCTAGAAATATAGAAGAGGGAGGCAGTCTAACGATTATTGCAACTGCTCTCGTAGATACAGGCTCAAAAATGGATGATATTATTTATGAAGAATTCAAAGGTACTGGCAACTTAGAGGTTCATCTTGATAGGAGAATTGCTGAGAAAAGAGTTTATCCTGCTATTAATATAAATAAGTCCGGCACTAGGAAAGAAAATTTATTAATTGATGATGAAGAGCTACAAAAAATTTGGATTCTGAGGAAAGTTTTACACCCAATGGATGAGATAGCGGCAATTGAGTTTCTACTAAATAAAATGCAAGATTCAAAAACAAACTCTGATTTTTTTGAAGCTATGAAGAGATAGTTATACTTTCATCATAGTTTTCTATCTATAGCTCTATAGCCTATATCGCTTCGATAAAATGAGTTTTTCCACTCTATTTTTTGGACGGCTTCATATGCCTTTTTTTGTGCCTTAGAAACAGTTTCCCCAAGCGCTGTAACACATAGAACTCTTCCTCCATTTGTTACTACGACATCTTTTGTTTTTTTAGTTCCAGCATGAAAGATTTTGACTTTATTTAGTTCAGGATCCTCCAATCCATATACTTCATGACCTATTTTATATTTTTCGGGATATCCCCCACTTGCAATCACTACACCTAGAGAACTCATATCATCCCAAATGACTTTAGTTTGGCTAAGCTTCCCCTCAAAGGATTTTAGGCAAAGATCAATGATATCTGATTTCATTCTCAGCAAGATTGGTTGTGCTTCAGGATCTCCTAGTCGACAGTTAAATTCAATCACTTTCGGCCTATTATTTTTATCAATTATAAGGCCAGCATATAGAAAGCCCCTATAGTATATTCCTTCTTTATCTAAGCCATCAACCGTAGGATTCATAATATTTTCCATAATTTTTTTATGAATAGCATTGGTCACTATTGGTGCTGGTGAGTAAGCGCCCATTCCTCCCGTATTAGGACCTAGATCTTTTTCGTCTCTTGTTTTATGATCTTGCGATGATGCTAGAGGTAAGATATCTTTACCATCAACCATTGCTATAAAGCTAGCCTCTTCTCCCTCAAGAAATTCTTCGATAACTATAGTTTTTCCAGCCTCACCAAATTTTTTTTTGTCTAATATCTCTTTTATTATCCTTTCGGCATAGTTTTTTTCTTCAGCTATTATTACCCCTTTTCCAGCAGCTAAGCCATCTACCTTGATTACTGCGGGAAAGCCAATTTCATCTAAAAAATTGATAGCCGAATTAGAGTTAGTAAAAGACTTATAATTAGCTGTTGGAATATTATATTTTGATAAAAATTCTTTGGTAAATTTTTTAGACCCTTCAAGTTTTGCGGCTGAAGAATTAGGACCAAAACATAATAGATTTTCTTTTTCAAACTTATCTACTATTCCATCAACAAGGTATTGCTCAGGACCAACTATTGTTAGTTGGATATTCTCAGATTTAGCTAATTTAATAAATGATTCATTATCATAGTTTGTTAGTGAAATATTTCTTACTTTTGGCTCATTTAGTGTTCCAGCATTTCCTGGAGTAACTATGACTTGAGACACAAGAGGAGATTGAGCTGCTTTCCATGCCAGTGCATGCTCCCTTCCTCCGCTACCTATAATTAAAACTTTCATTTTAGTGTCTAAAATGCCGAATACTAGTTAGGAGCATTGATATATTTTTTTCGTTAGCAGCATTTATAACCTCTTGGTCTCTTAAAGAGCCACCGGGCTGGATAATTGATTGAATACCATATTCTGCAACCAAGTCAATTCCATCTCTGAATGGAAAAAATGCATCAGAGGCTAGAGAGCAACCATCAAAATTAAATCCCATATCCTTTGCTTTTTGAACAGCAAGCTTAACGCTATCAATTCTACTCATTTGACCCGCACCTATACCTATAACTTGTTTATTTTTAACTAAAACTATTGCGTTTGATTTCACATATTTAGCTATTTTCCAGCCAAAAAGAAGATCATCTTTCTCTTTCTTTGAAGGACCTTTTATTGTTACCTTTTTGACGCTTAGTTTATTATTGATAGCACTATCAGAATCTTGCAAAAGAAAGCTAGTACCAAGTGATTTTAGATTTTTGGAGTACTGAGATTGATCTCCTGTTTCAAGCACTCTTATTTTCTTCTTTTGTTTTAATATCTCTATGGCTTCATTATTAATTTCTGGTGCGATAATGACTTCTACAAATTGATTGTTAATAATTTCTTGAGCAGTATTTGAGTCTAAAGGATTATTAAAAGCAATAATCCCCCCGAAGGCAGATATAGTGTCTGATTTATAAGCAAGTTTATATGCATTAAGATTTGATGAAGATATAGCCCCGCCACATGGGTTGGCATGCTTCACAATCACACAGCCTGAACTATCTAAGGTATTAACACATTCAAAAGCTGATAGAGCATCCACTAGATTATTATATGAAAGTGTATCACCTTGAATTTTTCTTTTATAAAATAATGACCCCTTTCCTTGAGTATAAAGAGCAGCTTTTTGATGAGGATTTTCCCCATATTTTAAATCAAATTTTTTCTCCATAGATAAATGAATATTATCTGGGTATTGATCATTTCCACCAAATTTCTGGTTAAAATAGTTACTGATGTCGCCATCATATTTTGCTGTGTAGTTAAATGCTTTTAGGGCAAGTTGTTGCCTAAATTTTAGGTTATTTCCCCCAGTTTTAATTATTTTTAAAGTTTCTACATATTGGGAAGGGTCAACTACTATCATAGTTCTATTATAATTTTTTGCTGCAGCTCTGATCATTGTAGGACCGCCAATATCAATATTTTCAATAATTTCTTCCTCTGAAATACTTGGGTCCAATACTTTATTCATAAAAGGGTAGAGATTAACTACGATTAAATCTATCTTCTCAAACCCATTATTTTTTAAGACTATATCATCTTGAGGCTCTCTCGCTAGTATACCTGCATGGATAGCGGGATGAAGAGTTTTAACTCTACCATCCATAATTTCAGGAAAATTAGTTTTTTTAGATATATCAGTTACCTGAATGCCAGAATCTTTTAATTTACTGTAAGTTCCACCAGTAGAAGTAATTTCAAAAGAAAGCTTAACTAATTCTTTTGCAAAATCAACTATACCATCTTTATCAGAAACACTAATTAAAGCTTTATAGTTTGTATTTTTAGTTTGATTGATCACTTAATATTATAATCTTTGAGTTTCTTCCTGAGTGTGCCTCTACTTATACCAAGAATTTCGGCTGCATGACTTTGATTCCCTTCAGAAAAATCCATGATAGTTTTAAACATAGGCTTTTCTATTTCCCCTATAACTAATTTATATAGGTCAGTTGGTTTATAGCCATTTAAGCTTTTGAGATATTTTTTAATTGCTTTTTCTGTTCCCACGTTGAGCAATTCTTTACTGGAGTCTTTACTAACTTTTTTATTTTTTTTTGTCACAACGCTCCTCCCAGAACGTATATTTTAAATTATTAACTATTCATAAATTTTTAGTTAGAAATATTAGACTATATAGATAGCTACTATCATGAAATAAATTTCAGATCTCGTTATGATCATATCATCAAATAAAATTAATAAAAGATTGTTTTTTTATTTTTTTTAGGGGCTATAATTTTTAACTGTTTAATTGCCGTACGGCTTCATTTAAGACCTAGGCGGTTTTCAATATAATGAATATCTGTCCCGCCATTTTTAAATGCATCATGCCTAAAAATTTCTTGATGCAAAGGTATATTTGTTTTAATTCCCTCTATGATAGTTTCATTTAGCGCAGAGGCCATTTGAGCTAAGGCAGATTTTCTATCTTGAGAATAAGAGATTAATTTTCCAATCATTGAGTCATAGTTTGGCGGTACTTTGTATCCCGTATAAATATGGCTATCTACTCTTATGCCTAGTCCTCCAGGAGGATGCCACATATTTATTTTGCCTGGTGAGGGCATAAATGTCTTAGGATCTTCGGCATTTAACCTACATTCAAAGGCATGCCCGGTTAAGACTACATCCTTTTGACTAAAGGAGAGTTTATTCCCACCAGCAATTAATAGCTGTTCTTTAACTATGTCTTTTCCAGTAATCATTTCGGTTATTGGATGCTCTACCTGTAGTCGAGTATTCATTTCTATAAAGTAAAATTCACCATCCTGATAGAGAAATTCAAAGGTACCAACACCCTGATAACCAATTTTAGTACAGGCTTTAGTGCAGAGTGAGCCCATTCTGTTTCTTTCAGCCGGAGTTATTCCAGGCGCAGGGGCCTCTTCAATAATTTTCTGGTGTCTTCTTTGCATAGAGCAGTCTCTTTCACCTAGATGAACCACATTCCCTTTTTTGTCTGCAACAATTTGGAATTCTATGTGTCTAGGATGGCTTAGGAACTTTTCCATATATACTTCTTCATTACCAAATGCCGCTAAAGCTTCACTTTTAGTAACATCTATTGCTGTATGTAATGATGCATCAGTATGAACAACTCTCATCCCTCTTCCGCCACCACCCGCAGATGCTTTTATAATAACGGGGTAGCCAATTTTTTTTGCTAAAGCTATATTTTTCTTTTTATCGTTCGATAAAGATTCATCAGATCCGGGAACGCATGGAATACCAGCTGCAATCATAGCTTTCTTTGCTGATATTTTATCTCCCATTTTTTGGATAGTTTCTGATTTTGGACCGATAAAGGTAAATCCACTTTGTTCTACTCTTTCAGCAAAATCAGCATTTTCAGATAAAAATCCATAACCTGGATGGATGGCAACAGAATCAGTAACTTCTGCAGCGGCAATGATTGAAGGCATGTTAAGGTAGCTTTCTGAAGAAGGGGCCTTGCCTATACATACGGCTTCATCAGCTAAAAGAACATGTTTTAAATTTGCGTCTACTTCAGAGTAAACGGCTACAGTCTTTATTTCTAATTGTTGGCAAGCTCTAATTATTCTAAGAGCTATCTCTCCTCGATTAGCTATCAATACTTTATCGAGCATTATATTATGAAGGCTCAACTATAAATAAAGGTTGCCCATATTCAATTGGGGATCCATTTTCTACTAATATGCTCACAACCTTGCCTTTAATTTCTGATTCTATCTGATTCATCATCTTCATTGCTTCGATAATGCAAACGGTATCTCCAGGATCAATATTAGAGCCAATGCTAACGTAAGGTTTTGATCCAGGTTTTGGGCTAGTATAAAAAGTACCTACCATAGGAGAATTAATTTCTACTCCTAGGGCTCCTGAGGGATCCTGTTTATTTTTATCATTTATTTCACTATTTTGTTCAACAGTAATCTGATTGAGATTTGCAGTTTCGTTTTTTACAGTTAATTGTTTAGTAATTCTTATTGATTCTTCGCCCTCAGAAATCTCTATTTCTGAAAGTGATGAGCTCTCTAAAAGCTCTATCAGTTTTTTTATTTTTCTAACATCCATTATTTATCCTTATTTAGGTAGCTTCTAGCAGAGATTAGTGCAACCTCGTAACTAGTCAATCCAAATCCAGTTATTGTGCCGATGGCTATATCAGAGAAAAAAGATTTTTTTCTAAATTCTTCTCTTTTATAAATATTTGATATATGAACTTCAATAAAAGGTATTTCAACTGCAAGAAGTGCATCTCTTATTGCAACACTAGTATGAGTAAAAGCAGCTGGATTAAAAATAATAATTTCATACTTTTCTTTTTTTGATTTATGTATCCAATCAAGAATTTCATGTTCAGCATTGCTTTGAAAGCAGGTTATCTTATCTCCGCTTTTATTGCATTCGCTAGTAAGGGTTTTCTCTATTTCTGAAAGAGTAATTGTGCCATACACATCAGTTTCTCGTTTGCCTAGTAGATCTAGATTAGGCCCATTTATTAATAAAATTTTATACATTTTTCTCAATTATCATTTTAAAAGATATTAGATGATTTTAACGTAATATAACAACATTTACAAACTTATAAAGTCTATAAATTGTAATAATTTTGAAAATAGATCTATAGATCGAGTTTTTTTAGTCCTAACTCTAGATCTAATGGGAGTAATTCACCTACATGAGAGTCTACAATAAGACCATCTTTTGTGATAAAAAATGTTAAAGGAAGTGCAAAAATATTGATACCAAAAGTTTTTGCTACTTCTATTGCATCAGTTTGCCCTATAAGAATAGGGTAGTTAAAATCCATCTCCTCAATAAAAGCTTTTACTGGCTCTAATCTATCTACAGCTATACCTATGACCTGAGTAGGACCACCTTGAGATTGGTGATCCTTTAGTAGGGGTATTTCTCTTAAACAAGGCGCACACCAAGTAGCCCAGAAATTAATTATTAGATGTTTATCTTTCCATCTACTTATAGAAATTGGATTGCCATCAATATCATTAAGTGTGAAGTCAGGCATAGATTTTATAATATTTGAAGTTTGTATTGGTATGTTATCTTCATCGATCATAGGGGTAAGGGTCCTATAACCAACATATAGAGTAAGTGCGAGACAGCTTAGGAAAATCGTAGATATTGTGGGTACATGCTTCATAGTATTTATATTTCAGTTAAATAATTTAATTTTTGAATAAGCTCTTCCTTTGAGATGAATCCTACAGTTCTTAGACCAGCAATCTCATTACCTTCCTTATTATAAAAAATAATTGTAGGTGGTCCAAAGCTATTTAATTCCTTCAATAAATTTTTGTCAGAATTAGTATTATTTGTAACATCTATTTGAAGTAATATAAAATCTTTAGTTTTATTAACTACCTCTTCATCTGAAAATGTGTATCTTTCAATCTCTTTACAGGTTATGCACCATTCAGCAGTTAGCTCTAGCATAATAGGCTTTTCTAAAGTAACAGCATTTTTTATATTTTCTTCAAGGTGATTAGTACTAATAATACTCTTAAATTCTAGCTTTTCTTCAGTTGTGATATTTTGATTGTTTGCTTTAAATAATTCCGAAGGTATGAAAGGATTTTTAGTTGATAAGAATTGACCAGTAATAATGCTTAGAGAATATAAACAAGCAATTAAGCCTAAGATACCAAAGATATAATTGCTAGAAGATTTAATTTTTTTATTTAGATTTGTTCCCATTGATATCCCGGCAAAAAGAATCAACATAGCCCATAAAGTTATTATTATATTATTTGGTGTTACTCGCTCAAGCATCCAAATAGCTAGTGCTAGGATAAAAAAACCAAAAACTTTTTTTATGTATATCATCCACGGACCTGATCTAGGCAAGAATTTACCCGCCGTAGTGCCTATAATTATTAAAGGGGTTCCCATTCCTAAGCTTAAGCTAAATAGTGAAATTGAGCCCTTTATTACGTCTCCATTTTGACTTATTACCGCTAGAGTAGCCACTAAGGGAGGGGCAATACAAGTGGTGACAATTAGTGCTGACAACACACCGATTGAAAACGTCCCAAGCAAGGTACCTTTTTTCTGGGTGTTAATAATATTATTTATGAATGAATTTACTCTACTCGGTAGAGCGATCTCAAAAAAATCAAACATACTTAACGCGAGCAATAGAAATACTAATGAGAAAGATATAATTAGCCAAGGCTCTTGAAAGGCTGCTTGTAGTTGATATCCTAAGGTAGCAGCAATTGCTCCTCCAATAGTATATGTAAAACACATACCCATTACATATGTAACTGAAAGAATAAATGCTTCTAAAGTAGATATATTTTTTTTCTGCCCAACTATTATTCCAGAAACAATAGGCATGAGAGGCAGAACGCAGGGTGTGAATGATAGTAATAATCCGAATCCATAGAAAGTTAATAATACTAGCCAGAATGGACCACTCATTATCATTTCTTTTAGCCTATCTTGCTCTGAGATAACTGGCCTTTCATAAGATGATAAATCAAATGAGTATATGCTTGGTATTATTAAGTTAATATTTTTTTCTATCGGCGGGTAACAAATAGTATCTTTTTTACAGCCTTGATAATTTATTTTTAAAACTGAGTTTAATTCTTGAGGACTAATTCTTGAAAAAGGTATTTTTATTTCTGCATAGTTATAGTGAACCTCTACATTTCCAAAAAATTCATCAAAATTAAAAGTTGATGATGAAAAGGATGGGGTACCTATTTGTATTTGATTATCTGGTGAAAAAAGAAATTTATCCTTATATAAATAATAACCATCTTCGATAATCCAAGAAACAGTTAATTCATTTGGCTGATCAACCCTAGTTTGAATAACAAATGCTTGTTCAGGGTCAAGTATTTCTTCTGTATTGCCAAATGAAAATAAATTTTGAGAAAATATACTACCAATACTTAGTAAGTAGACCAAGATAAAGATAGTTATTTTACTTAACAAAGGCTTACTCAATGGAGACATTTTTTTCTATCCAATTTAGATATTCAAAGGAACCCTTCATGATAGGTATTGCTATTATCTCAGGCAATTCATAGCTAGACATTTTTTTTATTAGCGCCTCTATTTCTTGATATTTTTCATCAATAGTTTTTATAATTAATAAAGATTCTTTTTCATTATGAATTTTCGATTTCCATAGAAAACTAGAGCTCATATTATCAAATCTATTGACGCATGCTGCTAAACTATTTGAAATAATTTTTTCTGTTAGCCTAATGGCCTCTTCAGAGTTTGGACAAGTAGTTATAATAATTAAAGTTTTTTTACTCATATTTAGCTTATTTTTAGTCAATAAATTCATCAAAGTAAACTAATTTAGCAAGATTAATATCATTTATTTTTAAAATTACCCTTGAAAATTAAAAGTTCATCATTATTATTAGCAGTCTAGGTAGCAGAGTGCTAAATGTATTTTAGCTATTTATTTTTTTTATTTTATTAATCAATAAGTTATAGAGGGAGACCTAAGTGATGAAAATTCGTCCCTTACAAGATCGCGTCGTAATAAGGCGTACTGAAGAGGAGCGTACCTCTCCTGGAGGTATTGTTATTCCAGATTCAGCAACTGAAAAGCCTATCAGGGGTGAAGTAGTTGCTGTTGGAAATGGTAAAGCACTTGATAGCGGTTCAATTAGACCGATTGATCTCAAAGTTGGAGAAACAGTCTTATTTGGAAAGTATTCAGGTACAGAGGTAAAAGTTGATGGTGAAGAGCTAGTAGTCATGCGTGAAGAAGACGTTATGGCTGTTATTGAAAAGTAATTTATCATAATTTTTTTTTACAAATTGTAGATTTTTGGGAGACTAGTAATTATGTCTAAAGAAGTAAAGTTTGCTGACGACGCGCGTCAGCGTATGCTTCAAGGTGTTAATGTACTTGCTAATGCAGTTAAAGTAACACTTGGGCCAAAGGGTAGAAATGTCGTTTTAGAAAAAAGTTTTGGTGCGCCTACTGTAACCAAAGATGGTGTTTCTGTAGCAAAAGAAATTGAGCTAGAAGATAAGTTTGAGAATATGGGAGTGCAGATGGTAAAAGAGGTTGCTTCTCAAACTTCGGATGCTGCGGGTGATGGAACAACAACAGCTACTGTCTTGACACAAGCCATAGTTAGAGAAGGTTTGAAGATTGTTGCAGCTGGACTAAACCCAATGGATTTGAAGAGAGGGATTGACAAAGCATCTTCTTCTTTGACCAATGAGCTTGGGAAGCTTTCACAACCATGTGAAGATGATAAGTCTATTGCTCAAGTTGGTACCATTTCAGCAAACTCTGATGATGAGGTTGGAAGTATTATTGCAGAATCAATGGGCAAGGTAGGAAAAGAAGGTGTAATAACCGTAGAAGAAGGTTCTGGTTTGGCAAATGAGTTAGATGTTGTTGAGGGCATGCAATTTGATCGCGGCTACTTATCACCTTATTTCATTAATGAGCAAGCCAGTCAATCTGTAGAGCTAGAAAATCCTTATATTTTGATTCATGATAAAAAAATATCGAATATAAGGGAGTTATTGCCACTTCTAGAGAGCGTTGCTAAGTCAAGTAGACCGTTATTAATTATAGCGGAAGATGTTGAAGGCGAGGCTTTAGCCACTTTAGTAGTTAATAATTTGAGAGGTATTGTTAAAGTCGCTGCTGTAAAAGCTCCAGGATTTGGAGATAGGCGTAAGGCAATGCTTCAAGATATTGCTATTCTCGCTAGTGGTCAGGTTATTTCTGAGGAGGTTGGTCTTTCGCTTGAAAAAGCTACTTTAGAGGATTTAGGAGAGGCTAAGAAAGTTCAAATCACAAAGGAAAATACAACTGTGATTGACGGTGCCGGAAGCGCTGAAGATATTAAATCTAGAGTTGATCAAATTAATTCTGAGATTGAAGAATCTTCTTCTGACTATGACAAAGAGAAGTTACAAGAAAGAGTAGCTAAGCTAGCAGGAGGCGTTGCAGTAATTAAGGTAGGCGCTGCAACAGAAATTGAAATGAAAGAGAAGAAAGCAAGAGTAGAAGATGCTCTTCATGCAACAAGAGCTGCTGTAGAGGAAGGTGTTGTTCCTGGTGGTGGGGTTGCATTAGTTAGAGCTCTGAAAGTTCTTGATAAGCTTAAAGGCGATAATGATGACCAAAATGCTGGTATAAATATCCTCAGAAAAGCAGTTGAAGAACCATTGAGGCAAATTGTTTCTAATGCTGGAGAAGAAGCTTCGGTCATTTTAAATGAGGTAATGAATGGTAAAGGTAACTATGGCTACAATGCAGCAACTGGAGAATATGGTGATATGGTTGAGTATGGAATTATAGATCCAACTAAAGTTACCAGACTTGCATTACAGAATGCAGCATCTGTAGCAGGCTTGCTTCTCACTACTGAGGCCATGATAGCTGATGCACCAAAGAAAGATGATGTAGCGGCTCCACCAATGCCTGATATGGGCGGCATGGGCGGCATGGGCGGCATGGGCGGCATGATGTAATTGAAGCCTTTTAAGCAAGGTAAGCTAAAAGCCCCGCTTCTTGCGGGGCTTTTTTTATCTACTCCGAATAAAGAAAAGGTATAATAAAAGAAATATATGGAGGGCGATTGTGTATAAACTAAAGGGAACTATTGAAGAGGATTTAATAGTAGCTAATTCTAAAAATGAGTATGAGATAAGTGACAAAGACTTACCACTTCATTGTCCTCTGCCTGGCATGTATTTATGGAACTCTCACCCAAAAGTCTATCTACCACTTGATGAAAATGGAAAAGCTATGTGCCATTACTGCGGCGCTAGTTTTATCCTAAGAAATTAAATACCAAAATTAGCATGGAATTGAAAAAATGATTATTGTGACCGGAGCTGCTGGTTTTATAGGAAGTAATCTAATAAGAGGTATTCGGGCTTCTAGTGATCTGTATTTAGAAAGAGGATCAAAAATATCTGAAAATATTTTAGCAGTTGATGATTTAACTGAAGGCACGAAGTTCAATAATTTATCTAATTCTGATATTGATGATTATTGGGATAAAGATTTACTTTTAAAAAATATCGAAGAGGATAAGATTAATTTTAAGGTTGATTGTATCTTTCATCAAGGAGCCTGTTCTGATACTCAAGAGCGCGATGAGTATTATATGATGGAGAATAATTATCGTTACTCAGTTAAGTTGTTTGAGTGGTGCCAGCAGAAAAAAGTACCGTTTATTTATGCATCGTCAGCAGCTATTTATGGTTCAGATACTGATTTATCAAGCCCTAAGTTAGTTTTTAATGATAAACACAACTCTTATAAGCCTCTTAATATTTATGGATACTCTAAGCTCCTTTTTGATAAATATGTATCTAAAAAATTAAGTATTAGCAAAAATATGTCACAAGTTGTCGGTCTTAGATATTTTAATGTATATGGACCTGGAGAAAGTCATAAAGGTAATATGGCAAGTGTAATATATCATTTTAATAAACAGGCTCTTCAAGATGGAGAAATACGCTTATTTGAAGGGAGTCATGGCTGGGAAGATGGCGAACATAGGAGAGACTTTGTTTATGTTGAAGACGTTGTTTCAGTAAATCTTTGGTTCTTAATAAATAAAGGCTTATCAGGTATTTATAATGTTGGAACAGGAAATCAATGGCCATTTAATGAGGTAGCTGATGAGATATTTAAATGGCATGGTATAAAGCCAAATAAAAAATATATTTCTTTTCCTGAAGGACTAGAGTCAATTTATCAGGCGTATACACAGGCCAACATAGATAAATTAAGAGGCATGGGTTATGAGCATAAATTTAATACTATTGAGGAAGGGATTAAAAAATATTTAGATTATATTAATGGACCTAAAAAACAATAAAGAGAAGATATTAATAGTAGGACCCTCTTGGATTGGGGATATGGTTATGTCTCAATCCTTGTATAGTTTATTAAAGGCTAATTTAGCAGATTCAGAGTTGCATGTTTTAGCTCCAAAATGGTCAAACCAAATAATAGATAGAATTCCAGAAGTAGATAAAGTTATTGAACAGCCAGTAGGTCATGGTGAGCTAAAGCTTGGTATTAGGAGAGGAGTAGCTAAATCTCTTAAAAAAGAGGGGTATACAAGAGCAATAATAATCCCTACTTCATTTAAATCTGCTTTGATTCCTTTTTTTGCAGATATTCCTATAAGAACCGGTTTTTTAGGTGAGTTCCGTTATGGTTTAATTAATGATATCTGTATGGCAGATGATTCATTGCCAGATAGGACAATAAATCAATATATTACTCTGGGCCAAAAAACTTTAGATACTAAAAATAAAGGGTTTGAAAATCCTAGGCTTAGAGTTGATTCTGAAGAGCAAAGCCTTGTCTTACGAAGACTAGATCTTTCAAATCAGAAAAATGTTGTGATTTTAGCGCCTGGTGCTGAGTACGGTTTAGCTAAAAGATGGCCTGTAGAATATTTTAAAGAATTAGCAGCAAGATTGGATAGTAATAATTATAAAGTATGGATTATGGGCTCAGAAAAGGAGAGACACTTAGGCGAAATTATTCTGGGCTCAAGCAGTAATGGTAATATTATAAATTTATGCGGTGAGACAAATCTTAGTGAAGCTATAGATTTGCTTGATTATGCTGAAGTTTTAGTTACTAATGATTCTGGTTTAATGCATATAGCATCTGCTGTCAATACTCATATTATTGCTATTTACGGTTCATCATCTCCTATTTTTACCCCACCTTTAACAAATAGGAAAACAATTTTATATTTAGATATTGAATGTAGCCCTTGCTTTAAAAGGGAGTGTTATTTAAAGCATTTTAAATGTATGAAGAGCATAAGTATGGCTCAAGTCTATGATGCTATTAGCTCTAGTATAAGTTAATTTTTATATAAATCTTCATATTCTGAAGATCGCCCTCTAAATCTTTTATAATTCCATACATACTGATCAGGTGAGATTTTTATATATTTTTCTAGAGCATTAATCAGCCTTGAGGTATCTTTGGTAGCATCATTAGTTGGAAAATTTTCAAGCTCTGGAAGAATATCAATTATATATCCTGTATTATCTTCTACCCTTCTTAAGAAGTAAGGCAGAATCTTAGCATTACTTATTTTAGCAATTTTTGATATTGCAATATTTGTCAGGGCCGGCTCGCCAAAAAAAGGTATGAGATCACTATTGCTACCTTTATAAACATGATCAGCTAAGTAGACAACAGCTTCATTTTTTTTAAGAGCTTTGAGCATAGTCCTAATGTTATCTTTGGATATTTGTTTTTTAGCGAATCTTTTTCTACCAGATTTAATCATCATATCAACCATCTTATTTTTTTGAGGCCTATACATACAATTACTATTTGGGCATATGTCTTCGAGGATAGCTCCTGCCATTTCTAGACATGTAAAATGAGCGGTATACAGTATCACTCCATTGCCTTGATTTAGGGCATTACTAAGATTTTCTAAGCCATTTATTTTTATAAGGCTTTTGATTTTAGTTAAAGATGAAAACCATGCAATAGATATTTCAAAGAAAGAAATTCCAATTGATTGAAAATGTTTTCTTACTAAATAATCTTGCTTTTTTTGATTAAATTGTGGGAAGCAGATGGATATATTTTTTTTAACTATTGATCGATTTTTCTTAGCTAAAAGTCTAACTAGATCACCAAATAATTTTCCTAAATATATTTGTAATTTATAAGGAAGGTAAGTAGCTGCTTTTAGAGAAAGCCATATTATCCAAAGAGGGAGATATTTAACCCCAAAGAATTGTTTTAGAGTTAATTTATATTCTTGATTAGTCATTATATAAATTAGAATAAGGATCTGGACTTCCTTTAAACTTCCTATGTATCCAATTATATTGTTCCGGACATGTTTTTATATATTCTTGTAATTGGTTCATCAAATATTGGGTATCTTGATTTATATTATCGCTAGGAATTGGTTTTATTGGCTTCCCAATGTCTAATACATAGCCCTCATTATTGGGTAGTCTCTTGCAGAAGTAGGTCAATACACTTGCTCCGCTTATTTTTGCTATTCTACTAGTAGCTGTATTAGTAAAAGTAGGAATCTCAAAGAAATCTAATAAACTACTATATTTCTGTCTATAGCTTTGATCTGGTGCGTACCACACTATATAGTTATTTGAGAGACTTTTTATCATTTCTCTCACATTTTCTTCAGGGAAAAGATATTCTATAGAGCGTTCTCTTCCTTTTGTCATAATTGTATTGAGTAGATCATTCTTCTGCTTTCTATACATTGCTGAAATTTTTGGGTAGATAGATTCTAATATAGGAAAAAAGAATTCAAAAGTTGTGAAATGTCCGCAAAAAAGTATAACACCTTTATTATTGCTGATAGCTTTTTCTAGATTTTCCTTACCATTTACCTTTATTAATTTTTTAATTTTTTCTTTTTTACCATACCATGCCATAGAAATCTCAGATATTGAAATACCTAATGATTCGAAATGTTTTTTTCTAAGTTTTATCCTTTCTAATCGATTTAATTCTGGGAAGCAAATTTCTATATTTTTATCTGCTATTTTTTTTCTTTTTTTAGCAATTAAATGAATCAGATTACCAATTCTTTTCCCCAAGAATAGCTGAAAACGATAAGGTAGCATGACAATACATTTCATCCATATATATAACATCATTACAGCGATGTATTTAGGCGATATAAAACTAAATATTCTCATTTTGTTTATTTATAAATTAAGTTTATTATATAGACTAGCAACTTTAGATCATATTAAAATAATTTATCATGATAAAAGAGTAAATAACTAATGTATATTTATCTTTACACTTTGAGAGCTCTAATTCTGGCTTTTTCTTTATTATCTGGAAGTCTTTTATTTTCTGAAGACAATTCAGGTAATTTTGATATAGATTTTATAAAAGTAGTAAAATCAGAGAGAAAGCTGATGCTTTATAGTAACGATTCTGTTATCAGACTTTTTAATATATCACTTGGTTTGGCTCCAAAAGGAGCCAAGATAAGAGAAGGTGATTTTAGAACTCCAGAAGGAAAGTATTATATTGAGTCAAAGAATCAGGATAGTGATTACTATCTGTCTTTAAAAATTTCTTATCCTAACGAAAAGGATGCATCATTTGCATTGGACAATGGTTTTAGTCCTGGAGGACTAATTATGATCCATGGACAGCCAAATAATACCGAATATATAGGAGATAAAATTAAAGATTGGGATTGGACTGACGGTTGTATAGCGGTTTCTAATAATGATATGGATTTTCTTTGGAGGAATATAAAAGAGTTTACTCCTATCGAGATCATGCCTTAGTTTTTCATAGTCATAAAAAAACTTAGTTTATGAATAAAAATTAGTTATAAAAATTTAATATATTTTATATTATGTTTTAGGGAGATTAACGGGAAATAAAATGAAAAAAAAAGATAAAAATAATAATTCATTAAAAGATAAGTTAACAACTGAACAGTATCATATAACTCAGGAAGCAGGAACAGAAATGCCGTTCACAGGCAAATATAATGATAATAAGGAGCAAGGAAGTTATTTTTGTATTTGTTGTCAAGAGGAGCTTTTTGCTTCTGAAGCTAAGTTTGATTCTGGCACAGGGTGGCCAAGCTTTACCTCGCCTATTTCTACTGATACATTGAAAAAGAAAGAAGACTATACAAAGGGTTATTTGAGAGAGGAGGTAATTTGCTCTAAATGCGGTGCTCATTTAGGACATGTTTTTCCAGATGGGCCAGCTCCAACAAATCAACGCTATTGTATAAATTCTGCAGCTTTAGATTTCACAAAAGATCAAGAAAAGGATTAGGTTTAAAGATTATGTTAAAAAAATTAAAATCAATATTTGATAAGTCATTTAATAAAGATTCAGGGCAGGACTCAGCTGAAAGAGAGAGCTCTCTCAGGCTTGCAACAGCTACACTTCTGATAGAGGTTGTGAGGGCAGACTATGAAGAAGATAAAGATGAAATTGATGAGGTTATTACTCAATTAAAGTCATTTTTTCAATTGACAGAGCACGAAGCTGATCTCTTATTGTTAGAGGCTAACGAGAGTGTTGATCATTCTGTTTCTTTGCAGGAGTTTACTCGGTTACTTCATGAAGATTTATCTCATAGTGAGAAGAATGAAATTATTACTATGCTTTGGCGTGTTGCATTTTCAGATAATAATTTAGATAAATATGAAGATTATGTAGTTAGGAAAATAGCAGATCTTCTGTATGTTCCTCATAGAGATATGATTAGGCTTCGAAATGAGGTAAAAGAAGAGGCTAAAAAACACTAAAGCATTATATGTAAATATTTGGGCTAGGGATAGCTATAGAAATCGCATTTAATAGTATTAATGCAAGTATAGGTGAAAAGTCAATGCCTCCTGATAAAGGTATAATTTTCCTAAAAGGAGATAGAAAGGGATTTATAACTTGTGATAATAGTGCTACTAATGGATTATAATTTAAAGGGAACCAACTAAGAACCGCATGGATAATTATTCCCCATGTATATAGAGATATTAGGGAGTTGATAAGTTTCATGGCAGAAATAAATATAATATTAGTATAGGACAGCTCTCTTGAAATTGTAAAAAGGAGAAGCCAAAGAATAAAAGATTGAAGCAAAATCCATACGAATAAAATAGAAGTATTTAAGTTACCTATTCTGGGTATTATAAATTTAAATGGATTGATTATAGGGTTAGTTATTTTTATTATTAATTGAGCTATTGGATTATAATAATCTGCCTTAAAAAATTCTAAGACTAAGCGAAATAGAAGTGTCATCAAATACAGATCAGTTACTGTTTGAATAACGTAAATTAATGAGCTTTGCATGATTACAATTTTAATCTAATATTGGCTAGATTAATAATAATTATTCTTATTTTCTTTCTCCAAATATTGAAGTACCAATCCTTACAATTGTGCTCCCTTCCTCTATAGCTTGTTCAAAATCAGAAGACATGCCCATTGAAAGTGTATCAATAGGGATCCCATTTTTATTAAATTTATCTTGTAAGGATTTGAGTTCTGAAAAATGAATCTTTAAATTTCCAGCCTTTGGAGGAATTATCATTAGACCTCTTAGTCTTATATTTGGAAGATCTAGTAATTGATTGGCTAGCTCTAGAGCATCGGATTCAGATACTCCTGCTTTATGTGACTCTAGGCTCTGATTAATCTGTATACAAACATTTAATGGTTTTTTATTTTTAGGCCTAAAAGAATCTAAGCGGTTTGCTACTTTGATTCTATCTATTGTATGAACCCAATCGAAATACTTGGAAATATCTTTAGTTTTATTTGATTGTATCTTGCCGATAAAGTGCCATTTTATATTTTTATTGCGTAAGTTATTGATTTTCATAACTGCTTCTTGGCAGTAGTTTTCTCCAAAATTTTCTATTCCTAAGTTATAAGCTTTTTCTATTTCTTCTACTGTTTTTTTCTTACTAACCGCTAAAAGGGTTATTTTATTTTTATTTCTTGCTGATTTAAGTGAGGCTTCCTTAATTCTTGATCTTACCTGGAGGATATTTTTTTTTATGTCTATCAAAATACTTTTATCTGTTTTTTTAAATAAATATACTTGAATATACTTCATCAGCATTAAAGACAGGGCCATCAACACATACTCTTTTCATCTGAGGCCCATACTTAGTTCTAATTTCAATTGTGCATCCTGCACAGCCCCCTACACCACAAGCCATAAATTCTTCTACTGCTATTTGACATGGTAAGTTAAATTTTTTTGCTAACTTGGCAGTTGCTTCTAGCATTGGCTCTGGGCCACAAGCCATTATTTGGATGTTATTCAATTCATGATTATCTTTATTAATTAGCCATTCTTCAGCTAACTGAGTTACATATCCATTAAAGCAGCCCTCTAAATTAGCAGAACTAGCTAGTCTTGACTGAATTCCAAGGCTTTGAATCTTATCAATTACCGAAAATACGTTTTTAGGAATTCCATTAATTTTTGTTTTCGCTTTTGATGTTTTAAATGGAAAGGGAACTTCGGATCCCATCAGGACTAGAAGATTAAAATCCTTATTTTTTCTTAAATGATTTGCTAGAAAATATATTGGAGGAATACCGACTCCTCCACCTATTGCTAAGATATTAGATCTTTCTTTTTTAATATCAAAACCATTCCCGATTGGCCCTAGACAACTTATAGTGTCACCCAATTTTTTCTTAGCAAGAGATTCTAATCCATTACCTATAGGTTTATACAATAGATCAATCCAATTTTCATTTGTATTTATTTCCATGATTGAGATAGGTCTTCTCATCGGAATAGATTGATCACAGGAAATATGAACAAAAGATCCAGGTATAGCTGACTTAGAACACTTTGGGACTTCTAGACGAGTTATATATTGGTTACCTTTATAGGATAGCTGATGTAATACTTTAGCATTCTCTAAATAAATTTTTTTATTATTTTTCTTCATGATTTACTTATTATTTATAGCTAGAAATATGTTCAGATATATATGAGAGTACTGATATTCTTATCGCAACTCCATTAGTAACTTGCTCTCTAATTACTGATTTTTCTCCATCAGCAGCCGAGTCTTCAATTTCAATATTTCGGTTCATTGGACCTGGATGCATTAGAATTACATCAGGCTTAGCTAAATTTAAAATATTGCTTGTTATGCCAAATTTACTTAAGTATTCGTTTTCACTAGGTATATTTATAGACTCTTTAAGTCTTTCTTTTTGGATTCTCAAGGCCATCACTACATCAGCATCTTTTATGCCTTCTTTGAGATCCAATATTTTTTTTGCAGAGGGAAAGCCTGTATCTGGCATCAACTCTTTTGGGCCTATAAATCTTATTTCTGCTACATTAAATTTAGTTAATATTTCGTATACAGATTTTGCTACCCTGGAGTGCTTGATATCACCAACAATAGCTACACAGATTTTATCTAGGTTTTTTTTGTGGTTTTGTATGGTCATCATATCCAATAAGCCTTGAGTTGGATGAGATGTATCAGACTCTCCAGCGTTAAGTACACAAACGCTGGGGCTAACATGCCTTGCTATTTCTTCGGTTATTCCAGTGTGAGCATCTCTAACTATAAGTATATTTACGAACATTGATTCGAGAGTGTATATAGTGTCAATAATGCTTTCGCCTTTTATTCTGGAGGAGGTATTTACATCTAGATTTAGTACATCTGCACCTAGTTTTTTAGCAGCAAGCTCAAAAGATGCTCTAGTTCTTGTACTTGGCTCAAAGAAAAGATTAGCAACTGTATGTCCTGAGAGAATCTTTTGGAAATCCTTGCTTCCAAGGCCCAACTCTAAAAATTTTGTTGCTCTGTCAATTATATTTTGTAAAAGATTACGATCTAAATCATCTAGGGAGATTAAATGTCTTAAGTTACCTTTTTCGTTAACTTGTTTTAGCATCTATATTACCCATTTTTAGATAATATTATACAGCCGAAAAAAATCAATTAAAAGTTAACTATCCAGAATTAACAGAGATGAAGGGGCTATGAAGAAAGCAAATAGTATAAGCCTATAG
>CENZ01204263.1_pt1 | contig 38030 bp, 40 predicted proteins | sample 361341 | NCBI WGS metagenome assembly CENZ01 (sample SAMEA2619782, study PRJEB7988) | marine metagenome | biome: marine biome (ENVO:00000447); feature: deep chlorophyll maximum layer (ENVO:xxxxxxxx); material: "saline water (ENVO:00002010), including plankton (ENVO:xxxxxxxx)" | depth 50 m
GGGCTATTTTTACAAATGCAAACGATAATGAAGCATTTGCGGTAGCAGCTTAATAGCATAGTTACCACGGGGTCCGGGGGGCACCTTGCAACAGAAGCCCCCCATTTTTTGCGAATCAATTCTTTTAAATTGAATCAAAACATTGAGTTCAGAGAACGTAGGCTGTAATAATTTAGAATAATATTAAAAGGAATAGAATGTCAGAAAAACCTTTCCCTTATCATCAGTGGGTCAATCAAGCTTTGATTAATGTATTGAAAAATGCATTAAAACAGATGCTCAAAATTGGACCGGTGGACAATCACCATCTTTACATTACAATTGATACAACCGATGAAGAGGTTAAAATACCAGGCTTCCTCCGACTTAGGTATCCGGAAGAAATTACATTAGTCTTGCAGCATCAGTTTGAAAATTTAGTTATAGAAGAGACTGAATTTCAGGTGTCATTATCGTTTGAAGGAAAGAGAAGCAATCTGATCATTCCTTTTAGAGCAGTGCTTTCCTTTGCCGATCCATCTATAAACTTTGGCCTCCAACTAAGAGATAAAACACTTAGTGAACAGATAATAAGTACGTTTGAGGAGGAAGACAGTGACTCTTTAAATTTAGATGAAATCCAGATCAATCATAATGATACATCTACGGATAAAAAGTTAACGGGTGAGGTAATAGCACTTGATAAATTCAGACAAAATAAAACTGACGTTTAATAAAAAATAAAGCCCAAAAAAGGAGTTTAAAATATCTATGAAAAAAACAAGACTTGAAAGTGACAGCTTTGGTAATCTTGCAGTACCTAGTGATAAATTCTGGGGCGCCCAAACCCAAAGATCACTCAGAAACTTTGATATAGGCCAAGAAAAACATAACTTATCATTGATATACGGACTAATCACAATCAAACAAGCGGCGGCGATTGTTAATATGAAGCATGGTAAGCTTTCAAAGAAATTAGGTAATGCTATCGTTCGAGCGTGTAAAGAGATTCTTAGTGGAAAATTTGATGATAATTTTCCACTGTCCGTTTGGCAAACTGGGTCTGGTACCCAAACTAATATGAATACAAACGAGGTGATAGCAAATGTTGCCATAAAAATACTCAATGGGAAGATAGGTTCAAAAAACCCCGTCCATCCCAATGATCATGTTAATATGTCGCAAAGCTCAAATGATACATTCCCAACTGCCATTCACATAGCAACTGTAAAAACTTGTTTAGATAAAACTCTTCCCGGGTTGAAAGTTTTGCTTGCGACATTACGTATAAAAGAAAAAGAGTTTCAAAATATTATTAAAATAGGCAGAACTCATACCCAAGATGCGACACCTCTTACCCTTGGACAAGAATTTAGTGGTTATTGTTTTCAAATCAAAAAGGGAATCGAGAGAATATCAAAATCACTTGCAGATACTCATTTCCTGGCACAAGGTGGCACTGCTGTAGGAACAGGTATAAATGCGCCTAAGGCTTTTTCAAAAGAAATCGCAACGGAGATATCAAAAATTACAAAGATCAAGTTCAAAAGTGCACCAAATAAGTTTGAAGCGCTCTCAGCGAATGACCCGATTATTGAGTTATCCGGATCTTTAAAGACAGTCGCTGCCAGCTTATTTAAAATTGCCAACGATATGCGCTTTCTTGGTTCAGGCCCACGGTGCGGTTTAGGCGAGTTAACTTTGCCAGAAAATGAACCAGGTAGCTCAATAATGCCCGGCAAGGTCAACCCCACACAGGCAGAAGCTGTTACCATGATATGTACTCAAGTTATGGGTAATGACGCTGCGATTGGTATTGCCGGTAGCCAAGGGCATTTTGAATTAAATGTTTTTAAACCAGTAATTGCTCATAATATTTTGCAATCATTAGAGTTAATTGGTGATGCTTCGAAATCTTTTGCTAACAACTGTATTGTTGGCATTAAGGCAAATAAAGAACAAATCTCTGAGCATTTGGAAAATAGCTTAATGCTAGTTACGGCTTTAGCGCCAAAGATTGGTTATGACAGTGCAACTAAAATTGCTAAGGATGCACATTCTAAAGGCACTACTTTACGCGTCGAGGCTCTAGGTTCAGGTTTAGTTAATGAAAACGAGTTTAATAAATTAGTTGATCCTAAGAAAATGATATGATTGGATTCTCATTAAATTAATATAGGTTTTGGGAATAAAATATTCATGATTGATATTTAATTAGAAATTTGGAACCGAGTAGAGAAACTATAATGGCTAAAACAAAATATAATTATAACCGTTATAAAATGTCAGAATATGACTTAGGATCGTTTCCTGGCTCCAAAGCTGGGGAACAAGCAAAAAATTTCACGCTTCATGACCAAGCAGGTAATAAAGTCTCACTGGACCATTATCGAGGCAAGTGGGTGGTTATTGAGACTGGTTCGATAACGTGCTCAATGTATGTTAAAAATATTTCTGGAATAAAAAAATTACAAGATAAATACCCTGAGGTAGAATTCCTTTTAGTTTATGTTAGAGAAGCGCATCCAGGCTCACGCTTAGGACCTCATAAAACTAATACAGAAAAAATCCAAATGTCTTCAAGACTAAAAGATTTCTATGGTGAACCGCGCAAGATCCTTATAGACGATCTAAATGGGAAAATGCATAAGGACTATGGTGAGCTACCAAATATGGTTTACGTAGTAAACCCTGAAGGCCTAGTAATTTATCGATGTGACTGGGCTTTTCCTAAATTGATAGATAAAGTTCTCAAAAATAGAAATCAGATTCATTCAGACGAACATGTTAAAATCATAACAGCTGCGCCATGGATTATGATACCCGTAGTTCTACGGGGAGGATGGGATGCGTTATGGGATATCGCTGTGGCCCTTCCTATGATAATTATCGCTCATTTAAAGGCAGACTGGGCGAATTTATGGAAAAAATAAAATAGGACTATCACTAATTATTAAATCTAAATAATATTACGTCCCCATCAGAAACCATGTATTCTCTTCCCTCTTGTCTCATCTTCCCAAGGTCCTTGCACTTTAGCTCACCACCAAACTCAATATAGTCTTTAAAAGATATAGTCTCTGCGCAAATGAAACCTTTTTCAAAATCTGTATGTATTACTCCAGCTGCTTGAGGAGCCTTGGTATTTTTTAAAATCGTCCAAGCTCGCGCCTCCTTAGGCCCTGCAGTAAAATATGTTTTAAGACCTAATAAGCTGTATCCCGCCTGAATAAGTCTAGTAAGACCAGTTTCACTTAAATTCATAGACTCAAGAAACTCTCTACGCTCGGTATTACTGGATAATTGAGATATTTCAGATTCAATTTTTGCTGATATTACAATAGAACTAGCATTATTCTTTTTTGAATAATCTATTACAGCATTGGTATAACTATTTCCTGTGGAAGCGTCATTTTCATCGACGTTACATACATATAAAACCGGTTTAGAGGAGAGAAGATTAAGCATGCTTAACGGTCGTTTATATTCTTTAGAAATATCAATATTTCTGGCCGGAATACCAACTTTTAGTCCTTCTAATATCTTTTCAATAATTTCAAGTTGCTGTTCAGCATCCTTATCTTTCCCGCGTGCTTTTTTAGTTAAGTTATCAATTCTACCCTCCAAACTATCTAAATCAGCAAGCATAAGCTCAGTTTCGACAGTTTCCGCGTCACGACAAGGATTGGTTGTACTGTCGACGTGGGTAATATCCTCGTTATCAAAGCACCTTAAAACATGTAATATAGCATCAGTCTCTCGGATATTTGATAAAAATTGATTACCTAGACCCTCGCCTTTATTTGCTCCTTTTACCAAACCAGCTATATCTACAAACTCCATTTGAGTAGGAATAATTTGTGCTGATTCTGCGATATTTGCTATTTTGTTTAATCGGTCGTCTGGAACATTAACTCTCCCAATATTCGGATCTATTGTGCAAAACGGATAATTAGCGGCATCAGCCGAAATAGTCTCAGTTAAGGCATTAAATAAAGTCGATTTACCAACATTCGGCAAACCAACAATTCCACAGTTGAATCCCATTTATTTTTTACTCTTTCAGGTTTGCGTCATTTTAGATAGTTCTTTGGCTACGTTATTTGCGAAATCTGCATTCTTATTTTCAAATAAGTCAGATATAAAAGAAGATATAGCAACAACAAGTGCTACTATAGTGGGGCGCTCTGTTTTTGAGAAGTTCTTCAATACATAATTCGAAACTAGACTTTTATCACCTGGATGACCTATGCCGACTCTAACGCGTCTGAAGTCTGAGCCAATTATACTGCCTATGCTTTTAAGTCCATTATGTCCAGCATAGCCTCCCCCTGTTTTAACACGTATTGTTCCAAAATCTAGATCTAGTTCATCATGAAAAACAATCACATCTTTTTTTTCGATTTTAAAAAAATTTAATACTTCCGCCACTGAAATACCTGACTCATTCATGAATGTTAAAGGCTTCATAATGAGAGCTTTTCGCCCCAATATTTGACTATCTGTAATACTGCTTTTTAATTTAGAACGATAGGGAGAAAAGTTATAATCAAGGTGTATTTGGTCAACAATCATAGAGCCTATATTATGTCTATTTTCCGCATATTCTGGGCCTGGATTTCCCAAACCAACCAGAAGATACATTTTATCTCTCCAAAATTATAGGCAAAAATAATTCTATAGTATTCATCTCATTCGTTTGATATTAGTCTTCCGAATCAGTTTCTGTATCATCAGTTGCTTCACTTTCTCCATCTTCAGACTCGGCAACTTCCGCCGCCTCTTCCTCTTCAGTCTTCATTACTGTAGGTGCCGCGACAGTTGCAATGGTAAAATCGCGTTCCGTAATAGGTTCAGCGCCTTCTGGAAGCTTCAACGCAGTGATATGAATCGATTCTCCTATTTCCGTACCTGCTAAATCAATTTCAATTTCTTGAGGAATTTTTAGAGGAGAACAACTTAATTCTATCTCTCGTCTAACAATATTTAACACTCCTCCGCGTTTTAGCCCTGGAGAACTATCTTCATTTACAAAAATCACTGGTATTTCCATCGTGATCTTTGTATTTTCATTAAATCTCAAGAAATCAATGTGCAATGGACGTTCCGAGACTGGATGAAACTGGACATCTCTTGCTAAGACCTGATGATTGAAACCTTCTACATCAACCGCAAAAATCTGAGTAAAAAAACCAGATTTTCTAATTAACTTATTTATGTCACTCTCATCCACTTTAATCGACAATGGATCAAGTTTGTTTCCATAAATAACCGCAGGAACTTTACCCTCACGACGTGCTGCTCGAGCCACCCCTTTACCCGCCCTATCACGCTTTTCTGCTGTGATATTTATCGCTTCCGTCATTTTATAACTCCTAACTTAGTTTTTTTTCTTAATTAGCCTCTGGGCGCACCAATCTAAGGCAAAATAATCCCCCAAAAGAAGCGGTTTATCGCTTTACTACTTAACTGTCAATACACTCGGTTTTGGTGATTATCGTCAAATCTCAAATAAACTAGAAACCGAATTTTCATCACTGATACGTCTCATAGCCTCAGCTATTAACGGAGCTATAGTTAATTGCGTAATATTATGAGAAACTCTTATCGCTTCTGTCGCCATTATGCTGTCTGTGGACACTAAGCTATCGATGGGGGAGGAAGAGATTCTTGCAACAGCACCCCCCGATAATACACCATGTGTAATATATGCAGAAACTGAGGTTGCGCCTTTATCTTTTAAAGCCACAGCAGCGTTACAGAGTGTGCCTCCAGAATCGACAATATCATCTATTAAAATACATGGACGACCATTTACATCACCGATTATATTCATGACCTCGGATTCGCCTGCGCGCTCTCTCCTTTTGTCAATAATAGCTAGATCGGCATCCAACCCTTTTGCAAATGCTCTAGCCCGCACCACTCCGCCAACATCTGGTGATACCATGATTAATTCATCACTATTAAACTTTTGTTGTATATCCTTAATGAAAACCGGTGCCGCATATAGATTATCGAGGGGAATATCAAAAAAACCCTGAATCTGCCCTGCGTGGAGATCCAATGTTAAAACCCTATCAGCGCCCGCTTCGGTTATAATATTCGCAACTAATTTAGCGGAAATAGGGGTTCTAGGGCCAGATTTACGATCTTGGCGCGCATAACCAAAATACGGAAGAACAGCAGTAATACGCCTCGCTGAGCCGCGTTTTAAAGCATCCATAGTTACAAGCAATTCCATCAAATTATCATTAGCTGGATATGAAGTTGATTGTATTACAAACACATCTTCACCGCGCACATTCTCATTAATCTCAACAAATACCTCCATATCAGAAAAACGTCTTATACTCGCTTTTGTAAGCGGTAAATTTAAATACGCCGAAATTGCTTCAGCTATTGGACGATTGCTATTACAACTAAGTACTTTCAAACCAGTAATCCTTTCGTCATAAAATCAGTGGCCACTTATTATGGAACCCATTAATTTTGAAACAAGTAAAGAAATTTTAAATTTTATTAGCAGTGGGTTAACTGCATGTAAATGTAATTAATTAGTTTTTTAAGATGCAAGCTACCTACCTTGAATACACCTCCCTAGAAAAATTTATAAGTTATAGGGTACACGTAACCAACATGATCGTGAAAAAAAAGAAAAATAAAATTACAATATGTGGCATTAAAAGAACGCTTTCAATTGGTGTCCCATTAATCCACCAATGCAATCACAGAAATTTGTCTACCATAATCATACTCTCCACTAAGTACTGACCTGCGGTACGAGAAAAATAAAGATTCGTTTATCATGGTATCATATTCCCCCACATGAATGTTTTGAATACCTAAATTTTTTAACTTATCTTGAATATACAACCTTAAATTAAACTTATATTTTTCTTTATTGCGTGTTGACATAAAGAATCTTGAATTTTTGGGATTAATATCAAGAAAAGATTGCATAAATTCTTCTCCAACCTCATAAGACTTCGGGCCAATACAAGGGCCAACTGCTACCGTGATGTTTTTACGCTTCGAACCTAATTCTGACATTTTTTTTATTGTGTTTTCGATTACACCATTCTGGGCTCCTTTCCATCCAGCATGTGCAGCTCCTATGATCCGAGCCTTAGTATCTGCAAATAAAACAGGTGCGCAATCAGCCGTTAATATTCCTAAAGCAATATTGGTATTATTTGTAACCATACCATCAGCACTTCTAATAGATTCTGAGATACTGCTCTGGTCTACAAATACCACCTCGGTTGAATGAACTTGATTACAAGTTATTAAACTATAATTTGAGAGGTCTAAATCTGACATTACACGCAATCTATTTCTGGTGACGTAAACGTTTTTATCATTTGATCCATACCCGCAGTTTAGAGAGGCATATATACCAACACTTGTACCTCTTTTACGAGTAAAGAAACCATGTTTTAACATTGGAATATTCTCTAAATTTGGGGCAACAATCATCACTCTACCCCCTCTCTATTTTGAAATCCCTCTGGTGCGCGATGCTTAGCATGGCCTATCGCTATTACTTTAAATAGGCCTCCCATTTGATCAAGAGAGATTAATCGTTTTAGGCCTTCTAAAATATCCGCTTTCTGTCTTGTTGATGCTGTTTTTAACAGTTGTTTTGCTCTATGCTCAATACCTAACGGGCGCAAAAAATCACGTTGGTTGACAGGTCCATAAACGCGTCCCCCTAATTTTCTGGCAGTACTCGCCAGCATGCCAAAATCAACATGTGCTGTAAGATCCAGATTACCCGGATCGGCAAGTGGGTCATGATGTTTGTGATTTTTTACAGCTTGCAACGTATCACCAATTGCAGATTTGGAATAACCATAATCAATAAAAAGTGCAGCTCCTTCGTTTTTAACAACAGACTCTGTTACAACCGTAATAAGTTTCTTTGTAGCTTCGCTATATTCAAAAACACTGCCTACCGGGCTTAATATTAAATTGGGAGGTATAGGAATTGATATTTTATCAGAAAATTTATCTAATTCCCAGATTAACTCGCCCTTTCTGTTAATTGTTATCATACGCTCAGCCCACCCAACATTATTCTTTTCAAATTGCCGAACTGGCAACGCATCAAGAAATTCATTAGCTAAAAGAATAAACTTACCTTCAGGCACATCCTCATATTTATTATGCCAATAAAAATCAAAACCTAGCGATTTTAAGTTTCGTTCTTGTCTTTTCCTTAGAGAAGGACTTACCTCGACTAAGTGTATTTCAATAGCGTCAAGAAATGTTGGGGCCAACTTAAGGGCCCTCAAGGCATCAACCATTAGCGTACCCCTCCCGGGACCCAACTCTATTATTTTGATTTTATCTGGTGATCCGATTTTATGCCAGGTAATGGCACACCATAGGCCTATTAATTCCCCAAACATTTGGCTAACTTCGGGTGCAGTAACAAAATCGCCTTTCTTTCCCAAGGGATCACCGTTCATATAATAACCATATTCTGGTTCAACTAAAGAGGTAGACATGTAATCAGCCAAAGATAGGGGCCCGTCCTTAATAATGCGTTTTCTTATTTTCTCGAGCAATTCATTCATTTATTTGTCAGTTTTTTCTGATTAACAAATAGGTACCAAAAACGATAAGAGGAACAGATAATAATTGCCCCATCGTTATAATATTCCAAAAATAGCCAATATGAGCATCAGGTTCTCTGAACACTTCAACAAAACTTCTTGAGACGGCATAGCCAATCATAAACACTCCTGAAAGGAATCCTGGTTTGCTCCTCGTATCATAACGATTAGATAAAAAAAACAGCACGCAAAAGAGAATTAATCCTTCCAAAAGGGCCTCATAAATTTGGCTCGGATGTCGGCTGATTAATCCACCATTAGGAAATATTACTGACCATGATACATCTGAAGCACGACCATATAGCTCTCCATTTATAAAATTAGCTATTCTACCAAAAAATAAACCTATGGGTGATGCACAAGCTACCGCGTCTCCAACTAACCAAAAATTCAATCCCCGCCGCCGACAGTATATTATTATGGCTAAAATAACCCCAATTAATCCTCCATGGAATGACATTCCACCTTCCCAAATTTTTATAATCGATAGAGGGTTCGTAAAGTAAAAATCGAGATTATAGAATAAAACGTATCCTATTCTTCCTCCAATAATTACGCCTAAAGTTAACCAGACTAGAAAATCATCAGTTTCGCTCTTATTCATTGCATGCGGAGGTTTGCTTACAAAGCTAGCTAAATACTTAATTCCTATCAATAATCCTGCAATATATGATAATGCATACCACCTAATGGCGAATGGCCCGATACTAAAAATAACAGGATCTATATCTGGAAATATAATTCCCGCATTCATCTTAATATTTTAAATCCAAAGATTGAAAAATAATCCGATGCCTAGCGATACGGGTCAGACTGACATAAATAATCTTGTACATATTTTTTTATACCTAATTCAAGAGAGGTGGTTTTAAATTTGTAGCCTGCCTCATTTATGCGCTGCATATTCGCTTGTGTAAAATATTGATAAGACCCTCGTAAACTCAATGGCGTTGGTATATATTCGATTGAAGGCTCTATACCTAGTGCAGAAAATACTGATTTTGCCAGATCATTGAATGATCGCGCTTTGCCAGTGCCACAATTAAAAATACCACTCACATTTTGATTATTTGACAACCAGATCATCATATTGGTGCAATCATCTACCCAAACGAAATCCCTTAATTGTTCCCCATTAGAATAATCCTCATTATGTGATTCAAAGAGTTTAGCTACACCATTTTGCTTAATTTGTTCGAAGATTTGGGGAACAACACTTTTTTGATTTCCTTTATGATATTCATTTGGCCCATACACATTGAAGAATTTCAAACCAACCCACTGTGGCGGCGTTATCATCCCCTCCTTAACTCGCCTCATAATCATGCGGTCAAAAAGATGCTTACTCCAGCCGTATGCATTTAGTGGTTGTAATCGTCCTAATGCGTCACAACTATTTAGATCGTCAAAATTATTTTCTCCGTTTCCATAAGTGGCTGCGGAGGACGCATAAATAAACGATATATCATTTTTTGCACACCAATCCCACAAGTCTCTAGATAAACAAAAATTATTCTGAATTATAAGATCCGCATTAGTTTCTGTAGTTGAAGAGATAGCTCCTAAATGATAAACAATCGAGATTTTATCCGAGTTTTGGTCCAAATAATCCAATAGATTTTCTGGATGTACAAAATCACTAATCTCATATTTTCCAATATTACGCCATTTTTCCTCATTGCCAAGCCAATCGCATACAATTAATCCCCTCGTCTCCCGACGAGCTAAACTAGCTACTAAATTCGAGCCTATAAAGCCTGCTGCTCCAGTAATAAGAATCATGTCTAACTATAAAACGGTTATTTTACAGGTGCAAGTTGCGAAATATCATTAAAGTCATTATATAAAACAAATCAACTAGCTATCGGAGTATTAAGATGCAGACGCGCAATAAGTTTTTTGACGATATCGCTAAAGTAGCCACGAGTGCTGCAGGAACTTTGACAGGAATGAAAGGTGAAATTGAACACTTGATAAGACATAAGGTAGAGTCTCTTATTAACAGCATGAACCTAGTTACTCGAGAAGAATTTGAAGTTGCGAATGCAATGATTGCTAAAGCTCGTGAGAATCAAGATAAATTAGAAAAGAAAATCAAAGTTTTAGAAAAAAAGGTTAACAATAAAACTCCGAGGAATACAAAAAAAGAGACTAAATAATGTCTTAATCTAGTCTTGATAGGTTTATCCACAGAATATTCACACTGTTACCATTAATTCTGTTGCACCCCGAACTCCGTTCTGGCAACCTACTGATAGTAGGTACACGTATTTTAATTACCACATGTTGTAAACATTTATAGCTTAAAAGCTATTTTGTTAATTAAAACTTTAATAGCTGGAGTCGCATGGGACATGGTTCAACTGGATTTGAGAACAACAAATCTATCAACACTTACTCCTCTCGATGTCATCGAAGAGGTAATAAATAATCAGGGCTGGCGTTTGAATCGATTGCAGGAAGAGGAAATAGCTGCAGAGTATCATGGTCGTTGGTGTGAATATTCACTTCACTTTGCTTGGTCAAGAGAAATCCAAGCATTACATTTTACATGTGCATTTGATTTAAGAATTCCTCAAGAAAAAACCAATGATGTGAATAATTTATTGGCTCTAATTAATGATAGACTATGGCTTGGCCATTTTTGCGTTTGGCAAGAAGAGGTGCTGCCCATGTTCCGTCATGCTTTCCCCCTTAGAGGCACTGACTGCTTGGAAGTACAACAAGCCGAAGATTTATTAGAGATAGCCATTACCGAATGCGAAAAATTTTATCCCGCTTTTCAGTACGTGATATGGGGGAATAAGAAACCTAACGAGGCGCTTGAAGCTTCTATCTTAGAACCAATTGGGCAAGCTTGATGACACGAGTTATTAACCCTACAATTTTAATCGTAGGACTCGGCAAAATGGGAAGTGCTCTGGTTAATGGATGGCTTGGCCAAAATGTTGATCCAACCAAAATACATGTAATTGAGCCAAATCCAAATCAAATCAAGGAATTAAACTGTAAGATCATAAATTTTTATAAGAGCCCTAACGAAATTGATAATGATTTTTTTCCAGATATTATTTTATTTGCGATTAAACCGCAAATTATGGATAGCGTTGTGCCAGAATACCAGCGCTTTAAAGAGAAAAGCACATTTATATCTATTGCAGCTGGGAAGAATATTTTATTTTTTGAGTCGCTACTCGGAAATGACTCTGCGATAATACGAACTATGCCCAACACACCAGCATCAATTGGAGAGGGCATTACAATCGCTTGCGGAAATAAAAATACGAGTCAAAAATGTAAAAAATATTTTTTTTATTTGTTCGAAGCTGTGGGTCAGGCTGAATGGATTGTCGATGAAAATCTAATGGATGCAATAACAGCTGTATCAGGCTCTGGACCGGCATATGTCTTTTTACTTGCCGAAACTCTCTCTAATGCAGGAGTAAAAGCTGGGCTTAATAAAAATATGGCTCAAAAGTTATCTGTTCAGACGATAATTGGATCCTCTTTAATGCTAAAATACTCAGAAGAAAACCCATCAGTTTTGCGTAATAATGTTACGAGTCCCGGAGGAACCACTGAAGCTGCGTTATCAATACTCATGAATGAAAAGGGATTAAACTCGTTAATTTGTGAAGCTGTCGAAACAGCAATCAAGCGTTCTCGAGCTCTATCAAAATAAGTAATATTCTGAATATCAAAGAAAGTTGGCTGACCCCATAATTGGCTTTATTAACTCTCGAAGTGTCTCCAAAGCTCTGGCTTCTAATTGACGGACACGTTCTTTCGATAAGTTTAATTCTTCACCAATCGCCGAAAATGTCTTCTTTACCTCTAAAAGGTGTCTGTGGCGAACAATAAATCTTTCTCGATCAGGAAGCATTTTCATAGCTTTTTCAATTACCGTCAAAAGATTTCGTCGGGATTCTTTAGAAAAAAATATTTCTTCCGCATTGGCATTGGGGCAGATAAGCATATCTATCTTATCTAGATTTTCACGATCAAACACTTGTTTATCTAATGATTGATCTTTATACGCTATTCGCAACGCTAATTTTCGAACCTCGGCAGCTGAGGTTCCAAATCTCTCTGCCAATTTACCAATAATTTCATCACTAATTGTATCTGCACCACCAATAAGATCAGCAGCAATCCTTCTAAGATTCAGAAATAACGACTTATGAGCTGAGGCAGTTGATAGTCTAACAATTGACCATGATTTAATTACGTGTTCTTGAATCGAAGCACGAATCCACCACATTGCATATGTTGATAATCTAACGTTTTTATCTGGATTAAATTTATAAATAGCCCGCATTAGGCCAACCATACCTTCTTGGATTAAGTCGGGCATTGGAACACCGGATTCTCTATATATTTTTGCAATTTTAATTACATAATTCAAATGACTTGAGGCTAGTATATCACTAGCCACTTTATCTCCGTTAATAGCCCTCTCAGCTAGTTCTCTTTCTTCATCTTGTTCAAGAAAAATCAATTTAAAATCCAAACAAATGCAAACTATATTTAATTATTATCAAAACTATGAATTTAACTTATCAAGTTATTTGAAATTTAGTATGAATAAGTATATACTATTTACAATTAAGAATCATAAAAAAATATAAAATTATAAGCTGTCACGCGTTAATTATGCCTCGAAAAATAAATTATACCAAAAAAATTGTAGATGCTTTATTCATTTTGACTCCAACGATGTCTTGGAAAGACATTACGATGGAGAAAATAGCAAAAGTTGTTAAATTAAATAAGATGGACTTAAACAAGTATTTCACCTCTAAAATATCTATTTTAATTGCCTATAACAACAGCTTAGATCAAGCAATTTTCGTTGAATTCAAAAAAGAGAGTGAAAATACTTTAGTAAATTCACGTGATCAAATCTTTGATATTATCATGGCAAAATTTGATATATTAAATTCAAAAAAAGATGGAATAAGACATATTTTTAAAAAAACATTTCCTGTTGAATTAGTTGCCAACCCGAAAAGTTATTTAAACTTAGTAAAAAGCATGAAATTGGTTTTAAATTTAGCTGGAATAAAAACTAACACACCCATGGGGTGTATAAGGGTAAATATATTATCAGGAATATTCATCAATAGTTTTATAAGTTGGCTTAGTGATGATAGTCCAGATATGTCTAAAACGATGGCTAGTCTTGATAAAGGACTACGACAAGCAGAGGCTCTTCAAAGCATTGTTGTAAGATAAACATTTAGATTAAAAAAAATACAGTACCAAAATGGATTGTTACAAAGGTAAACTTAACCGAACCCTTAATCCTCCTAAATACGCTTCTTCAAGCATTATTTCACCACCATGTGCCCTTATGATGTCTCGAGCAATGGATAACCCTAAACCAACTCCGCCCGTTTGAGGGTTCCTAGAGTTTTCCAACCTATAGAATGGCTTAAAAACATTCTCCCTTTCTTCATCTGGAATACCTTTTCCATCATCATCAATAAAGATTTCAACAAATTGATCTGATTTATTAGAACTTATAACAACAAGATTGGCATATCTATCAGCGTTCTCAATTAAATTTGTCAAACATCTCTTAAATGCGCTAGATTTTAAAGTTATCATCATCCTATTATCGAAATTATACTCTATGTTGGTTCCATTTCGTTTTGCTAAATTTACAACATCTAGAAGGATAACTGCCAAATCAACCTGCTTTGACAGTTCCTCGCCTTCGCCTCTAGCAAATGAAAGGTAGGCCTCTAACATCTTTTCCATCTCTGAAATATCAGCTTTTAATTCTTCAACTGTATCCGGATCAAATTTGACTTCTAATTCCAATTTCATGCGTGTAAGTGGGGTACGTAAATCGTGAGATACGCCTGATAACATATCAGTTCGTTGACCAATCTGCCGTTGAATTCGATCCCTCATTGAAATAAATGCTGCAGCAGCTTGCCTTACTTCACTGGCACCCTCTGGTTTAAAACCGGGGGTATCTCGCCCCTTTCCAAAATCATCTGCGGCGGCTGCCAATCTCTTTATAGGTCGCACTTGGTTACGCATAAATGTAGTGGCGACGCCGAACAAAATCATAGCCGTCCCGACCATCCAAATTACAAAAATATATGTTGTTGAACTAAATATTCGCTTGCGATTCGTCACCACTTCTAAGACACCTTGAGAAAGTTGAACCGTGATAACAATATGCTTATCAATTCTATCTCTATCTATATTAAAGGGATTATTTATCGCTTCATTCATGGATTTTAATAGCGTGGCTTTGCCGAATATGCTTTTAGAGGGGTCTTTTTTAATATTTTTTAACACCCCGTCATCTAAGATGCGAGCCTCCAAACCAAACCTTGATGAAGCCAATTCTATTACTGCCTCTCGACCTTGTGAAGAGTTATTCTGCGACAAAAGGTCTATAATAGCCGCAATATCTCCAGCGACGCCTCTTGCTAATTTGGTACTTACCTTGTTCCAGTGACTTTCGTAAAATACAAATGCAGATACTAATTGCAGCAAAATTAATGGAATTACTATTATTAAAATGGATCGACCCAAAAGACTGTTTGGCAAAAATCGCTTAATCACGCTATAAGTTTTCCTAATCTATCATATCGAGTCTGGTCTTAAAATATATCCTTGACCCCTAATTGTTTGCAGATATCGAGGAGCTTTAGCATCTTCTTCAATTTTATGACGCAGTCTATTTACTTGTACGTCCACAGTTCGAGCTCCCCTCCCTTGATTTAATAAATCTATTAATTCTTCACGGGTAAAAACTCTTCCAGTGCCAATCGCTAGGATTTTCAATAAACTTACTTCTGTAGTTGTTAATCCTATGATATCCGAATCTGATTTCAATTCTTCTCTTTCAATATCAAAGATTAATCTACCCATATGAATTAAAGAAGGTCTAATACCAATATTTTGTCGCGGAAGACGCCTTAGAATTGTATGGATCCGGAGAAGTAATTCACGAGGTTCAAAAGGTTTAATGAGATAATCATCAACGCCTGCTTCTAGACCTTCTATTCTATTTTCTGTTTCAGACATAGCTGTAAGCATAAGAATTGGAATATTCTGAGAAAATTGGAATGATTTTGCAAGTTCTAGACCTGTCTCTCCGGGCATCATTCTATCTAAAACAATTAAATCAAAAGTAATATTTTTAACTTTCGCTCGCGTCGAAGCTGCGTCTTTCGAAGTTGTTACTCGAAAACCATTATCGCGCAAATATTTCTTCAATAATTTTCTCAAACGCTCATCATCATCAACAACCAAAATATGAGCTTTTTCATGATCAATAATGATTTATAACTCCTTGTTATTTCGCCTCAACTTAAAGAACTGCGTAGTCAATTAAAGTTTAGCACTAGTAATTATTTTTAACCATATCGAATTTAAGTATTTTGGTTAAGAAAATATTTGCGATGGCGGTCCAAGGTAGATAAAATTAGGGCTTATAAATGTGATAAGAAAAAATGGATAATCTTATATTTATCATAGAGTATCCTTATTCTAGAGTTAGGTAATAACAAAAAATCAAATTGTTTTTATTGAATTATATGTTGGAACTATGTTTAACCCAACTGTAATATAAAATATAAAAAAGTATGGAAGATAATTTTATGATTAGTGAAGGTTTTCATGACCGAGATGGTCTAATTTGGTACGATGGCAAAATGGTTGACTGGCGTAAAGCTAATCTTCATGTACTATCACATGCGCTTCATTACGCATCTAGTGTTTTTGAAGGTGAGAGAGTTTATGCGGGTAATATTTTCAAATTACGAGAACATACAAATAGACTAATCAATTCCGCTAGTATTATGGGTTTCGAAATTCCTTTCACTGCAAACGATATCGACCACGCCTGCATGGAAGCATGCAAGGCAAATAATATTGTGGACGGATATGTTCGTCCGATCGCATGGCGGGGTAGTGAGATGATGGGAGTTTCCGCCCAAGATACTAAGATCCATTTAGCAATTGCAGTTTGGGCTTGGCCATCATATTTCTCACCCGAAGCGCGAAATACTGGAATTAGCTTAAAGACGTCTCCTTGGAGGCGACCTCCACCCGAGTCGGCTCCTGTGCACGCTAAGGCTGCAGGACTGTATATGATATGTACAATGTCAAAGCACAACGCTGAGGACGCGGGATACGACGATGCATTAATGCTTGATTGGCGTGGGAATGTTGTAGAGGGTACTGGTGCAAATTTCTTTATGATTACGGAAGGAAATATAATTAATACGCCACCTCCCGACTGTTTCTTGAATGGAATTACACGACAAACCGTAATTGAATTAGCTAAAAAACGTGGATACAAGTTGGTAGAAAGATTTATAAAACCAAATGAATTAAAAAATGCGTTAGAAATATTTGTTACAGGAACTGCAGCGGAAGTCACGCCTGTGGGTAAAATTGATAATCTTGAATTTAAGGTTGGTGAAATCACCAAGACACTGAGAAAAGATTATGAAGCACTTGTTGGCAGAACTTGAGTTTTGAATACCCCAATCGTAGAAGTTAAATATTGCTGTGGCGATTGATCGCCTGAGAACCCTTCTCTGGGTTCAGGCCCAGATGAGACTATGTTCTCAGAGAAATCAACCATTATATATTAAGAAGAAGGGTGACCCAGATGCCGGAATAATATTTGTTCAGTTAAATAAACTTGATGGAACTAATGAGCTATTTACGCAAATACGGGGAGCTGAGGGGATTCTAAATTGGGTTCCCGTAAGTGATAAAATCAGGCTCAATGATATAGAAGTAGACGAGTACCTTGAAAAGCAAAAGGTATATGATCCGGATATATGGATAATTGAAGTTGAGGACCCAAACGACAAATTTTGTTTTATTGAAAAAGCTTAATCCAGAATATTGAATTACAATATTTTATTTCTTTTTTGTTGACCATTTTTCCACTTCCAGATCGTCAGAACTTTTTGCTGCCACCCAATGTGAACCAGAGTCTGTTTCTTCCATTTTCCAAAACGGAGCCTTGGTTTTTAACCAATCCATCAAAAACTCGCATGACTCAAAGGCCGCTTTTCGATGAATTGAAGCTGTAATTACTAAAACAATTTTGTCTTTTGGTTTGAGCCGCCCGTATCGATGTATAATCAAACTATCGGATAACTCCCAACGATTATTAGCTTCCTTCTCGATTTTATCTAGTTGTTTTTCAGTCATTCCAGGATAATGCTCCAGCGTCATTGTTTGAATTTTATTATTAAGATCAAATTCTCTAACTAGCCCGGTGAAGCTACAAATCCCGCCAATATTTTTTTTCTGGTTCGATATAATAGCGATTTCATCACCAATATCAAAATCTTCTGACTGAACTCTAATCACGACTAGCCTCCAGTCATTGGAGGAAAGAAAGCGACTTCATCATCAGAGTTTATTTCAGTATCGAATTCTACAATTTCTTGATTAACCGCTACTCTAATAAGTTCATGGTCAGTAAAAAGCGTTGAAGATAATTCGTTTCTAGCTGAGAGCCATTCAACCAGCAATCTAACGTTTGAGACATTAGATGGCAAAATAATGATCTCTTCTGAAAGGCCCATTTTTTCTCTAAAATTTGCAAAATAAAGAATTCTCATGATTTAAATTACCTCACTGAATGGCAAATAATTGACTAAATCTCCAACTTTTACACCCTCACATTCCTCAGATAACTCTATTAATCCACTACTTTCAACCATAGAGGATATTATACCAGAACCATCAGAATGGAACTTTTTGGCAATAACATTTCCCTCAAAATCTTTTGTTAAGCTTGCACGCAACCATTCTCGACGACCGACCTTCTTATCACAATTAAAACCAGAAATCACAGGAAAAAACTGAGTGTCTAAATCTTTGCAACCTGACAACGCAAGAATTATTGGCCGAGCAATTCTTAGAAAAGTAATCATTACAGCAACCGGATTACCAGGTAGACCAATAAATGGAACCTGAAAATGACCTTTTTTCAGACAACCAAGCGCTATTGGGCGTCCAGGTTTAATTGCAAAATTCCAGAAATTAAGTACACCTAAATTTTCTATAATATTTTTGATATGGTCCTCTTCGCCTTTAGACACACCACCAGATGTCAATAGGATGTCGTGATCTTCTGAGGCATTTAAAATTCCTTTATATATTTGTTCTTTAATGTCAGGAAATATTCCAAAATCGTTCACTTCACAGTTCATTTTTTCGAGCATGGATATTAAAAAATATCGATTAGCATCATAAATTGAGCCTAATCTCAATTTCTCTCCAACATCCTGAATCTCATCACCAGTTGAAAACACAGCAACTTTCAATCGTTGATAAACTGGTACTTGATCATAACCAAGTGAAGCGACCATTGAAATATCTTGTGGCTTCAACTGATGCCCTTTTCGTAAAACAAGATCACCAAGTTTCACGTCTTCTCCTAATTTGCGACGGTTGGCATACCTTTTAGCCCCTACTGGCAATATAACATTGTTACTCTCAATTCGGACATCTTCTTTCATAAATATCGTATCTGGACCCTTTAAGTTTCTATTCTTAGGCAAGGGAGCGCCCGTAAAGATTTGTACAGCCGCACCGCGCCCTATTTGCTGCTTAATAGGATGCCCGGCTGATACTCTATCAACCAAAGGTAGGCTTGTTTCGCAATTGGTATTGAGATCATCAAAATAAACAGCATAACCGTCTACTGCTGAATTATCCTGAGGTGGAATATTATGTTGGGCAGAGAGATCCTCGGCTAATATTCGATTTGTAGCATCTTTTATATATACTTTTTCTATCTTCTGGTGGCACTTTAATTTGCTGGAAAAAACAGTCACTGCGTCAGCCAGACGAACTGGGTTGTCAGATCCACTATAGCAGTCATTTAAGTTATTCATATCATTCTAATCTTAAGTTTATTTAAGATAAAATCTGCAATTAAACTAATATCGCTTAAATTAAAAGATGGAACTGTAATGTTCATCAATTTTTCATCTGTTGCAATAGCGACGATCCCCGAGTCATTTTTTTGTAAAAGTGGCTTACCAACTATTGGCCGGTACACCTCCATTTTAGGATGAGGATGCCATTTAAATCCCTCCACAAGCAAAAGATCAACTGGCGACATTCTTGCTAATAACTTTTCAAGGTCTGGTTCCATATTATCTTTATTTTCATGCATTAATGCCCATCTATTTGATGCAGATATCATAACCTCACTAGCACCCGCTCGACGATGTTCGAACGAGTCTTTACCAGGTTTGTCAATGTCAAAATCATGATGAGCATGTTTAAGCGTTGATACTGTTAAGCCTCTATTTGCAAATTCAGGTATTAGCTTAACAATTAAAGTTGTTTTTCCACTTCCACTCCAACCTGCTAGTCCAAAAACTTTCATGATGGATCCTCTGAACGACCTTGCTTCTTTGTCACATCAATCATTTTTTTTAACAAGAATATCATTATCAAGCTTTTCAACGTGCCTCAACCCAGCACGAAGATAATCATAACCCGTGATAAGAGTTAACAAAGCTGCAAGCCATAGACCAAAAATACCAATATCCGTAGTCGTAAAATTCCCGAAACTTGGTCCAGCAGATCCTACCATTAAAAATCCAAGAGCTACCATTTGAAGAGTGGTTTTATACTTAGCCATACGGCTAACAGGTACACTAACCTGAGCGCCAGCCAAAAATTCCCTTAGCCCAGAAACTAATAATTCTCGACATAGTATTACAACTGCCGGAAGTATCGAAATTTTAGGGATTCCACCAGAACCAACTAGCATGAGAATTAACGAAGAAATTAATAGTTTATCAGCAATGGGATCTAGGAATTTACCAAGTGAGGATTGCTGATGCATTGCTCTCGCGAGATAACCATCAAAAAAATCTGTGGCGCCAGCAAATATAAGTATAATTAAACCAAGCCAATTACCAAGTGGTTCCTCAAGATAGAACGTCATCACAATTAAAGGAATAGATGCGATGCGCGATAATGTTAATAAATTTGGAATACTTGTAAACATAAAAAATATTTTCCTACCTCTTTTTAATCTTCCGGATGAAACCAATCATATATTCTTTTCGCGATCTCTTTATTAATTCCTTCAACAAGCTCAAGATCTGCAAGACCCGCCTCAGAAATACCCTTAAATGAACCAAAATTATGCAATAAAGCCTTTTTTCTCTTAGCACCAATTCCCACAATTTTATCAACGGGTGAACTTGTAATTTTTTTTGTACGCAAAGCGCGGTGCGAGCCAATCGCGAATCTATGCGCTTCGTCCCTCAATCTTTGTAAAAAATACAAAACTGGATCTCTCTCATCCAAGTTAAAAGGAACGGTATTTGGTAAGTAAAATTTTTCTCTACCAGCATTTCTATTTGGTCCTTTAGCTATAGCCGCAATATTTACATCAGTAATACCCAGATTATTAAAAATTTCAGTAGTTAACGATAAATGACCAGAGCCACCATCTATCAAAACCAAATCTGGCCAGTGACCTAAATTGCGATCAGGGTCTTCACTTAAAACGCGAGAAAATCTCCGGATCAAAACTTCTCGCATCATACTATAATCATCCCCATCTTTTATCAAAGCTGAACCGGAAGTTCTAGAAGTGAATTTGATATTAAACTTTCTATACGCTTTTTTATTAAAACCTTCTTGGCCAGCAACAATCATTGCACCTATAGCATTTGTTCCGCTAATATGACTATTATCATAAACTTCAATGCGCTTAATATCAGTTTTTATATTAAAGGCAGCTGCTAGGTCTTTTAATAGCTTTTTCTGAGAACTATTCTCCGCAATCTTCCTACCCAACGCCATTTTAGCATTTCTAAGACCAAAAAATATAATTTTCTTTTTTCCACCCCTATTCGGAATTTCTATTCTTACTTTTTTCCCCTTTTTATTTGATAGAGCATTTTCTAATAAAGTTTGCTCTGGGATAGATTGACTCAACAAAATTAGACGCGGAGGCTCCTTATTTGTATAAAATTGCCCTATAAATGCTTCCAGGATCTCCCCTGTATCGGCATCTGAAGGATGCCGAGGATAGTATGCTCGATTTCCAAAGTTTGACCCTGCTCTCATAAAGAAAATTTGGACACATGTCTCCCCAGCTGCCTGATATAAAGTAAATATATCAGCATCTGCAACTCCAGAAATTTGGAAATCTTGCTGTGCTTGCAAAGAGGTCATCGCATTAATCCGATCTCGGAAAATTGCCGCTTTCTCAAATTCAAGTTGTTTACTCGCATTCTGCATATCTTGAGCTAATTGTTTTTGGATTTTTTTTGATTTGCCCTCTAGAAACTCCTGAGCTTGTATTACCAAATTTTGATATTCCCCCTTATTTATTATGTTTACACAAGGCGCAGAGCAACGCTTGATTTGATATAACAAACAAGGTCTCGTTCTGGAAGAAAATATGGAATCCGAGCAAGAACGTAACAAAAATACCTTTTGGAGAACCATAAGCGATTGATTGACTGCTCCTGCTGACGCAAAAGGCCCAAAATACTTACCTTTTCGAGTTCGGCTACCTCTATATTTCATTACCTGAGGAAATTCATGGTCATCGGTAATTAGAATTGAAGGAAAAGATTTGTCATCTCTTAATAAAATATTATACCGTGGAGTTAACTTTTTTATAAGGTTAGCTTCCAACAGCAACGCCTCCGCTTCGGTATGTGTTAGGACAAATTCCATCTTAGTTGTCATACTCACCATACGTTGTATTCTGTTGGACAACCTATTTGGGTTAACATAATTGGTAACCCTTTTTCTCAGGTTCTTAGCCTTACCCACATAAAGCACCTGATCATCATCCTTGATCATCCGATAAACTCCAGGAGAAGCTGGCAAGGTTTTAAGATAGGCACGAATAAGTTCGATGCCCTCCAGAATCGGTGTATTTGACTGATCAACTCCAGTCTCTGTGATTTGATCGCGATTTGTTTCCATAATAAAGTCAAAACACTACATAAAGTACAAAAAATCTACTGAGGTAATCTAAATTAGCTTAATATTTTTATTTATTCTGCTCTAAATCTCTCAATCTCGACTCCCGCGCTTTCAGCGTCCTCGAATACATCCAATTTTTCTATTCGAACTCGCGCTGAAAGCACTCTTTTATCACTAAAGCACATATCAGATATATTTTCAGCCAACGTCTCAACCAAATTTACATGCTTACTTCCAAACATATTGCGTATACCGTTCGCTACATCTTCGTAACTGACAACATCAACTATACGATCTTTCGCAATTCCGGGGGTTTCTTTAACTGCCAAATCAACGTTAATTCTGATGCGTTGAGCATTTGATTTTTCATGGCTATAAACACCAATCAATCCGGTTAAGGTAAGATCTCGGATAAACACGTGACGAACAGCTTGTTCAGCATCAGCTATTCGAAAAGCATGCACTACATTATTATTAGAGTCAGGCATTCCATTTATCTCTTTATTATTCTTCCGGCTCGTTCATCGGGTCGGGCTGCGACCAACCCAGATGTTGGCCAGAGTCTAGGGTTATTAACTGACCTGTCATCGAATTTGTGGCCAATATAAACTTCACAGCGTTTGATATTTCACTCACATTAACTTGTACTTGTAACGGCGTCGACTCAACTTGCCGCGCGAACTGTTCTTTTGATTGCCTAATCGAGGGCAGGGTTGCACCAGGCCCAATTGCATTAACTCTTATACTGGGTGCCAGAGCTGATGCGGTGGTCTTTGTAAGTGTCCATAAGGCTGATTTACTTAGAGTATAAGAGATGAAATAAGGTGTAAGATTCTCAACGCGTTGATCTAAAATGTTTATGATATTTGCTTTTTCATTTGCCTTTAGTCCGTTCGCTAAACTTTGCGTAAGTATAAATGGAGCTCTAAGGTTGATTGCCATATGACGGTCCCAGGAACTCTTGGTCACATCACTTACATCATCTCTTTCAAATAAAGAAGCGTTATTTATCAGTCCTGTAACTGGTGGTAATTTTGTATTTATTTCTGAGATCAATGACGATACAGCAAGTTCATCAGCTAGATCACATTGAATAGCAGAGGCGTTTCCTCCAGCTTGATTTATATCGGTCACTATTTTTAATGCTTCAACCGATGAGTTGTTATAATGCACCGCCACTGATCGACCTTCTGATGCCAATCCATACGCAATTTCACTGCCAATACGCTGGGCCGCGCCTGTTATTAAAACCGTTCCATGCTTCTTTCTCATAATGGCCAAACAATGGAAGAATAGGAGTAAGTTGGCAAGTATTCTTTAGATCTAATCAAAATCACCAACTCCATAACCAACTGCACTTATGTAAATTATATAAAACAATAAAAAAAGACCAGCTCCTGTTCGACCAAATCTTTTATTATTCCCGATCATGAACGGCATTAAAATTAATGTAGCAGCCAACATTACCCACAAATCAAATTTAATAATACGTTCAGGGACTTCCATAGGGGAAACCAAACCAACAATACCAACAATACCAATAATATTAAAAATATTACTTCCAACCATATTTCCTAGCGCAACGTCTGAGTGTTTCCTATATGCGGCGACTGCCGTCGCCGCCAACTCTGGCAGCGATGTGCCAAAAGCAACGATTGTTAAACCTATAACTGCCTCGCCTATACCAAATACACGTGCAACCCCTACACCGCCAATAACAAGCAAATCAGAACCATAAATTAAACCAGAGAAACCTATAATTAAGTATAATATTATTTTTATTAAACTATTAGGAGCATCATCAATTTCATCTGCAACGCTATTAGTTTGTTGTTTAGTTGTATTTGCACTTCTCTTCTCACGAAAGAACGAATAGAAAATAAAAAAAACAAAATAACTTACAAGTATGAGCGCTGTAAAACTTGTAATATCACCGAAAAAAATAGTAATCGAAAATAATACTGTTCCCCCTAACAACAAATAGCCGTCATTTTTTAGACTTCTCGGCAGTATCACAATTGGTGTTATCAAGCCCGCTACCGCTAGCACTAGGAGTATATTGGCTATGTTACTGCCAATAAGATTACCTATCGCAAGGCCCGATGACCCAGACAACACGGCATTTAATGAAACTACAAATTCTGGTGCCGAAGTGCCAAAAGCAACAACCGTTAAACCAATGACCAGTTTTGATAAATTAAATTTATTTGCTAACCCGATAGCGCCTTTCAGCATTATTTCGGCTCCAACAAGAAGCAACAAAAGACCTCCAATTAGCATCAAATAAATCATCACTTCTTACCTTAAATGCCAGAATAAAATAATCTACTCTTATTATTTTATCGAAAAATAGTTAATCTTTGGATAAATCAGTAACTTTATACGACTTCAATATCTCCGGAGTTTTGCTCATTATAGAAACAACGAATAAAATTTGAGAGTTGATTGTTTGCGATGCTTTTTCTTAATGCACGCATTAAATCCTGATAATATTGAATATTGTGCCATGTTAACAACATCGGTCCAAGAATTTCATTTGATTTAACCAAGTGGTGAATATAGGCACGACTATAGTCAGTGCACGCTGGACATTCGCATTGACTATCGATCGGTCTTGGATCGTCTGCATGGCGAGAATTACGAACATTTATTTCACCCCTACGGGTATACGCTTTACCTGTTCTTCCAGAACGAGTCGGCAGTACACAATCGAACATATCCACACCCCTAGAAACAGCGCCAACAATATCAGATGGAGTTCCTACACCCATTAAATAACGGGGCTTATGTTCTGGCATGTGAGGCATTAATTCATCTAGAACTTTAAACATAGCATTCTGCGGTTCCCCCACTGCTAATCCACCAATTGCATAACCATCAAAACCAATATTAGCTAATCCTTTTATTGATTGCTCCCGAAAATCTCTAAAAGTGCCACCCTGAACAATCCCAAATAATCCGTAACCTTGACGATCAATAAAACTAATTTTCGATCTTTCGGCCCATCGAAGCGACATTAGCATAGACTTTTCTATAATCTGTTTATCGGTAGTGTGTGCTGGACACTCATCTAGCTGCATTGTAATTGTGGAGTCTAGCTTTTGTTGAATATTGACAGAGACCTCCGGTGTTAAGTTATATTTTTTTCCGTCTATGTGCGACTGAAATATAACCCCAGTTTCTGACAAAGTGCGGAGTTTTGAGAGAGACATCACCTGAAATCCACCCGAGTCCGTAAGTATTGGGCCAGGCCAATTCATGAATCGATGCAACCCCCCCAAACCGTTTATACGATCAGAGCCTGGGCGCAACATCAAATGATAGGTATTACCTAATACTACCTGAGATCCTGTTTTTATTAATGAACTTGGTAACATAGCCTTAACAGTGCCCGCGGTACCTACCGGCATAAATGTAGGGGTATCAATGATCCCGTGTTTGGTCTCAATCTTTCCTAATCGAGCCATTCCATCCAAACCGAGCATCTGATACGAGAGAGCTTTCATGGCGATTTCTCAATTAAAGTTGCATCTCCATAAGAAAAAAATCTGTAACTTTCTTTGATTGCATGATCATAAGCAGATTTCATTTTATCGGTTCCAGCAAAAGCACTAACTAACATGAATAATGTAGATTTTGGTAAATGAAAATTTGTAAGCATCATATCAACAATCTTAAAATTATACCCAGGCGTTATAAAAATATTAGTTTCACCCGAATATGAATGTATCTCTCCTGAATTTTCTGCAGCTGTCTCTAATAGCCGCACAGATGTCGTACCTACAGCCACCACTTTGCCCCCAGACGCTCTAGCCTTATTTATTGCCTCAGCTGTATTTGGGTCAATTTGACCCCACTCTGAATGCATTTTATGATCTTCTGTATCTTCAGACTTAACTGGGAGAAATGTTCCCGCACCAACATGTAAGGTCAGGAGCGCAACCTTTATTCCAACGGCTTTAATGTCGTCAATTAATTTATCAGTAAAATGAAGACCAGCGGTCGGTGCGGCTACAGCTCCACTTTTATTTGCAAATATTGTTTGATAATTTACACGGTCATCATAATTTTCCATAGAAGTCCGTTTTATGTAAGGTGGCACTGGCATAGAGCCATAACTGTTTAACTGTTTCATTAAATCCGCCTTTGCAGACACAAATGAAATCACGACTTCACCGTTTTCTAATTTGTCATCTATTACACCAAAAAAACCATCACCAAATTTTATTTCATCACCGATTTTAATCCTTTTCGAACCACGTGCAAAGGCAAACCACGTTAACTCTGATTTTTGTTTGTGCAAAGTAATCTGGATTTTAGCCTGCCCACGAACTCCACTTAACCGAGAGGGAAACACTTTCGTATCATTAATTACTAAAATATCATTTGGACTCAAAAGATGAGGAAGGTCGCGCATTACCCTGTCCGACAACGATTCTCCAATATGCAAAAGCCGAGAAGCATCTCGGGGAACAACCGGTCTCTGTGCAATGAGATCTTTTGGTAAATCGAAATCAAAACTTGCTACTTTCATAAACGTGATTTAACTGATTAAATGAGTGTGATCAAACGAGATAATTTTAAAATTTGAATTATCTTTTTTATAATTAAAAATAAATAATTTACTCAGGCTTTTATCAACAAAAATATTAGAAATGATAGATAATATTTATAATAAAGACGTTATTAGGCTTGCTGCTAATATCAGCGGATTAGAACAAATAGATAATGCATGTTCACGTATATCACTGAGAAGTCCTCTATGTGGAAGTTCAATAGAAGTTGCCATTGTTGTAAAAGATACCATTATTACGGGCTATAGCCAGAAGATAACAGCTTGTGCATTGGGTCAAGCCTCAGCATCGATAATGGCTAACGCTGTTAAAGGCAAATCAAGGAATAATATAATAACTGTTCGTGATCAAGTTAAAGTCATGCTGAATTCTGGTGTAATTAATTTCGAGCCTGATTGGATACAATTAGCCTGTTTGCTACCCGCAAGAGAAGCTAAAGCTCGGCATGGGGCAATTTTGTTACCCTTTGACGCCGTATTAAAAGCCTTCGGGGAATGTGAAAATAATTAAAAAACAAAAAATATTTTTTTTATCCTTATTTTATATTGGGCTACAAAGCTTCAGAAAAAAATATAATAGTTATTTAATACTAATTTGAGACCCACCATCAAATAAACTTCCTATAGCCGCAGCTTGATCAAAACCTGATTTGTAGAAAACATCAAGTACGCCATCAACTGATGCGGGGCTGCATGATACCAACAAACCTCCGCTTGTTTGAGGGTCCATTAGCAGATTTATCTGCCATTGCTGAAAACTATTTGGTATTGAGATAAAGTCTTTAAAACTCTCGAAATTGCGAGTAGCCGCCCCCGTATTATAACCATTTTGCGCATATTCCATGACACTTTCAAGTATTGGTAATTTATCCCATTCTAATGTAGCGGATAATCCAGCTGCCTCACACATCTCATATAGATGCCCACATAAACCAAATCCAGTAACATCAGTTAGAGCCTTCACATGAGGCATTTGTGCTAATTCTGCTCCGACAGAATTAAGCTTTGTAGTCGTTTCAATCAAAATTTGGTACGCTGATGCATCCAAATCATCTTTATTCAAAGCCGCACCAAGAATACCTACGCCTAATCCCTTACCTAGAATGAGAACATCACCAGCACAACCATCTGAATTTCTTTTAATCTTATCAGGATGCACTATTCCCACCACCGAAAGGCCATAAATCGGTTCGAGAGAGTCGACTGTGTGACCACCTGCGATAGAAATGCCAGCCTCGGTACAAACCTTAGCCCCCCCCTCAAGTACCTTTCCTATATCAGCTTCTGACATCTCGTTTATTGGAAAACCTGCGATCGCTAAAGCGAGAATTGGTTTGCCACCTACAGCATAAATATCTGAAAGAGCATTGGTTGCAGCTATGCGACCAAAATCAAAAGGATCATCAACAATTGGCATAAAAAAATCAGTAGTTGCAACAATGGCTTGATCTTTATTGATCCTATAGACAGCAGAATCATCACCAGTTTCAACACCTACAAGTAAATTTGGATCTCTAACTGAAGGTGGTAATTTTGATAGTATTTTGTTAAGCACCGACGGTGCTACCTTAGCGCCTCACCCACCGCTATGGGATAATTGTGTCAGACGCTTTTTCTTATTTATCATCTATTTAATTCCTTTACCAAGATTAGCTTGGATTTCGTTATCAATTTCTTCAAATAGGTCCCCTCTAATGCCATTAAAGAAACCTGGCCCATATTGTTTCCGAAAAGTTTTAATAATTTCATCCATTGGGACATCATCAAAGGTACCCCTCTCATAAACATATTGCATATGCTTATTTCCAACTTGATCGTATTCATGAAAAATTGAGTCTGTAAACCCATCAAATTCAAGTGGCTTCAATTGAAATTTTTCACATAAAAGTAAATTAAACGAGGGAGTAGATTTTACCCATTTACCTCTAATATAAGCTTCGCAGTATGAATGCCAAGGGAACAAATCTGTACCTAGTATATCTAAAAGCCGTTGAGACGCAAGATGATTTCTAACATCTGCATATCCCGGCCGTGCTGGTATTCCATTTGCCCTTAAGCAAGCTACCATTAAAGCAGCTTTGGGCACACACCAGCCTTCTTTTGTCTCAACTGCATCGCTAGCTCGATAGGCTTTGATACTCTCTGCATCCATATAAGGATTATATCGAATACCATCTCTAATTGCATAATAAAGACTACATGCTACATCGATATCTGTTTTATTGTTTCCAATATGCAAAGATGCAAAGTCGATTACCGCTTGATGATCACTATCAATGAAGAGGGTTGGTTTTAAATATTCTTCGAACATCAGTATACTTTTCTTAAACAAGATTTCAGAATGAAACAACTATTTATTAATTGTAATCGTATTCGAATTAAAAGTCGATCGAATTGAATTAATTTTAAAAACCAAACAATTGAAATAGTAGTCTTGTCAACGAGAGCCGTAATGTTAGAATTACGTTTATTTTTTTAATTCAACCAAATTGCTTAAGGAGAGTATCCAATGGGTATCACTGATGATGACATTGTCGACTATGTTGTAACATGGGCTGAGGTGCATCGTGATACCAAGCTTTTGGCAAGAAAATTAATAGAGATAGGATCGTGGAACGGTATTATCGCAATTACACGAGGGGGATTAATTCCAGCCGCGATCATTGCACGCGAGATGGATATAAGAAATATTGATACGATTTGTATAGCAACCTATGACGAGAAAAATATAGGAGATGTAAATTTAATTAAAATACCGGAAAAAGCGTGCGAGGAAGAGGGAAGAGGATGGTTGATGATTGATGACCTTGTAGACACTGGAACCACAATTAAGGCCGCAAGAGAACTTCTCCCAAAATGCCATATAGCGACAGTTTATGCAAAAGAGATGGGACGTCCATCAGTTGATACGTTCGTACACGAAGTGCCACAAAATTATTGGGTATTTTTCCCATGGGATACCGATGTTCAATACGCGGCTCCTTTGCATAAATCGACTAAAACGATTTAAGAGTAATAAAACTTTTAATTGCGGCGTTTACCTCTTCAAAATGCGTTATTGGAGACATGTGAGAAGCTCCATCTATTAAAATTTTTTCGGATCGAGTAAAACGTTTATCTAAAATTTCTAATATTAGAAGAGGGGGGGAAGTTGACTTTTTACCACCCAGAAGTAACACTGGTTGTTTAAAACTCCCAATATTAAACCTACCCAATCTCTCATCAAAAATTACCCGAAATTCATAAAAATTCTTATCCGCGCCAGCTAAAACATAAGATGCAAGCTTTTCATCCAAACCCAGCCATGCGCCCTCACCATTCCAATAATCAAAATATCTTTGAATTCCTTTTTCCGATTGCCCTCGTGAGTGACTCTCCCAAAAATAATTTGCTACATTATGCAATTCTTCATATTCAACTGTGTTTTTCCTAGGATCCAGCATTGAGCCCAACATTGGTTCAATTAAGGTTAAGCTTTTAATTCGATCAGAGTGCATCATAGCAAAATAAAATGCTATTGTGCCGCCATAAGAATGGCCAATTAAATGTATTTTATCTTCCGCAGAGCCAATAATTTTAGAGACAATTGAGGCCTCGCTTGCAAGCAAATCATCCTTATCTTTTCTCCAGGCATCTGTCTCACCCCAGCCAAGCAAGTCAATTGCAATTACGTGGTATTTTTTTTTTAATATATTCCATAAGTTTTTCCATTGACGATGTGAACTGGAAGAACAATGTAGCAATATAATTTTCTCGCCAGCGCCAACCTCATGGTAATTGATTTTAGTGCCGTCAACTCTTAATTTTGGCATTACAAATCTCTTTGTCCGCGTTTTATTAAATTTTGCATAAAAATTTCATAGGTTGTTTGGGTCAACAAAGCGCCAACAATTTCTTAAAATAATTTATTATCCATGTCTCAAAAAAACTATTATTTTAATTATTTATTTAAAAGCTGGGCATTCGCGTATACCCTATTTTTTTGTTGGCACAAACTCTCGAGTAAAAACCCAATTATTTTCATTGGAATCTTTATCATTAAATTCATATCGATCTTCAGAAAATAGTTTAAGGTCTGCCGGATTCTCTATCCGATTTTGGATTATAAAACGAGCCATTGTCCCTCGAGCCTTTTTCGCTAAGAATCCAATAACTTTCGCATCTCTCCCTTTAAGTTCTTTAAAAACTGGTGTTACTATTTCAGGGTTTACGGTTTTTTTATTAACAGATTTAAAATATTCGTTTGAAGCTAAATTAATCACAGTAGAATTTTTATGATCTCTTGTTAAAGAATTTATTTTTTGGGTTAATTTATCGCCCCAAAATTCATAAAGATCTGAACCTCTATCATTATTTAACTTGCGGCCCATCTCCAAGCGATATGGTTGTATCAAGTCTAAAGGGCGCAAAAGTCCATAAAGCCCCGACAATATTCTCAAATGATCTTGGGCAAACGCCAGATCCTTAACTGTTAAACTTGCTGCATCAAGCCCATTATATGTATCTCCAGCAAATGCAAACACCGCCTGTTTAGCATTCGCTTCTGTTTGATTCTTTTTAAATACCTTAAATCGCTCAAAATTTATTTCAGCAAGGGAGTCACTCAAACTCATAAGCTGCTGTATTTGACCCTGACTTAAATTCTGTGCTGTTTTAACTAATATTTTTGTATCAGAGAAAAAATCTGGATCCGTAGACAACAATGGGCGTGATAATTCCTCAAAATCCATTTTTTTTGCTGGGGAAACTATTGCTAGCATGTGTGCTCCGAGTAAAATATGCTTTGTTGATAGGTATAAGATTAGTTTAGTTGAGATCTAATAGAAAACTCAAGTATTAGTTTTAAAATTCTAATGGCCTTATTTAATTGATTACGAATTTTATTAAAGACAAATAACATAGATTTGAATAATTTAAATTCACCAAATTAATAAAAGCATATTTAAATAATTATGAAACCAAGGCAAAAAAAATCGAAACATAACAATTTATTTCACGAGAAATTTAAGAGTAATACAATTTCTATTGAAATAATCGAAATTCAAGAATTAGGTGTTAAAGCTGAAGGCAAGGCTATCCGGTCGAACGGAGAAATATGCTATATTCCAAATGCTCTTCCCAAGGAAACTGTGCAGGCTCAATTTTCCCCCACAGGCGCCATTATAAAAAAAATTATAAAAAAATCACCTAACAGAGTTGAACCCTTTTGTAGTCATTTTCTCAGATGCGGTGGATGTTCGTCGCAACATATATCAAAAAACCACTATACCAAATGGAAAATTGGGATTATTGAAAAAGCGATGAAAACCCGTGGATTAAAAACCACTGTAAAGGACCTTATCGATGCTCACGGCGCTGGAAGGCGCAGAGTAACATTTCATGGAAATAAAAATAAAACTGCAATTTCTGCTGGTTTTATGAGCGCTAAGACAAATGATATTTTAAATATAGATAATTGCCCTGTTTTATCACCAGATCTTGAAATCGCAATTAATGTTTCCCGAGATATTATAAGAATGATGCGGATTAACCATAAATCACTGGATATTTTGTTGACACAAACAGCCACAGGCATTGATTGTAATATCGATGGTATTCAAAACTCTGGCCAACAATTTTTCTCTGAAATATCAGAAATTACGTATAAATATGATTTAGCTCGGGTAACCGTCGAAAGAGAGACCATAATAGAAACTCGCTCACCAATAATTTCCGCTGGTGACTCGAAAATAGTTCTACCACCCAAAAGTTTTCTTCAGCCTACCAAATCTGGTGAAGAAGTGCTTATCGATTTAGTGTTGAAAAATACTCAGAGAGCTAGCCATGTACTTGATTTATATTGCGGAATAGGACCATTTACACTCGCAATTGCAAAAAAAACTCCAGTTTATTCTTATGATAATGATGCAATGGCAATTAACGCTCTGACAAAGGCAGCTAATAATACTTTAGGCCTGAAACCCATAAAAGCTGAGAGAAGAAACCTCAAAGTAAACCCTTTGTTGCCTTATGAGTTAGATATCTTTGATAGAATCGTCTTAGATCCGCCTCGGCGGGGAGCGTTCGAGCAAATCAAACAAATTCTGTTATCACGGGTAAACACTATCATTTATGTGTCCTGTAATCCAATAAGTTTTGCTCGAGATGCCTCTATTTTGGTTGAGGGAGGCTTTAACCTAGAGACTATAAATCCAATCGATCAATTTAAATTTACATCACATGTCGAGTTATTAGCATTGTTTAAACGATAAAATAATCTACTTTTGATTATCAATAACCGAGCAATGAACCAGACCGAGTTTATTAAGTTCCTCCCTCCTGAAACTTCCTAAAAAGTAACATTCTCTATCTGTAAAAACATGTTTCCTTATAGTGTATTTACGACCATCATGTATACGATCTAAATATTGAAACCTGAACATCCACAATGATACAATTATTAAAATTGCTACAAAGGCTGTTATTACGTACTTTGTCACTTTTTATACCTAACATATATTTAATTAAAGCCGTAATACCAAATCTTCATATCCTTTTAAATATCCAAGACTTGCCCATAATGCTTTCCCAATTTACATTGCCTTACCAGAAATCTCAACCGGATTTATAAACAATGAATAAAATCAGTCCAAATAAAAAAATTTTGCGCACTGAAGATAAACGCCTCTTGGAAGGCAAAGGTCAGTACGTTGATGATATAAAGTTAGACAATCAACTCGTCGGCTACATGCTAAGATCACCCTACGCAAATGCAAAATTAAAAAACATCGATGTTTCAGAAGCTTCAAAATTAAAAGGTATTGTAGACATTATAACCTCTAAAGATTACTTGGAGGCTGACTTGGGTCCTTTGCCCCACAATGTAACAGCAACGCCAACGTTTGATCCTTCGAAAATTTATCCAGCGATACACTATCCACTTGCAAGAGACATTGTTCGCTATGTTGGCGACGGAATCGCATTTATCGTCGCTGAGACCAGAACTATCGCACAGGACGCTGCTGACTTAATTCAGATTGAGTTCGATATCTTAGAGCCAGTTGTTGGCCTGTCAAAATCAACTTTGGATAACTCACCATTAGTAAGAGATGATTGCCCGAACAATATAGCATACGAATTTCATCAAGGTGACAAAGCTGCTGTCGATAAAATATTTTCTGGGTCTGAACATGTGGTTAAACATACAATTGGAATTAATAGGTTAACGGCAAGCCCAATGGAGACAAGAGGCGTAATTGCTAATTTCAATCCACAGAGTGGGGTAACAACAGTATACCTTCCAACACAAGGCGCTTTTGGAGCAAAAAATATTTTAGCAAAAATTTTTGAACAAACCCCTGAATCATTTAGGGTCATAGCGGGGGATGTCGGTGGCAGTTTCGGAATGAAAGGTGCCATCTATGCGGAAACACCCCTCGCGGTCTACGCAAGTCAAAAATGGGCTCGACCAGTGAAATGGATAAGTGACAGAAGCGAAGCTTTCATTAGCGATTGTCATGCCAGAGACAAAGCAGTTACGGCAGAGTTAGCACTTGATGAAGATTTAAATTTTTTAGCTCTCAGAGTACATGCGATAGCAAACACCGGCGCCTATTATTCAACGATGTCGATATTTCCAATAATAATGTCAACAAGTGGCCTGGCAGGTGCTTATAAAACACCAGAAATATACTATCGAGCGACCGCAGTATTTACCAACTCCAACCCATTGGCTCCTTACAGGGGATCAGGTAGGCCTGATGCCGGATATATTATTGAGCGGATCATTGATATCGCGGCGCGGGAGTTAAAAGAAGACCCCATTAAACTTAGAAACCAAAATCTTATTCCTAAAGAAATGATGCCATTTAAACCGGCGATCGGGCCAAATTACGACTCTGGTGATTTTATTGGAAATCAACTTATGGCCCTTGAAAAAGCTGAATATAGTTCGATTGAATCGCGTCGAGTAGAAGCAAAGTCACGAGGAAAATTACTTGGATTTGGATTGGGCAACAATGTTGAGAGCGCCGCTCCTCCTGGCCAAGAGTGGGCTAAAATTAGTATTTTAGAGGATGGTTCTATTGTCCTTTTTGCGGGTTCAACTGATCAAGGGCAGGGACACGCAACAATGTATTCTCAAATCATTTGTGATAGACTAAAAGTTAGTCCAAATAATATTAGAATTATCGAAGGTGATACTGGAACGCTCGAGACAGGATCAGGTACAGGAGGGTCAAAAGTTTCGGGCCTAGGCGGCTCTGCAGTTTTTGAGGGAGCTCGTCTACTTTTAGAAAAGGCTAAAGAGGAAGCAGCAAAAGAACTAGAGTGTTCTGCCAATGATATAGAATATCAAGAGGGTGTTTTCTCAATTGTAGGCACAGATAAATTTTTATCCCTTGGTGAGGTATCTAAAGCTACTGGTAGTGAGGGTTTAACAATTTTAGGCACACATAAAACAAACGCACCAACATTTCCCTCTGGTTGTCACACTTGCGAGCTTGAAATTGATCCAAATACTGGATCTGTAGAAATCATACGTTACATTGCAGTGACTGACGTTGGGAATACCATTAACCCTATTCAAGTAGAGGGACAAGTAAGAGGTGGAATTGTCCAAGCACTTGGCCAAGTATTACATGAAAACATATCATATGATCACAAATCAGGACAGTTATTGTCAGGCTCTTTTCTAGACTATGCCATCCCTAAATCGAGTGATATATGCTTCATTGAAACTTATCAAAACCCTACAAAAACAGAAGTGAATCCACTCGGGGTAAAGGGTGCCGGTGAAATTGGAACGGGATGTGCTGTTGCGACCTTCGTAAACGCCATTGTCGATGCGCTTTCTTCATTAGGGGTTACCCATATTGATACACCGGCAACAGCTCAAACGATATGGAGAGCAATAAATCAAAAAAATGAAAATAGATGAACTTTGATTACTACAGATCATTAAGATTTAGACGTATATAAGTGCGTATTTATAGAATTCTTTCCAGAGTGTGTTTCGTTAACAATAATAGAATTATGATACCAAATTTGAATATTCTAATCCATAAATTTAAATCACTCTCATGCATAATTTGACACTACAAATAAATTATACTCATATAGAAGGGATCTATTATAAAATAAACTTAAGATAGGGATTTCCATGCAGTATGACTTTGTTCCCATAACGCAGAGAGGAAAGCTAAGTTTTCCAGATCAAAAACGCTTGGCTGTAATTCCCACAATCAATTTAGAGTATTGGGACTTAGTAAAAGACTCCAGCGATCCCTATTATGCTGGCGGCCCACCAATATTGCCAGATGCACTTCCAGGTAACGTTGCCGATTTTCCAAATTTTAGCTGGCGAGAATATGGTCAAAGAGTTGGTGTATGGCGTATGATAAAAGAATTTGATAATGCTGGAATTGCCCCAAGTTGCACTGTAAATGCAAAACTTATTGAAGAGAGATGGCTGATTGTTGAAGCTGCAAAAGAACGAAATTGGGAGCTTGTTGCGCATAATTACGAACAGGGCGATTTGCTTACTAATTATGCTCATAATCCAGCAGAGGAAAGACTTTTAATTGAAAAATCTCTAGAGATATATGAGAAATCTGTTGGACGCAAAGCTAAAGGTTGGTTGTCATGCTCACTGAGAGGCACAATTAATACTTGTGAGATACTCGCTGATAATGGGTTAATTTTTTTCTGTGACCTTATGAATGACGATCAGCCTTATTTAATCAAAACCCCAAAAGGTAATATTGTTGCTACACCGTATTCAATTGAGGTTAATGACTTTACTTTTTTTTCAAGAAGGGGCCTTGATACCGACGGCGCCATTAAGCTTCTGAAAGAACAATTTGATGTTCTTTATGAGGAGTCTGCCGAGACTGGCCTAGTTATGAATATTGGCCTACACCCGCATGTAGCAGGAGTACCTCACCGAATTCGGGCATTGAGAGAATTCCTAGCCTATGCCAAAACATACGATGACATATGGTGGCCAAGCCGAGAAGAATTGGCAGAATGGTACCTGTCGTGTCATGAAACTCACATACCGCCAAAAATAGAAAGCGCAAAATGTTAATCCTACAACAACTAGTTAATGGATTAATGCTGGGAAGTGTCTACGTAATGGTTGCTGTGGCTTTTACACTGACCATCGGTATGTTAAATTTTCTTAATTTTACCATCCCTGCATTATTTATGGTGGCAGCTATGATTACATGGGCGGCTACTGCCGCAGGATTTCACTGGCTTGTTGCAGCCGCCTTTGGAATGATTGTAGCCATTCTAGCTTCCTTAGTAATTGAGAGATTTACATACCGTTATATGAAAGCAAAATACGGCGATGCCACAGAGCATGCGTTGCCATTAGTAAGTTCGCTAGGATTTTTAATTATATTTGAACATGTTGTTATCATGATTTGGGGCACTGACCCAATGACTTTCAACTCCCCTTTTGCTCATGCAAAATTTGAAATTAGTGGTATTATTTTTGGTATACCACAATTAATTAGCTTGGCTTTATCAATCATCCTTGTTTTTGGATTGAGCCTTCTTCTCAAAAAAACTCAGTTAGGACGCGCCTTAAGAAGTATTGCCGAAAAACCAGATACCGCGACGCTAATGGGTGTTGACGTTGGCAAAATTGTCCCAGTTGTATTTGTGATGACAGGATTTTTATGTGCGTTGGCGGGTATCTTATTCACCGTAAACTATCAGCACGTTAGTCCCTATATCGGTGATCACGTGGCGACTAATGCGATAGCTGGAATGGTTATTGGTGGCCTTGGCAACATCTGGGGAGCCATCGCAGGAGGATTGCTGATTGGTATGGTGGAAGTTTTATCAATTCATTTCTGGGGTGCAGATATAATAAAAGTTCCGGTTTGGAGCCTTATGTT
>CENZ01201299.1_pt1 | contig 37547 bp, 36 predicted proteins | sample 361341 | NCBI WGS metagenome assembly CENZ01 (sample SAMEA2619782, study PRJEB7988) | marine metagenome | biome: marine biome (ENVO:00000447); feature: deep chlorophyll maximum layer (ENVO:xxxxxxxx); material: "saline water (ENVO:00002010), including plankton (ENVO:xxxxxxxx)" | depth 50 m
CTATATGACGCAAAGAAAGTTCGATTGCACTTGCAAGACCTACTGGCCCGCCGCCGATAATTAAGACCTGTAATGTATTTCAGATTGTTCGGCTATATCCATAAATATTCCATTCTTAAATTTCATTCAGAGTGTTTGTTAGTAATCTTGAGTTCAGTTCTCGTCAAATACGAGTTTTGGTTAAATTGATAATTGATTGTTATGTTATTAAAATAGTTTTAACGAAAATAATATGTAAATCATTAAATATAAGTCAATTTCAAATTATTTGGTGAGGGACATATGATTAAAGAAGTTTGTGAATTAGATATTTTAATTGACAAATATAAAATGATTATCGTTAAATTAAGGAATGAAATACGTGGCAGTAGTTTTTTTTATTTTACTATTTAGTAAAGTTGCTTATTCCGAAGACAAACGTCTGAAAGACGCGGATATAGAGTATGGCCAATATTTATCTGGTGAATGCGCCACTTGCCACCATAAAACAGGATTTAAAGAGGGTATACCATCAATTAATGGATTAGACTTTGATTCGCTTGTTAAAGCACTGCTAGCGTATAAAAAGAAAGAACGTGATAATCCAGTTATGCAGATGGTAGCCGGTCGACTTGATCACAATCAAATTTTTTCACTAGCGGCATATTTCAGTAAACTTAACCCAAAGAAATAAAATTTTAGTAATTTACATCATCAGTAAACATGGTAACATTTAACAACTTATAATAAAGGGAGAATATTATGTCTAAAATGTCACGACGATCGTTTGTAGGGATAATGACCGCCTCTACAACGGCGCTTGCCATGCCATCCATAGCTTTTGGAGCCAAACCAAAGGTTGTAGTTATAGGAGGTGGAGCGGGAGGCGCAACTGCTGCAAAATATATTGCTAAAGACTCAAAAGGAGCAATTGACGTTACTTTGGTAGAAGCATCTAAGAAATATTACACTTGCTTTTATTCAAACCTTTACCTTGGAGATTTTAGAAGTTACGACTCTATTGGCCACTCATACGATAAATTGTCTTCTAATCATGGGGTCAACGTAGTTCATGAATGGGCGGTTTCTGTAGATAATTCCGCGAAAAAAGTGAATTTGGGATCTGGTGTGAGTTTGCCTTATGATAAACTCGTTATCTCACCGGGTGTAGATTTAAAATATAGCAGTGTTAATGGCTATTCGCCTGAAGATCAAACTCGTATGCCTCACGCATGGAAGTCTGGGACTCAAGTCCAGGTTTTAAAAGATCAGGTTATGAATATGAAAAAGGGTGGTACATTTGTTATGGTAGCGCCGCCTAACCCGTACAGATGTCCACCTGGACCGTATGAAAGAATCTCTATGATCGCTCATCAATTCAAGAAAACTAATCCTACTGCTAAAATTGTAGTTCTTGACCCGAAGAAAAAATTTTCAAAAATGGGTTTATTTTTGGAGGGTTGGCAGAAACACTATCCTGGGATGATTGAATGGATTGATCCAGAAGCACACGGCGGTATAAAAAATGTAAATGCAGAAAAGATGGAGATTGTAACCGATCTTGATACTTTTAAAGCGGATGCAGCATGTATTATTCCCGCTCAGAAAGCCGGTGCAATTGCAATGGCAGCCGGTGTTAATAAAGGCGACTGGTGTCCTATTGTTGCCTCATCGATGCAATCTCAAGCGGATAAAAATATATACGTTTTAGGTGATGCTTCTGTTGCGAAGTCGATGCCAAAGTCTGGTTTTTCTGCGAACAGTCAAGCGAAGGTGGCAGCTAATCATATACGTGGTAGTTTGACGGGAAGTAGGGTTTTTGAGCCACGTTATGCAAATACCTGTTGGTCTCTTGTTGCTGTTAATGATGGCATAAAAGTAGGAGCTAGTTATAAAGCTGGCTCTGATAAAATTGATCCAACTAGTAAGTTTGTCTCAAAGACAGGGGAAGATAGTGCTACAAGAAAAGCTACTTACGAGGAGTCTATCGGTTGGTATCAGGGAATAACAACAGATATGTTTGCTTAAAAATCTAATGATCAAGAAAAAGGCGGCCTTAGGCCGCCTTTTTATACTCCCAACACTTTCACATTTCTGGCATGATTCGGCTTAATCAATTTTTTCCTGGTAATATATTTTTCAAGTAATTTATACATTGGCGGCCCCTGAGTATTCTTTTTTACTGAACCCCATCCTCCCACCACATAGGTTTTTGTTGGCTCAATTTTATCTCCAGACTTTATAATTTCTAAATTACTTATTCTTTTACCTATTGGATTCTTCGGTGTGCAGGTGTACGAAATTCCACCGACCCTTACCATATCACCACCTTGCTGATAAAAAGGATCTTCATTGAAGATATTATCGCATACATCCTCTAATAAGTTTTTTATGGTTTCACCATTCATCTGTGTCCTGTAAACTTCCGGATAATTCATGGATGTTTGAGAATAAATGTCATCGATCGTTATATTTTGTCCCGGAAGCAACGTCGTTCCCCAACGAAAACCGGGACTTAGTGAGATTTCAGCATCCCTCTCCTCAATTATTGCGTCGCACATCACGTCATCCCATGACCCATTAAAGTTTCCCCTTCTGTATAAAAGTGTCTCAGCTTTACCAATAGTTCGGTTACACTCATCTTCATACGGAGATCTCAACTCATTGATTAAGTTCGTCATTTCTTTATCTGGTTCGATAACATCAGAAAAAATGGGTATCAGGTTTGAGGAATAATCTATAACTTTACCATCTTTTACATTCAGATCTATTCTTCCTAAGTATTTACCGTGTGATCCAGATGATAGAAGCAAAGTATTTTTTATCTTTATGGCTCTGGGGATTGCGTCGTGAGTATGTCCCGTCAAAATAACATCTACCCCCTCTAAAATAGTTGCCAGTTTTTGGTCCACATCGAAACCATTGTGCGATAACAGTACAATAACTTCCGCCCCTTTTTTTTTCGCTAAATCAATATTTTTTTGGATTATTTCTGGTCGTATTCCAAATGACCAGCCCTCTACCATATAACTTGGGTTGGCAACCGCAGTATATGGAAAATGTTGTCCTATAACCGCGACATTTATGCCACCTTTTTCGAAGAAACGTGTACTTTCAAAAACAGCCTCATCCCATTCTGTGTCAAATACATTACCCCCTAAAAAAGGATAATTCATTTTATCCAGTAATTGTTTGAGCCGTCTTTTGCCAAACGTAAACTCCCAGTGCCCAACCATCGCATCTGGTTTTAATAGGTTCATTGCAGTCACCATGTCTGCACCTTGGGTTTTAAGTGATGTATATGAACCTTGCCAAGTGTCACCACCATCTAAAAAGAGTACTTTGTCATCACCTCTTTCGGCTCTTATCTGTTTTACAGCTGTTGCTGTTCTATCGAGTCCACCTAGTTTTCCATATTCAATGGCTAAGGGTATATAATCTATCATTGAGTGGGCATAGGCTAGTGGCGTATTTGGATTAATTCCAAAATATTCAAGGAAAGCCTCGCCTACAAGATGGGGAGGAATACCCTCAAATTTTCCCACGCCATAATTTTCTGAGGGAGGCCTGAAATATACTGGCTTTAATTGTCCATGTAGATCTGTGACATGCAATAGAGTGATTTGGCCCTTTGAGTCAAATTTAAGTAAATCTTCTGATTTAAGCTCTTGCTTAGCTGCGAGAGCACTCCAGGAGCGTGAACCTAACAGCATTGCTGTAATTGCGGCTAATTCAAGAAAATCGCGCCTAGATTGCATTATTGAATAACCCTCTATTTTAATTATTTTAAAATTTTAAGACTTAGTTTTTTTCGGGCGTAACATCAATATCTCTTGCTTTACCAATTATTTTTGTTGGAACATCGCAATCTGACATGCAAGTTTTGCTGCTAAAGCCCGCAACGTCTGGTCTTGGATCCGGCAGTAAAAAACCATTTTTGTTTGGCATATTTATTTTACCAATATTCTTTTCACTTAAAATAAATTCCTCATCAATAATCTCGTTCATGTACAGTAGATAAGCCACGATCTTATATGTCTCGTCATGCGAGAGTGACTGCGCAGCTCCAAAGGGCATTGCCCTATACACATAATCGTAAATTGTTGAAGCATAAGGCCAATAACTTCCTGTAGTCTTCTGTGGATCATAGGTGTTTAGGCTGGATTCTCCTCCAACCAAAACAGGCCATCTATCAATACCCTCGCCGAAATCGCCATGGCACGAAGCGCATAATTCGATATAAATTTTTTCTCCATCGATCGCCTTCCCCTGACCTACTGGCGCACCTTTGCCGTCAGGCCTAATGTCTATGTCCCAACCCGCAATCTCTTTTTTTGAAGCTAATTGCCCGAGATTAAACTTTCTCTCACCCGCAAAACTAAAATTAATGAACATTGCGAAAATAGCTAAGCTCAGTGCGCACTTAACCGAGCCTAACATTGTCTACTTTCCCATTCTTGCGAACTAACCAAGTGGCAATAGAGTTGTTATGATAAATAGAGTTTACTCCTCTAATCTTTTGTAGTTCTTGAATAGTTGGTTGTACATAATTTGTCTCATCGATAGCCCGAGACTGCAGTAATAATTCTTCGCCATTCCACTCAAATGGCATAGTAAAACGTGTTAGGGATTTACTTAATATTGGTTTATGGAGTTGAGCCGTTTTCCAGTTTTTCCCCCCATCCCTTGACACATCCACTCTTTTGATTTTACCTCTACCCGACCACGCTAAACCACGCAACTGATGTAAACCCTGTGTCAATATTGGATTCTCTGGGCACGGGGACGTAATTACAGATTTTCCTTCCATCACCCAAGTAAACATCCTAGCTTTTCCATTTGATAACAAATCAGTATATTTTGAGGTTTCCTCTCTCGTCATGTATGGTTTATCACCAAATTCTAACCTGCGGATCCATTTAATCCACATATTGCCCTCCCAACCTGGAACAACAAGTCTCACGGGGTATCCTTGTTCGGGACGCAATGCCTCGCCGTTCATTGCCCAAGCAATAATACAATCATCGAGTATTTTTTCGATCGGAATAGATCTTGTCATGCCGGAAGAGTCACTTCCTTCAGCCAAGACCCACTTTGCTGTATCTTTTAGACCTGTCTCCATCAACAAGTCTGATAATTTTACCCCCGTATATTGTATATTGTGAACCATACCAAATGTATACTGACATCCATTCAGTTGTGATCCCCTCCACTCCATACCACCATTTGCAGCACATTCCAAAAAATAAAATTTATTTACCTGCGGAAATCTTTTTAGATCATCTAGTGAGAAAATCATCTCTCTATCGACAAGTCCATTAATCATTAACCTGTAATCCTGAGGACTAATAATTGAAACTCCGCCATGATGTCTCTCAAAACATAACCCATTAGGCGTTATTATCCCCTCTAAGTTTTGAAGTGGTGTAAAATTAACCGAAGATTCAGTAGTTGCCGTAAGCCACTCTACATTCCTTCGAATTACATGGTTCTCGTGTTCAGAAGGTGTTCCATATGGCTTCGCATCAACGCCATCTCCGAGTGAGCTGGTCCATTCGGGTATATTAGGGGGAAGATTTTTGGTATTCTGTTTATTTGCAAAAGTAATTTTTGGTGTCAAAGCTACAGCACCCAGGCTAGCACCAGCTGTTATTACTTTTCTTCGACTGAGCTTGGTTATATTTTGAATGCCCTTTTTACTCAATATTTCATGCCTTTATTAAGAGACGACCATCTTCTTTTTCATCGTATATTTTTGGCCATTATCGTCTATCCATTCAAAATTAAATGTTCCAGTTTCCTGCGCTTTAAAAGGGAAAGCGATGTATGGGTTTGTAGAGATGGAGGGTTCTAATTTCATTTTAAAAATTTGCTTACCATTAAATTTAACATTAAATTCATTAATTATTTGTCTTGGAATTTTTTTGCCACCCGTATCCCTCATTCTGCCACTGTGCATAGGGTGTCTAATGAGTGTTTTAATTTCTATAATTTCGTTCACAGAAGCTTTCTTTGGAACTCTTCCTCTCGGTTTAATCGAAGCCATTTTTTTTCCTTTTTTTAACCGCCACAGCCACCAATTGTGACTTTAACCTTTGATCTTGTCATTGAAAATTTTCCAGTATTACTCTCTGCTATCAAATAAACATTCTGCGTTTTAGATAGTCGCATTCTTGTCGTAGCAGAACACGCGCCCATTTCCGGTGTAAATGAAAATTTAGCAACGTCGGGTGCTGGATTTCCATCGGCTAGGATATAAACCTGTTTAATATAATTTTCTTTGCTCATTGGACTATCAATCTCAAAATTAACTTTAACCTGATTTCCATTTTCTGCAATTTCTGGGACATCAAGCATAATGTTGCTTTCTGAGGCATTTGCTCCCTTTATTATATCATCGATCCTTTTTTTCAGTAAACCAGTTTTACCAAAAGAGAAAGATGGAATAGCCACTGACCCTGTTAAACTTCCTATTATAATTAATGCTTGTCTTCTAGATATTGTCTGCATTTATGTAATTCCATATAAAAATCAATAATTCCTAATATATAATATAGTTTAGTAGAAATTAAGTCTAATCAAATAAATTATTATTCAATAATACTGTCAAGTTCCCACCAAAATAATTCTGCATTACTATACCCGATAATTCTGCCTTTTTCGTTTCCATTCTCAATAATAATAAACGTTGGTGTTACATTTTGCTTAATGGAATTACTATTTTTTCTTTGATTATAATTATGTATTTCGATTCTATACAATGGATAACGCTTTGCGGCATCTGTTTTTGGATAAATCCTACCTATTTCTTTCTCCCATATTACACAAATAGGACATTTTGCATCGGTAATCATAAGTATTTTATTTGTTGCGCTCGCAGTTCTTGATTGCAAACATAAGGCTAAAAAAAATAGTATTAAAAATAATAATATCTTATTTGGCCGTTTATTAAACATTAGATTCTAACCAGTATTCGATAATACTTTTTAAAGTAATTTTAAGTTAAGCGCTAGTGGATCTTATTTTGATCTCACTCTTTATATTATAGGGATCCCTAATAACAATATCTAATATTTTAATTTTTATTTTCCTTTGTTTAATATTTTTTGGTTATTTTGTTTATCGCTATAGGGAGCAAAGCGCGGTTAAATTAGCAAGAAAAAATATGATTTTAAATTTTTTTGAGGAATTTTCTTGCAATTACTTACATGGAGCTCCGCACGGCGCGCAAGATGGACCGGCATCGCTTGGCGCAGCTACTGTGCCTGATGTTTGGCTTGATAGGTGGTCTATAAATATTAATCCAAAAATTAATGCAATAATTATAAAATAAACTGTTTTCGCTGAAGAAAGAGAATTCATTATTATTATCCGTTTTTGAAGCCGAAGTACGGGCGCACTTTTATTCCCACCCAACTTCCTAAAATAGCCATCGCAAACCAGATCCAACCATGCAGACTACCTGATGCTGTGCCAGCTAAAAAAGCCCCAATATTGCAACCAAATGCCAATCGAGCGCCAATCCCCATTATTAAACCGCCAATCGCTGCCGCAAAAAGTTGGCTTGGTTGAGGCCAAAAAGCTTTTTTTAGGTAACCTGATGCGCTAGCAATTATTCCTGCGCCAATAATCATTCCGACATCCATTACACTACTTGTGTTCGCTAAAACAGACTCCTTCAATGCCTTGCTTGGGCCAGACCATGTCCAAAAGGTAAATTCTGAAATAGGCACACCAAGACTATTAAAAAGTTTTGCTCCCCACAAAGTGAAGCCAAATGTTATTCCCCAAGGATGTCCCGAGAATAAAAAAATTGAGGCGCATAGAATGGCGATTATGAGAGTTCCTGTTACCAGACTTTTTGAAACAGTCTGCCCTCGGATTTTTCCCCAGATATAGAAGCCCAAGGCAGTTAGTCCTAATAGCATAATGTTAAAGATTGCCCGCCATCCTGTGGAGAGGTCTTTACCAATTATATATTGCTCGTATGAACCAAGTGATAAAGCCCATGGAAGAATAAGTGACCCGATTAATGATCCAACAATAAAAAAGGGGAGTGCAATCATCATTCGGCCTGATCCTGCTCCAAAGCTGAATAAAACTCCTGATCCACAGCCATTTGCTAATTGCATGCCAATTCCGAATATAAACGAACCTATAAAAAGTGATATTGAAATAGGTGCAAAAGATCCTTTTGCGTCGATACCCCAGAGCTCTGAAGGAATAAAAACAGCTGCACATAATGCTGCTAAACTAAAATGTGCAACTAGAGCTGCAGAATTCCCATTTTCAAGAAAATTTCGCCAGCCTGAGGCAAAACCATATTGAAAATATAAAAATACACCTCCAGCGCAAATACCTAAAAAAAGTAAGACTAATCCAGACGGTCCGCTATCCAGTGAAATAAGGCCAGCGACAATAAAGAAAATTCCGGTGTAAAAAATAATACCAAAGAGTTCGCTATTTGACCGATTAGGAACGTTGTTCACAGCTGCCTCTTAAGATTAAAATAAAACTCGTATAAAAATATATTCAATAATCTATCCAAATATATCTGAGAAGAATGATTTTATCTTATTTAGATTTGACTGATGGCGATCTACTTTTCGCCTTGCGTCGGTGGTCCATTCAACCATGCTACCGTCATAAAGTTTAACATTTTTATTTCCTAGTACTTCTGAAAGGGCAAACCAATTAGTTGCTGCCCAATGTCCCGTATTACAATATGATATAACAGGTTTGTTAGTAATCTCGCTAAATAGATCTTTTAACTCAGTTTTGCTTTTAAGCTGATTAGATGCGGTATTGTAAGTTTTTGCCTGAGAAATTAATTGAGCTCCTGGGATATGTCCGAAACGTTTCGCATTCTTATGCTTTTTCTCACCGATAAACTGTTCCTTATTCCGTCCATCAAGAAGAACAATATCGCTTTCTGTGCCAGAGACTTTTGCGACATCGGTCGTAGAAGCATAGAGTGACGGATTAAATTTGGCTTTAAAATTGCCTTTTATATTTTTTGTGATTTTTCCCCGATCTATTAAGGAAGGATATTTTTGTAACCATAATTTGTACCCGCCATCTAAAATTGAAACGTTAGAATGCCCAAAAACTTTAAATGTCCAATAAGCACGAGCAGAAGAACCAAAATCAGTTGAATTCTCTCCTGCGGGTATTAAGACAACGTGGCTGTTATTAGAGACGCCAAGTTTCTCAGCTAAGTTTTCAAATTCCTCTTCAGTGGGAAGAAGTCCAACAACACCTTTTTTCTTAGTTCGCCATCCGTCCTTCAAATAATCAGAATGAATAGATCCTGGTATATGTCCTAACTGAAATGTTTTAAAAGAGCCGCCATCTATTTTATTACGAAGGTCGATCATCACTAGGTTGTCATTCTGTAAGTTATTCTTGAGCCAAGTGGTGTCAACTAAAGGGCGCGCGTATGCACTAATACTTGTAAATATTAAGAGGGTTATTGCTATAGCGTATGTTTGTGTTTGCTTCATTTTAAATCTCCTAGGGAACAATATAATATACTTAATAGTGTATAAAATATATAAATACAATAAAATAATATAAATATAATTTAAATACAAATTTATAGTGTAAATTATAAACACTATTAGTACTCGCATACTAGGTACAGAAAATTAACTATTAATTTTTAAATAATCCTATGAAACTCTCTTCCTCGAGGTATTTTAGCGCTATACGGCATCCTATAATTATTGAAAAGAATGCTATAAAAGAGCTTGCTGCGAGAGTTGACAATCCAGAAATGCCTTGGCCAATTGTACATCCAAGAGCTAAGACACCGCCAATTCCCATTAAGGCAGCGCCAAAGATATGGTTAATAAGATCTTCCTGTGTAGTAAAAGATTCTATTCTAAACTCTCCTCGAATTTTTGCCATTATGAATGATCCAAATAACACACCGCCCACAGATGCTACTCCAAAGTCAATTGTTGAACCTGTAAAGGTCATAAGATATTGAATAGCTTCACCAATCGGTGCTACGAAAGTAAAAGACGAGAGGGGGATGGGTTCAAACTCATCGTTTCCTAAGACCCCAGTAGTAAACCATCCCAATGCGATTAAAATACCAATTATTAAACCAGAACTTAAATCTTTATAAGATGATCGAAATGAGCGACTTATAATGCAAAAAATAAAGAGTAAAGATGCGATGATTGAGGCGATTACCATCTCTAGTGATTTCTCGGTTATGTTTAATATCATTCCTAAGAATTCTGGAATACTCTGCGATTTTAGACCGCTTTGTTTAAGATCAACGATAGTTAAAAGCTCAAACTCCTGACGTACTGGCCCAAGCAGTCCTCTTAATGTCATATACGCAAATAGTCCTAAAAAAATAAAAACAATTAAAGACTTTAAACTCCCGGCACCGATCCTAACCAATATCTTGTTGCCACAACCTCCTGTAAGGGTCATTCCAAATCCAAACATTAGCCCACCGATTATCGCGCCCGCCCAGCTAAAACTTGGACTTAGATAAATAGAATTATTTAAATTTATGACTGAATTAAAATGAAGTATCTGGCTTAAAAATAAGGCAACAGAAATTGATAGAACCCATGCCCGAAAGCGGTTCCAATTCCCGATGAATATGATATCCGATATAGCCCCCATAGTGCAAAAATTTGTAGATTGTGCAGTAGCGCCAAAAATTATTCCCAGCGTAAAGCCAATACTTGCTACTATTAATTCAACAGGAACGTCTTCCAAAAAAAAGCCTCTCACAACAGAATGGATTTAAATTGTATAACAATTATTATTTGTAATTTAGCATTAAAACTATTGTATTTCTTCGTCAACAAAACATTCTTTGATGTGTTTAATGTTTTTTAAAATCAAACCTTAATTATTTTTTGATAGTAGTTAAATAGATATAACTGGTAGTTATGGTGATAGTGAAACCTTATATTTGACAAGAGCACACGATTGTTCATTATGGAAAGACATTTTACAATTGAATGGTAACAAGCAAAATAAAAATTGGGAGGAAATTATATGAAAATATTTAAGAATTTTTTTTCTACTGCTTTCATATCGTTAGTATTTATGTTTTCTGGAGCTGCAATAACTAATGCGGGATTTTATGACGGTAAAGACGTAACCGTTATTGTCAATGCTGGCGCTGGCGGCGGCCTAACTCGTAACGCTCGTACATTAAGTGCTTATATGAAAAAATATCTAGGTAAAGATACCAACATGATAATCAAAAATGTTGCGGGTGGAGGAGGTGTCAAAGGGTTTAATTTTTTAACAGAGAAAACTAAGGCTAATGGATTGACCGTGCTCTTTGGTTCAGGGCAACAAATGGCACAATTATTAAAGTTAAGATCTGTGAGATTTGATTTTGGGAACATGGCATATATTGGTTCTTCTGAGTCGAATTATATTACCATTGCACGATCTGATTTTAAACCTGGCATAAAAAAAGCGAGTGATATTTTAAATGTTAAGAAAATGATTGCGGGCGGACGTGGTACTACCGACGGCCTGGGTATTTGGGCGCGTTTGCCTCTAATGATCCTTGGTATTGATACGCGTTATGTTACAGGTTATCGAGGTCAACCCAAGTTAAATGCTGCTATTCGGGCAAAAGAAATCGGTTTGTTGGCGACCGGCGGAATTGGTTATTTTGCGTTTTATGCTGATACAATCATAAAATCAGGAGAAGCGATCCCGCTTTATTTCCATGCAGCTCGTGGGAAAAATGGTAAATACAGCAACGCCGGGGGAGTTTTTGGTAAAGTAAAACATTTTAGTGATTTCTACAAAGAAACCCACGACGGCAAATTGCCAAGTGGGCCTCTTTGGGAAGCGTATGAATGGCTCTCAACGTATAATACACGACCATTTGGAATGTATGCAATGAAAGCTGTAGGCGACGCTCGAATATCAGAGCTTAGGAATGCCTTACGCAAAACTGCTGCCGATAGTGCTTATAGAGCTGCATATAAAAAGCAAAATAAAACAGACCCTAATTATTTGATTGGAGCTGAAGGCGAGTTTTTAATGTCCGAGTGGCAAAAAATTAGTCCCGGAGCTTTGGCGGGCCTTAAGAAGTTAACAGCAAAGAAAAAGAAGAAGGGCGGAAAGAAAAAGAAATAAGATAACTGTAACTTAGATTGGCGCGGATATTCTATTCGTGCCAATTATTCCCAAATAGGTGTAGAAAACTAGTTGTAAAAATTAGTTCAGGATAGGTAAATGACTGAAGCGCTAATTGAAGGTTTCCTTCTAGTTTTTTCATGGCCGGCAATTGGTTTCCTGGTTTTGGGGTGTGTTTTGGGTATCTGGCTCGGCGCTGTACCCGGTTTGGGCGGTATTATTGGACTTGTACTCTTACTGCCTTTCACGTTTGGTATGGATACGGTTCCTGCCTTTGCCCTATTACTGGGAATGTTTGCCGTGACTTCCACCAGTGATACAATTGCATCTGTTATGTTGGGAATACCCGGAACCGCTGCGTCGCAGGCAACTATCTTAGATGGATATCCGCTAGCTCAGCAGGGAAAGGCAGCGCGCGCTTTTGGCGCCGCTTTTACGGTTTCTGCTCTTGGTGGAGTATTTGGAGCGATAATTTTAGCTTTCTCGCTTCCATTAATTTTACCTGTGATAAAATCATTTGCATCACCCGAATTATTTATTCTGGGTTTACTCGGTTTGGCTATGGTGGGTTCATTAAGTGGTGCCTCAATATTGAAGGGTTTATCGGTCGCTTTATTGGGGATTTTACTCTCAACCATAGGTTATGGAGTAGCCGAGTCAATTCCTCGATATCATTTTGAGACAGATTACCTTTTGGATAAACTTCCCTTAATTCCTGTAGTTCTGGGATTATTTGCCATCCCTGAACTAATGGAGCTTGCTATTCGGAATATTTCGATCTCGAGAATTCCAAAAGATGAGGCTACTGACGGTGGAATGCTTGAGGGTGTAAAAGATGTTTTTCGAAATTGGTGGTTGGCTATGCGATGTGCAGCTATTGGAACTTATGTTGGAATGCTTCCAGGATTAGGAGCTGCAATCGTTGATTGGGTTGCTTATGGTCATGCAGTTCAAAGTGCTAAAGATAAGTCAAAATTTGGCAAGGGAGATATTCGTGGGGTTATTGCGCCAGAAGCCGCCAATAATGCGACGAAAGGGGGGTCTTTAATTCCAACTGTGGCTTTTGGAATACCCGGAAGTCTCGGAACGGCTATTCTACTTGGGGCTCTTCTCATACAGGGATTAAAGCCGGGTCCGGAAATGCTAACATCTGAACTTCACATAACTTTTAGTATGGTTTGGACCATCGTATTAGCTAATATTTTGGTCGCTGGCTTGCTTATGTTTTGGAGTAAGCAGGTTGCTAAAATTGCCTTTTTACCCGGACATTTAATTGTTCCGGGTGTTATTTTATTTGTTTTCTTAGGTGCCTGGCTTGGATCTGGATCTTACGGTGATTGGATAACCTGTTTGTTAATGGGCATTATTGGGTTTGTCATGAAAAGGGGAGGTTGGCCGCGTCCGCCTCTTATACTGGCTTTAATACTTGGTAATATAATGGAGAATTCATATCAAATTAGTATGTTAGCTTATGATGGCCTTGGTTGGTTAAGTCGACCTGTAGTTCTTATTGTAATTTTTCTAATAATAGTAACTATTATCTTATCTGCGCGCGGCATAACAAAGAATAAAAAAACTAAAAAAGAAGCCATAAAAGCTCAAATCAATGGTGATAACGGCTCAGATGAGCCATCTGAGGGTGGTGCAATTAATCCAATGATTTCTTTCCCATTCGCAATATTATTATTTTTGTTGTTTTGTTGGGCTGCGTATGAAGCAGATTCCTGGCCTGATTCAGTTCGAGAGTTTCCAATAATGTCATCTGTTCCCGGAGCTATTATGATTTTATTTATTTTGTTCTTTGATGGAAGGAAACTTTTAGGTGAAATAACTTTACATGGTAATTTCTTATCTGCTTTCATATACAGTAGCGAGAAAGCCATGTTAAAGAGCGCAACTCAATTCTTTGGATATCTTCTTGCAATGGTTTTAATGATGTTGCTTTTAGGTCAGAAAATTGTGCTCCCTCTTTTTATTTTTGTATATTTAATGCGTTGGGGAAAATATAATTGGCGTATTTCAATCGGTTATGCTTTGGGTGGTTGGCTAATGATGGTGTGCTTTTATGATCGAATTTTAGATTTACTCTGGTATCCGTCATGGATTTCAACTTGGTTACCTGAGGTTCTACCTAAATGGCTTCCCCAATGGCTATTTGTTTAAAATAAATCCCAATCGCTAGACAAAGAATGAAGTATATACGACTACCAAAATTTTTAATTATATAAAAACTTATATTCAAACAAATAATTATAGAAAAACTTCATTAATAATGTTAACGTTGTTGATCAATTGATCATTAGGTTTTATTTTGTATCTAACATAGAGAGGTAACATGTCTGGCAAAGAGCAGGTAATCAGGACACAAGAGTTACCAATATTGGATCTTGGTAATTTTTTGACAGGTAATGATGTTGATTTAGATCAACTCGCGGATAGTTTACGCCAGGCGGTTGAAGAGTTTGGATTTTTCTTTATCAGAAACCATGGGATTTCTGATAACCTTATTAAAAGGGTTTTTTCTGAAAACGAACGTTGGCATAATCAACCGATGGAAGCCAAAGTTGCAATTTCGATTGACGATAACCAAAGAGGTTATATTCGACCAAAGGCTACCCTTATAAAGCATTCAACCTATAACGAGAATACAAATCTCGATACTAATGAAACCACAGTTTTCGCGACAGACTATAGCATTGATAATCCAAACCGACAAAAAGGCAAAAGGTTTTATGGAGAAAACCAATGGCCAGAAAATTTGCCAGGTTTTAAAGAAGTTGTTCAAGAATACATGAGTGTTATGACTAACTTGGGTAAAACTATGTTACCTATTTGGGCGACCGCCCTAAAGCTTGATAGGGATTTCTTTGCTCCTTATTTTGAAAACAATCATACGTATTTTAGAATGTCACATTACCCCCCGGTTCCAAATCTTGGTAAAAATGAGTTCGGTATTGGCCCGCATGCTGATACTGGCTTTATGACATTCTTGCCCCAAGCAGCGGTAGATGGTCTGGAGATACTTGATTTGGATGGTGAGTGGTTTCGACCTCCAAAAATGGATGATTGTATTTTAGTTAATACTGGTCAGTTTCTAGAACGTTGGAGTAATGAAAAATTTAGGGCATCACCTCATAGAGTTATTCCACCAAAAAACATCCATCGTTATTCAATTGCTCTTTTCGTAAATACTTCTTTAGATCCGATTTGTGAGTGTTTGCCCACATGTCATACCGAGTCAAACCCACCTAAATATCCAACCGAGAGTTATTGGGATTTTTATAATTGGTATATGATCAATTCATATCCCCACTATGCTGAATTTGAAGAGCAGAAGACAGCGTGATTAAACACGTTGGAATGATTGGTCTTGGGGCAATGGGGGAGGTGATTGCCAGACATTTGCTTAAAAAGAATTTTGCTGTAAATGGATATGATATCATCCCAAATCGAGCTATTAACCTAAAGTCATTTGGATTGGATAATCATAGTAGTTTAGAGGCTTTAGCAGCTAATTCGGATATATTGATTACTTCATTACCAAGCAATGAAGCGCTTCTAGCAGTTATTGACAGTATTATTCAAAGCAAGCAAAAAAGGTTGATTTTACTCGAAACGTCTACGTTAAAAGTTCAAGAAAAAATTAATGCAAGTCACATATTTGAAAAGTACGGCCATACTTTTTTGGATGCTCCCATAAGCGGTACTACTCCATTAGTGAAGGCGATGAAAGGTTCTTTGTTTGTAGGGGGAGATATCAATGCCTATAAAGAATCTATTCCTGTAATTGAAGCCTTTACAGCGACAAACTATTTTGTTGGCGAGGTGGGCGATAGTTCTAAAATGAAATATCTTGCTAATTATTTGGTTTATGTACATACAGTTGCCGCTGCTGAATGTTTTGTCTTGGGACAAAAAGCGGGATTAGACCCTCAATTAATACACGACGTTCTAAAATCTAGTGCTGGTGCATCTAGAATGTTGGAGCAACGCGGGGAAATGATGGCAAAATCAGATTATCGGGATGGATCAGCAAAAGTTTTCAATATTTATAAAAAAGATGCTGATATTATCACTAATTTTGCGGCAGAAATGGAGAGTCCTATTGACCTCTTTGCATCAGCACGGCAGCGTTATAATTCTGCATTAGCATTGGGGCTGGGAAATTTAGAATTAGCATCTGTTTGTAAGGCAATAGAGGTATCCGCTGGAATAGATCGTAAAATGATCGACAATTAAATATGCGGATTTAATTAACTTCATTTTTTTTATAAATTGGTTCTAATCCCATTTCTTGGGGCGAAGAGAAAAGTAAATTGCTAATACAATACAAATTATAAGTGTAACGGAAATCGGGCGAGTAAGCGCAAATGATATTGGAGATCCTTGTGAGACAGTCAAAAGATCACGAAGGCCATTTTCAGCAATTGGCCCTAGAATAATACCTAATAAAATTCCCGCTGGAACAAAATTGAGCTTCGTAAGATAAAAGCCTCCCACACCAAATCCTAACATAATCCATACTTCGTATATATTGTTTGTGCTGGCATACGTTCCGATAACACTAAATATCATTATAAGTGGGCCGATTATTCCTCTAGGAAATAATGTGAGATAGGCCATTGCACGTGCTAGAAAGATTGCAATAAAACCCATTATAACATTTGCAAATAAAAACCCCCACATTATTGTGTAAATAACTTCAGGCGATGTCTTGAATAAACGCATCCCGGGTTGAAGACCATGTATCATCAAAGCACCCAGAATTACCGCTGCAGATATTCCTCCGGGTATTCCCAGAACAAACATTGGAACTAATGACGTACCGGTGACACCATTATTTGAGCCCTCTGTTGCGGCTAATCCCTTGACCTCGCCTTTACCAAATTCATCTCCTGGCTTGGCTCTTCTTATTTCCCACGCATAAGCAATCCATTGTGCCACACTTCCACCAGCCGCCGGAATTATTCCCATTACAAGCCCAGTTATCCAGCCTCTAAAAAGTGACCACCGGACATGATATATTTCAGAAACCTTAGGCCAGATATTCCAACTAAGTTTTTTTACACCTGAAATATTTCCTGAGGCATCGCCTTCACATAGCTCTAATCCCTGAGCAAATGCAAATAGTCCAATGATTGCCGGCATAATGTCGAAGCCCGACTCCAAACCAACTAAATCAAAAGTGAGGCGCGGGAATCCAGAATATGTATCTATACCGAATGTACTGAGAAAAAGGCCAAGCAATCCTGAAATTAGGCCTTTTATTAGAGATCCAAAAGCCACAGAGGCAATAGCAGTTAACCCCAGCAATGCTACTAAAAAATATTCTGAAGGTCCGAACCAAAGTGAAATAGTGGCGAGGGGGGGCGCGAGCAATAGAAGGACTATGCCGCTTATAAGTCCTCCAATCACAGATGCAAATGTAGATATGCGTATGGCCTGAATTGCCCGACCACGCTTCGTCATTTCATATCCCTCAAGAGCTGATGCTGCTGACGCAGATGTGCCGGGAGCGCGCAGTAATATTGCAGAGAAAGAACCTCCATAAATACCGGCTGCAAAACAAGACACTAGTAAAATTAACGCTGTTTCTGGAGGAAAATTAAATGAAACCGGTATCATAAGGGCTATCGCCATTGGAGGGCTTAGTCCAGGAATAGCTCCAATTACCAAACCAACCATTACACCGATTAGCATTGCTAACATGTTTTGATAGGTGGCTACATTTTCGAGGTATGAGAAGGCATCTAAAATATACAAAACTAATTTTCCTTAGAAAAGTATGCCAGTTGGCAATTGCGCATGTAATAGGTAGACAAAAAAACCATACATTGTGGGGAATAGAATGAGTCCCGTGATAGTTATAGCTTTGAAGTTGCGAATACCTACGGCGTAGGTAGTGATATACAAAAATAAGATTGAGGATACAAAATAACCAATTTCAGTTATGCCAATTATGTATAAAATACTAAGAATGATTAAAAGTGGCGGCTTGATTGAATTATAGCTGATATTAAAGGTAATTTTCTTGGTTTCTTTAAAATTCGATTTTTTAAAACTCGATCCTATTAAAAAAAAGGATAGTAGGATTGTAGTGGTGGTTGCAAATAAAGGAAAGGTGTCTCCTCCAGCAGGAAAATCTAAAGATAAATAAATAAAATAAAGAGAAATTAATATACAGCAAAAACCTGTTAATCTTAATCCCCAAGCTGCACCAAATAAGGGAATGGGTTTTCCAATAATATTAGAAAGTTTAATTTGCACTAAGTTGTTCCTAAAAAAAAGGAACTCGGACAAATCTAATATATTTTATTAGACTGCCCGAATTCATATAGCAACTTGACTAATTAATTATTTAGCTGCTTCCCAAAATTTAACTTTCTGAACCATCGATTTTGATTCATTAAGAGTTTTCCACAATTCTGCAGATTCTTTGAAAAGAAGCGGATTTTTGTTCTTCGCCTCTTTAGCCATATACTGTGGATTTTCGATTGCTCGTTTTATTGCATCTAAGTATGTCTTACGTTTCGACTCAGCCATACCAGGTGCAGTAGCTAGAGTGCGGCCTGCATAGGAAACATTTTTAAGCCCTGTGACCTCAAAAAAAGTTGGGACGGAGGGAAGGTTTGGTGACCGCTCTAAGCTTAAAACAAAAATTGGCTTCAGCTTAGCATCCATAAAGTAAGGGACATAGTATCCAACATTCCCAGCTACGGCATCAGTGTGCTTGCCGAGAACTTCCTGAATTTTTTTACTGTCACCGTTTGCATAAACTTTCTTTACTTTAAATCCCTTAAGGAATTTTTCAGCGTATGCAATCCCCATATGATCATCTGACCCAACAGCTGTTGTGCTCATAACAATCTTATTTGGATTCTTCATAACGTAATCAATAAACTGTTTGCCTGTCTGGAATCTTGGGTCACCCTCGCGAATTGCCCAGATGCATGGATCAAGGGAGTGCCAAGCAAGAAAGTTAAATGATTTTAATGTTTGAGTTCTCTTCATTCTAGGGTCTAGTAATGAAAGCACGTGTGGCAAGTTGATTACACCAAGTTTATGGTCATCTTTATTTGCATCCCATTTGGCCATCTGAGCCCAAGCAACCCAACCGCCGCCGCCGGCGATATTTGTTACATTCACGGGTACGCCCAATTCTTTTGCGAGATAAGGAGCGAAAAGACGAAAAGTTCTGTCCGCGCCACCACCAGGCTTAAAGGGAACTACAATTTGAACAGGCTTGTTTGGAAATTTTTGTGCTAATAGAGATTGCGAATTTGCGCTAAAAAAAAGTGTAAAAACAAGAATAAAAGAAAAATATTTTATAGATTTTTTTATTAAAAATCCCATGGTATCCTCCATAAGTTACGTTAGGGGGATAGCTGAATACCTTATTCTCATCCCCATTTATAAGACTTTGTTTTTTTATATGGTTCGATTTCTATTGATCGATTATTCATTAAGAGCCTACAATTTATTCTTTTAGAGTTCAAATAAATTTTTACTATAATAAAATTAGACGATTAATTTTTATTATAATAAAATCAGCCTCACTTTTTTGGCTTTAATGTAATTTCATTAATTAGGTGGGCTGCTATATTTACGCTCAACGCGATGATGAGAAGAATAATTCCTAGCCCTAAAGCTAATGAGAGGTCCCCTTTGCTGGTCTCAAGAGCTATCGTAGTAGTCATTACTCGTGTAACATGATCAATGTTTCCTCCAACGATCATTACAGCTCCCACTTCGGCAATAGCTCGTCCAAAACCTGCCAGTAAAATTGTGACTAAACTATACTTGTTATCCCATAAAAGAGTTGTAATAGTTAGTAAAGGACCAGTTCCAATCGATTTAAATAAATCTGAATATTGAAGCCACAATGATGATATTGATTGTCTAGTCAGTGCTGCAATAATTGGCATAATCAATATAACTTGGGCGATAATCATGGCCGTTGGTGTAAACAGAAGACCTAAGGTTCCTAAGGGCCCTGATCGGGAGAGTAAAAGATATACAATGAGACCAACCACGACGGGAGGTAATCCCATCAACGCATTTAAGATCACCACAATAATTGACCGCCCGGGGAATCTAAAAATCGCGAGCATTGCCCCTACTGGTAATCCAATCAAACTTGCAATGAACACGGCTGCAAAACTTATCTGTAGTGACAAGGCAACTATTTCAGCTAATCCACTGTCAATTTTAATAATTAAATTAAAAGCTAACTTAAAGGCTTCAGTAAAATCAATCATTCTTATTCAACTCATTGACCTAAATTCTTATTTACCGTTTTTATTTTTTGGGCTTAAAAAAAAATGATGTCAATCAAGATCGCGTCAAATAAATATTTATGCTTCGCTGAGTTTGACTTAAACAAATATTAATTTTTTATTCAAAATATATTAAATATATGTTACAAATGAACTAAGTCAGAGCACAAGTAACAAAGTTTTTGTATTCTGGCCCATAAACCGGGCTATATGTAAGCTTGGACATAAAAATAAAAAACTTGGTACTCTATTCTAGATTTGATTTTGTTGGTCCTGATCAAATTTAGAAACCCCAACTTATAGTTTTAACTTTGGCGAGGCCACTTTGAATAAATATATTGTTCGTCTCGCCAAATTTTATTTTACCAACATTTTATGAGAGATTATTTCCAGTATTTTGACTTTTGACGAATGATATTTTATCAACCTTGTTCAACTTTAAAATGCTCTAGAGGAATGAAAATTGAATAATAGTCAACCCTTACCATCGAGTACAATACTTTTAATACGTGATACTTTGAGTGGTCTAGAAGTTTTTATGGTTGAGCGAAATAAAAAAAATACCGTTTATTCTGGAGCCTTGGTTTTTCCTGGTGGTAAGTTAGAACAAGAAGATTATAATCCGAAATTATTGAAATTTTGTAGTGGCAGCGGCTCCGATCAAGGCGACATTGGTTCAAAGATATGTGGAATTCGTGAGACTTTTGAAGAGTCTGGAGTGCTTATTGCTAAGAATTATAATTCTAATAAACTTATTGACCCTCTGAAATGTATTGAACTTGCAAATAAATATAGAAAGGATCTTCAAGAAAACAAAATTTCCTTGCTAGAAATTGTCACAAAAGAGAAACTTGTTTTGGCTACAGAAATGTTAACAGCTTTTTCCCGCTGGATAACCCCCAAAGACCTACCCAAAAGATTTGATACGAATTTTTATTTAATTCCGGTATCGGAGGAATTTAGTGCTGAGCATGATGGATACGAGTCTGTAAACTCATTGTGGGTTTCTCCGCAAAAGGCATTAAGTGATGCAGATAAAGGATTAAAAACAATCGTTTTTGCCACTCGAATGAATTTACTTAAATTAGGGGAATATAAAGATACACAGAGTGTTGTTAACGATCTGTCAAAGGCTTTAATAAACCCTGTTGAGCCAAAAGTTGAAACTGTAGGTGATAACATTGTATTTAAGATACCAAAGGAAGCGGGGTATGGTTTGACAAAACATGTTGAAATTCGCAATCCAAATTTATTTGGTAAGAAAAATACTTAATAATCTTAAAAATTAATTTTAGTCATACGGGTATTTCCCTGGTTCTGGTATCCAATTCTCTGTTAATCCACGTATTCCCGACCGGGCCATAGCTTCCCAGGACTCCTGAGCCCCAGCTCCTGTATGCGGTGTCGGGTAAAAGTTCTCTAATTGAAATAATGGATTGTCTATCGCTGGTTCTATTGCAAAAACGTCAAATGCTGCAGCTTTTATTCGGCCATCCTGTAACCGATCATAAAGACTAACTTCATCAAAAAGTTTCCCTCTTGCAGTATTAACAATAAATACACCTGGCTTGAGCCTATCTAAAATATCTGGGGTATACATTCCTATCGTACTTTTATTCCTTGAAACATGAACTGTTAAAATATCAGATCTTTCCCAAAGTTCTTCTGGACTTACTCTTGCGATCCCATATTCTGAATAAAAATCGAGATAATCTATTTTATCGCTAGCTAAAATATTTACTTCAAATGGTTTTAATCTCTTGGCTACTTCCTTTCCGATGTTACCGCATCCATGAATTCCAACTGTTTTACCTTGTAGGAGGGTACCCTCTCTTCTCGATGGCCAGCTACCATCTAAAACGCCACGACTATATTTGTGAAAATTACGCAAAATATTTATCATATGACTAATTGTCATTTCGGCTACAGCAACTTTGTTAATGCCAGGCACCCAACCCATTCGTTTGCTATATTTTTTCATTGCAAATGGATCGACATGATCTGCACCAGCAGAACATAAGCCAATTACTTTTAAATCTGGTAATTTAGAAAGCACATAATCGTCGAAGTTATCTAGCCCTATAACTGCACCATCGCAATTTTTGCAAAAGTCGATTAGTTCATCACCACCGATTGGGGGAAATGTCTCTTTAAAACGACACTCTGGATATTGTGTTAATATTTCATCCTTTAAATGTGGCATTAAATGGAAAAAAGGGCTAGTCACGGCGATCGGCATATTTTATCCTTTTGAATCACATTTTTTTTAAATTTAAAATTTTATTTTATTTTATCAATAAACCTGTTTTACTTTATGATAAAGGATATTTAATTTTATTTGAAAGCATTAATTAGTTCATTATGCTCATTGCATCCTTCGAGTTGGTGGTGTAGAAAACGCCTGCATTTACGCAATGTGATTGTTAATTTGTCGGGGAGTGGCGCAGTCTGGTAGCGCACCTGGTTTGGGACCAGGGGGCCGGAGGTTCGAATCCTCTCTCCCCGACCATTAAAAAGACTAATCGATTAAAGTGTAATTATGCCAATAATTGAAGCAAAAGATCCAACGCTTAAAAATTTAAAAGGTTTGCATCTTTGGCACGGGAATCTTTCAAGCTGTTCTCAAAGAGTACGAATAACCCTCGAAGAAAAAGGTCTTAAATGGGAAGGGCATCTAGTAGATATTCCTAATAATGAACATGCAACGGAAAAATATCAGAGGATAAATCCAAAAGGTTTGGTACCGGCTTTTGTGGATAATGGAACTTTATTAATCGAGTCTTGTGATATTATTGACTATATTGATAAGGAATATCCAAAAAAATCTTTGCGTCCCATCGATCCCGTTTTTGAGCCGTTGTTATTAGAATGGCTTGTTAAAGCAAATAAGGCACAAGCAGACCTCAAGCTACTCTCTCATGAGTTTTTATTCAGACCGAGAAAGACTATGAATGATTATGAAATTGAAAATTTCGCGGCGAGTCACAACAATCCAGATCTAGTTGAATTTATTCGCGAATGGCAGGGTAGTGATATGTTTCCTAAAGAAAAAATTGATGATGCTGTCACCAGGACGGATGCTGACTTCAATCTACTGAATAACACGTTGGCTGATAGGGAATGGATATTGGGAGATATCTTTACTTTGGCAGATGTATCATGGATGCCAAATTTACATCGAATGACCTTGATGGATTGGCCATTAGAGCGATATTCACATTTAGAAAAATGGTTTAACCGGGTTAAAATGCGACAATCCTATCACAATGGTTTAATTGCGTGGGAACCAAAAGGTCTACAAAATCGTTTTTTAAATTATGTGTTGCAACGCAAAATTGATAGCGGAATACACGTAACTTATTTTGGTTCATTAGCTTCAGGCATATAATTCTCGAACGGCTATAAATAAAAAATCTGTCAAACGATGATTAAAGCGGTTGTAGCCCATCATATAATTCCCGGAGTAAATATAGGTTTCTGACATAAACTGTTTACCTGGTGGACGTAATTCTTAGCCATATACGTTTTCGAGAAGTTAGAATTCTCTTTCGCCGACCATTAATAGCCCATAGAAATTAAATATATTTTAGAACGTTATTCTAAAACTTAAGGCTCTCAGTGAAACACAAGCAAAAAATGGGGGGCCCATATTTTCTACTTTTTAATTATTTTCCATAAGTAGCAAAAATAACGATTATCTTTAGGTTCTCTGTAAGTTTTACTTTTCGATTTAAGTTATAAAATTATTTCCTTAAATTAAGAGTTTGGAGAAACAGATGATTTTATTAAAAGTAAATATACAACTGACTAATTTTGACAAGTGGTGGAATGCGACATGGGGCTCAAGTTACAAAAGTGTGGCTTTGGAGCATGGTGTCACTCCTCAAAGAGTTCTTAAAAATGATGATGACGAGAGTCAAATCAGTGTAGTTATGACTGCACCAAATATTGAAATTTTTGAAAAATTGAGGACTGACGAGAGAATTCAAAGTACGATGAAAAACTTAGAGGGCAATGTAGTAACTTCTCGCAAAGCTGGTTACTATACTGTTGAGCAAATAGCAGAACAATCTGAAGGAAATAATTACGGATTTCATGTTGAGCATAAGCTTGTTGACTATGATAAGTGGTTTAATGTGTTTTCTGGTAGTAGTGATCGATTAGCGGTAGAGGCAGAGGTGGGTATGAAGTGTATTCGTGTTTTGAGGTCTTTAGACGATCGGAATAGTGCAATTGTTGTTCTTCAAGGCCCTGATCAGAGCGCAATGGATAGAATGCATAATCATCCAAGTGTTCTTGCGAGGTTTAGTGACACCACTCTTTTTGCCCAAACTCCAAGAGTTTTAGGAAGGTTTACCTCTACGGCACTCTAGTAATTAGTATAATGCTGAAATCTTAAAATATTAGAAAAAATACTTCGTCGATAAATATGAAGTATTTTTTTTAGGTTTTCATTTTAAGAGCCTAAGTATGAAAAACGCATTGTTTTATAAAAATTTGAAGAGAAATAATTAGGCTGGATTTTCTTTTGGTTGCTCTAATCATTTTTGCTCTATAAGTTATCGATCTTTCACACGATATAGTAAATTAGTCATATCTAATAAAATTATTGCTTTGTTGAATTTCGTGACTTTTCTCAACCCCACAATTATAGTTGGTTGATTAGAGCAACTGGGGATTTCTATGTCTGACTTAAAAAGTCACCTTGCCTTTAAAGTTGTCATATTACTTGGAATATTGGCTATGTTAGGGCCAATCGCGCACGATATATTTGTCCCGGCAATGCCAATTATTGCAGATGGTTTGAATTCAACGACTAATCAGGTTTCAATTTCTATTTCAGCAATTTTTCTGGGAAGTGCAATTGGCACGCTATTTTGGGGCCCTTTGGCGGATCGCTTTGGTCGAAAAGTTATAATTTTATTGGTACTTGGAATCTATACGATAGCAGCGATTGCTGGCGCGTTCTCTCCAAATATTGAAATACTCACAATTTCGAGGTGTTTTCAGGGTATTGCAGTAGCTGGGGGCAGGGTTTTGTCCGCGACTGTGGCGAGAGATTTATTCGAAAAAGAAACCCTTGGCAAAGCGATGTCAATTGTAATGTTTATGGCAGCAATTTCCGCCATTATAGCACCTTTGGTTGGCGGTTATTCGGCAAAATACTTACCTTGGCAAAGTACACTTTTCTTTATGGCGATTTTTTCAGCTTTGGTGTTTATATTATTTTTATTATTTTTTAAAGATCGTTTTAAAGTAGGGTCCAAGGATGTACTGCAAATAAGTTTGATTGTTAGAGATATGAGAACAATTGCTTCTCGCTTGTCTTTTCTCGTATACAGTCTCACTGGTGGTTTTATGCTTGCTGGACTGATTATATTTCTCTCATCGTCAGCGAGTATTATTATATCTTCTTATAATGTGTCGGCCAATATTTATGGGTTTCTATTTGCCTCTGTATCTGCAAGCTTTTTGTTTGGAACATTTGTTGGCAGTCGGTTGGTCACAAAGATCGGCCTTGAACATATGATTAAGTGGGGTGTGTTGTTTGGTCTCGTAGGTGGAAGTTCGATGATGTTTTTAGCGCTTCTGGAAGTCAAGGTGGCATACGCTGTTATCGTGCCTATGTGGATTTTTATGTTCGGGTATGCTTTTGTAGCTCCAAATGCGATTGCTGCTGCCCTTCAACCTTTTGCAAATCTTTCAGGGACAGCCTCTTCAGTAATAAATTTTATTCAGGGTATGATTGGTGTTATTGTCTCATTTATAGTATCATTCTTTAGACATGATGATGCACTTGTACTAGCGACTACATTATTTTTTCTTGGTTGCGCAGCCTTTCTGTCAATTAGATTAAAGCGGTATAAATTTTAATAAAACCAGAGTTACTAAACTTCCGCCCGTATACATAGAATTCAAATGCCTAAAATTGATGCAAAAAATATATTCCGTATATTATGTAATCATTATTTTATAAGTAAATAAAATAATTTTATTATAAGCTATTGATTCTGAGCACAATTAATACTGGCATAATATTTGTAATGATGTAAGGTGAGAATTTACGGTGTGTCTTTTAAAATTTATGCATACCTAATAGTTTTTAATATTTCTTAGATGACTTTACAACAATTGGAAGGAATGAGAGATGCTTTTCACTTTTGCTTGGACGCACTCAACACATGGCCGTAACGCTACCATTAAGCAGTTTATGGCAACTGGCGGTATGCCTCCTGAAGGCGTTAAAATGATTTCCCGGTATCACAATATCGATGGCTCGGGCGGCTTTGCAATTTGCGAAACTGATGATGCAAGCGCACTAGCTAATTGGGCTATAGATTGGAATGGTCTTTTAGATGTTAAGATTACTGCAATCATGGATGACGAAGCTATTGGCGGCGTTTTGGGCCCCAGAGCCAGTGAATTTGAATAAAACTCTATTTTTTAATATAAGGCTTTTCGCAAGTCTAAAATAGAACAGTGCCGCGACGTATATCTAGGGTTTAAAAAAATAAAGGTTCGGTGTTTTGCATCGGACTGTTTTTTTAAGTTTTGACCGAATTAATAACAGACTTTGTTTTCAGTGTCAGCTCATTGTTAAAGTCTTAAATTAAAGATCTTAATATGCGAGTAAGGTCTTTTCCATATTTTTAATCCATCTAATATTTACTCCGCTGATTTAATTTTTTTTATTGCGTTTGCCGTTTCGATTATGGATGTTTCAAATGAAATAGGTTTCCAATCAAATATTTCTCGTGTCTTCGAATTATCAGCAGTTAAATTCATTCCTAGTAGGCCCAACATTCCCTCGGCTTCACGGTCGAAAATTGCTAATAACTTTAATAACCAAGATGGCGCTTTTTTGGTGCTAGGACCTTTATAACCTGCCTTAAGGAGTATCTTTGCAACATTTGCAAAGCTAATAGCTTCAGTTCCTGCTGCAATAAACCGTTCCCCCGAAGCATTCGATTGGGTCATTGCTTTAACATGTAGCTCCGCGACATCACGCACATCTACCATCGGAAAGGCTGTATCCGGTACAAGGGGTATTTTACCATTAAGCATTTTTGTAAGTACACTAAGAGACTCGCCTGATATATCAACTCCAAGAGGTGGTCCAAATACTCCTCCAGGTGCTATGACCGTTAATTCCGTTGATGGAGAGCTTTTGTTTTCGTTTATAAACTGCCAAGCTGCTTTCTCAGCTAAAGTTTTACTTTTTATATAAGTGTTGAGATTTGGATAATTTACGTCAGTCCAATCGTTTGGTCCAAAGCATCCACGGCGAAGACTAGACATCATCGCAACAATCGAGCTAGTTAGAATTACTCTTTTAACATTAGCTTTATCTGCGGCGCGTAATACCCTTTTTGTTCCCTCAACAGCAGGTAGCATCATTTCATTTTCATTTTTTGGATTGGTAATTCTAAAAGGTGATGCCACATGCATAACATAATCGATGCCTTTCATCGATTGTGTCCAACCATTATCAGAGTTTAGATCCAATAGTCTAAATTCAAGGTTTTCTATGTTAACATTATTACGTTTGATCGTATCGCGGACCACCTGCTCTTTCTTTTGACTTCGAATGGTTCCTCTTACTTTAAAGCCTGAATCGAGTAATTCTTTTGCACAATAAAGCCCTATAAAACCTGATATTCCCGTTAGTAAAACTGCTTGTGACATAATATCTTTCGTTAAAAAAAATTTAGAAGTAAAATAAGAAAAACGTCTTTCATTTGGAGATAGTCTTTTCTTTTGCGTTGGGCAACGCTCACGAGTTTAGAGAAAAATAATACTCGAAGAGTTCCCTGAACATTTACTTTAAGTTAAAATGGATAGAGGTCAACAGTGAGATTGTATCTCAACGCTTACATTTGTAATTATCAAAGCTTACTCATTGAGTGGAATATAAATAGAACTAGAACCAGAACCAGAACAATGAGCAAATACCTCGCTTACTTATAATTTGTTAACTTATTTAATGCTCTGATTGGCCTTTTTGTAATACATGGAAAGTAAACAAACCTTTATTTTTTGATGTATTGAGGTTGAATGCTTCTTTGTTTATAAATAATTTTTTTTCGGTTACATTGTCTGGCTTATTTTGGAATTTCTCTCAAACTTGATCACTACAGCTTTGATTTTTGCAATTATATGTGCATTTTTATGTTCAATTATTCAAGGATATTCTGGCTTTGGAGGAGGGTTGATAATGGTGCCCATTATGGCTTTATTATTCGATCCTGTTTTAGGAATAGCGCTCTCAGCATTACCTTTTTTTCTTGGTATGCTTCTTATTATTCCCCGGTCTATAAATAATGTAAACTGGGGTGAAGTTATACCATTATCAGCGCTCAGTGGATTGGCAATTTTAATTGGCCAAAATTTCCTATTATCTTCGAGTTCCGAGAGTATCAAAATTTTTATGGGATTCTTTATTATATGTATATCAATCTTATTACTTAGAAACTGGAAATATACTGGAAAGCGAAATATGTTAACCAGTGGGGTTGTCGGCTCATCGACTGGCTTTATTACCGGATCGCTCGGAATTCCTGGAGGTCCCATAATGGTGATGTATTTTTTATCAGAGTCTAAGCAGCCGCAGGTTCAACGCGCTAATATACTAATGACTGGGTTTGTTAATACAACGGTGTTCATACTTGGATTTTTGTACCATGGCATTTTTGAACAAAAGGTCGTTTTGCAAAGTGGAATATTAGTTCCTTTTTTCATTGTGGGAGCGTTTGTGGGACAATATTTATTTAGTGTCATACCATCAAAATGGTTTTTAAAGGCCTGTTCGTGGGTACTAATATTGATTGGCTTGGTCGTTATAATCGCTTAAAAAGTGGGGAAAATTCTAAGGCGCACAAATCTTAACAGTATCAAGTGCTTACGTTTTTTATGCTAATTGATTATAGTGGTTTCAGGAATCTCTGGACTGGGAAAGCCATATCTGCCCGGAAAGTCATATCCCAGCTCTCTTGATCCCACAGTATTTAGCCAAAGTCTAAGTTTTTTACGCCTTAAACTGGGATTATGATCATCTTCAAAGTTAGTTCTCGAATGCAATACCGTATAGTTATTAACCAGTTGCAGGTCGCCGCGTTGCATCATCATGTCAATTCGTATACCGTTCTCATGCATGATACTATCCATCAAATCGAACGCCTCTAATTCAACTGGAGATAAAGGAATACCCAACTCATTATGACTTAATTCTAGATATTGACGCATATACCGGCATGACAATTTATTTTCGTGATAACTAAAAATCGGTGCCTGACTTGGCTCGTTACCGACGTGAGGGTACCACATCGGTCGATAAAGAACCGACAAATATTCAGGATGCCGGTTAAGCATTTCATTGTGGAGTGTTGTCGCACTAATTAGGCTACTTACTCCGCCAGTTTTTGCAGGATGTATACACAAAAGCCCAACGACATCGGTGGGGTCCGAATGATAAGGGAGGTAAGCATTGGTTTCATAGACACGTGTCTGAGGGTTTGCTTGATCACCTACATTTATAACTGTTCCGATAAGTTCTCCTTTTGGATTTTGTCTCACAGGTTGACCCATGTGTAGCCCCATTCCGTAATATAAGATTTTTATATCATCATCTTTATCATATTCTTCTACCGGGACACCTTTTAGTAATAAAAAACCAAGACCACACTCTAATTCATATCCAATTTCAGAGAGTTTTTTGGAAAGAGTAGGTAAAGGAAACTTATCTTTTGTGAAATTAGGGAAAGATAAACCAGATGATTTTACTTCACTCACAGCGTTTCTTAATTCTTCTATTTCGTTCGTTGCCAGCACTTTTGTCCACGAGGGGTCGTTAGATATTTCACTTCCTTTCCAAGATGTGGGCCCCTCTATTAAGTTTGAATGAACTATACTCATAATGTTTTCTATCCTTATCAGCCCTCTTATTATGGCTTGGCTGCTACGTAACTTGAACTTGACTACCGGTTTTCAAGCAGTTAATTCGAGAAGTGCATATTCTGCGAGAAAATCTTATGCCCTGTTCTAAGAGTTTGTCAAATATTTTGGAAACGTGGTTTATCAAAGTTTTAGGGTCTGTAATTCTAATTATATTGGAGTCGACTAATGAATTTTTTTGTAGTTTTTATTTCAATAATTTTATTTATTTTTTCGAAAGACATTCACGCTGCACCTCCAAGTCTTAAAACTCCAGCACCTGTTATTTATTTGGCAGACAATTTAGATGAGGAGTATCAACTAGGTTGGTGTATCGATACAAAGGGTCGGGGTTTCAGTGATAAGTTGCATGCACATTCCTGTAAGCCGGGTGGCGGAGATGTTCAGTTTAGTTTTGATAGAAAGTATGGGTTGATTAAATCAGTAACCTTTGAGAACAAATGTTTGGCTAATTTGGGGTCTGATTTAGGAACACGATTTGGATTAATTGATTGCAAGATAGGTTCGCCGTTTCAGAGCTTTAAGTATATTAGCTCAACACAAGAATTTCGTTCCAATGCGATAATTAATGGATGCATTGTAGTAGGAAAAGAAAGTCGTTCCGCCGGCCCTTTCATGGCTAGAGACTTGTATATTGCTAATTGTCAATCAGTTGAACCTAGATTTAGAGAATGGATAATTAAGGAAGATTAAGGGCGGTGAAGTTATTTTGGAATCATACTTATATACTTATGATTCTAACCGTTTTTGCCTGGGCAGGTAATGGCATAATAGCCAGAGGACTAAACGATATAATACCGCCTATCGGAATGGCATTTTGGAGATTTGCGTTTGCCATTCCTTTACTTTTCTTGATTGCTTACCCACACATTAAAAATGATATAGGTAGGTTGAGAGGCAATTGGTCTGTGCTTGCCATTCTCGCTAATTTGAGCATCGTAGGTTATACAGTTTTGGTTTACCAAGGACTGCTCTCAACAACTGCCATAAATCTTTTTTTAATCAATACAGTGCGCCCGTTGATCATTGTGTTCTTATCTTTTTTATTATTTAGAAAGGCTATTACTCTTGTGCAGGGTTTTGGTTTTTTTCTGGCCTCACTAGGTACGCTAGTTATTATATTTAGAGGAGATGCAGTAAATCTCTCCGACCTCAAATTTAATAATGGTGATTTATGGATATTAGGGGCCACAGTATGTTGGGCGTTATATACTGTATTGTTAGATAAGAGACCTAAAATACATTCAGCAAGTTTTCTCATTCTGATCGTTTGTCTGGGAGTATTAACATTGTTTCCAATGTATGTTTGGGAGACAATATATGTGAGACCAACACCTTTTGTCATTGAGACAATTTGGGCAATCACCTACCTTACTATTGTTTCTTCTGTAATAGCATATCTATTCTATAACCGTATGGTTGAGATTGCTGGTGCTAATAAAGCTGGTTTAATTTCCTATTTAACTCCAATTGTTGGCTCTACGTTGGCCATCATAATACTTGGTGAAAAATTTGAACTTTTTCATGGTTTAGGATTTATAATGATACTATTTGGTATTTATTTTGGTTCTAAAAGTAGAGAAAATGTCCGGCCGCAAAACTAATTAAATAATATTTTGAATAAATTAGATTCAGTGACTAGGCGAGCCCTTCTTTCGAATCTTTATTAAATTTTGAGGTTCTTAATTGAATAATTAGGATCATAGATAATAGAATAAGACCGATTACGTACCCCCAGTTTTTACTGAGATGTGTAGAATTATTAAATTCTATCAGCGTTAATTGATCATCAGGCTCAATGCCGATTTTTCGTGCTTTACTGGAAAATTGTAAGTCACTAATTATGTATGTGCCGTTATTTATTGATAAGTCAATTCCTAAATAACTAAATAATTCGATAGATTTTTCGGATTTTATATCAAATTTATAAAGCTTAAAACGATCTCCGTATTGGGTGTTACGGGTAATATGCAGTCTAACTTCTTTTACTTTTGATGGCTCGACACTCATATTTTGATTAATATTAGTCTTTATATATTCAGGTGAAATAATTCCAACGACAGCGTCTGGCCGAAATAAAGAAAATGTCACTATCAAAAGTCCTATTATTTCAAATGCCCTTAATCTGGTGATAAACCAACCTTGGGTCGCTGCTGTAAAACATAACATTGCAATTAATGATATAATAAAAATAAATAATCCATGCCATATGCTTATGACCCCAACCAATAAGAGTTCTGTATTAAATATAAAAATAAATGGCAATATAGCGGTTCTAATTTCGTACCAAAAGGCTTGTATTCCAGTCTTGATCGGATCTGCCCTAGATATTCCGGACGCAGCATAGGCAGCCAAACCAACAGGTGGCGTAACGTCTGCCATAAGTCCAAAATAAAATACAAACAAGTGAACAGCAATCAATGGCAATACAAAGCCAGATGCGCCACCTATTTCAACGATGACATTAGCCAATAATGCGGCAACGACAAGATAGTTAGCTGTGGTTGGGAGGCCTAAACCGAGAATTAAACATAAGACCATTACCATCAGTAATAATATATAAAAATTTCCCCCTGAAACGATTTCCACTACTTCAACCATGGCATTACTCAAACCTGAGGAGGATACAGAGCCAACAATTATTCCGGCACATGCAATTGCGATAGCGACAGGGACCATATTTATGGCTCCTTTTACCATCCCCGAGGCAATATCTTTAAATCCATTTGCAATACCCGTAAGAATTTGACTTTTTGAGGAAATGCCCTCCTTTTTTATAGATTGTCCTAAAATAATAATCATTAGTGTTATTATACTATAAAATACAGCGCTTCCTGCCGTCCAGCGCTCGATTATCAGCAAATGAACCAATACAATTATGGGGACTAAAAAATGTATACCTGATAGGAAAGTTGTCCAAAGTGGTGGAATGTCAGTTTTTTCCATTTTAACCAATCCATGCTTATGAGCTTCAATATGAGCGATAAAGAAGAGCGCAAGATAGGTGATAACTGCTGGAATAAGAGCATGTGTAATAACCTGAAAATAAGTAATTCCCAACATTTCTGCTATGATAAATGCAGCCGCTCCCATAATTGGAGGCATAATTTGGCCATTCACACTAGCTGCAACCTCGATAGCTCCTGCTTTTACAGCAGAGAAACCTGTTCTTTTCATTGTTGGGATTGTAAAAGTGCCAGTTGTCACGACGTTTGCTATTGATGAGCCAGAAATCATGCCAGTTAAGCCAGAAGCTAGGATAGCGGCTTTAGCAGGACCACCTCGGAAACGCCCAACAAGTGCCACTGATAAGTTTAAAAAATATTTTCCTCCACCTGCTTTATCAAGCATTGAGCCAAACAGCACAAAGAGAAAAACAAAACTAACAGATACAGAAATTGGAATGCCGAATATTGCTTCTCCTCCGAGCCATTGATACCCAACGAGCCTAGACAAAGATAACCCTTGATGTGCGATTAAATCGGGCATTGATTGACCGAATAGAGAATATATAAGGAAAATCGAGGCGACTATAACTAATGGTAGGCCGATTGCACGGCGAGTTGCTTCAAGTAAAACTAAAATACCAGATATTCCAATTATCAGCTCAATCGGTAAATTGTAGTTAAAGCCAAGTAAATTATCCGAGATTTTTAAAAGTATTCCATTTCGATTTACAAGTTCCTCATACGCAAAATATAAATATAGACATGAAGAACCACCTACTATTGAAAATAGGATATCAGAAATATTAAAATTCTTTCTCTGCCAAATTTTTGTTGCTGGAAATAATAAAAAACAAATTACTAATGCAAAAGCGAGATGTATGCCGCGGGCAGGAACATCTATAAGAACCCCCATTTTAAAAATGTATGGTAAAGGAGATGCGTGCCAAAGCTGAAAACATGACCAAAGAAATGCGATGCAGGCGACAAAAATCATATGCCAACTGGAGAGTAACCGAGCCCGGCCTTCTAACTCAATATTTTGATCAGAATTATTTATAGTGGATTTCAATTGGTATACCAAAAAATAAAAGGCTCTCCTTTTTAGGAGAGCCTTCTAGATTGATTTAGACTACATCCAACCTTTTTCTTTATAATATTTTACAGCTCCTGCGTGAAGAGGTGCTGACAGTCCATTTTTTATCATTTGTTTTGGGTCTAAGTTTTTGAATGCTGGGTGCAACTTTTTGAAGCTATCCAAATTTTCAAAAACCGCTCTTACGACCTCATAAACCGTTTTAGAATCTACATCAGCGCTTGAAACAAAGGTGGCCATCACGCCAAAGGTAGTAGCATCACTTTTCTGACCTTTATAAAAGACACCTGCTGGAATATTAGCGAAAGCATAAAATGGGTTGGCATTCACAAGATTCTTTTCAACGGATGAATTTAAATTTACAAAGTGGGCACCGCAACCGTCAATTGCTTGTCCAATGGCTCCATTGGGTACGCCGACGGTATACGCAATCGCATCAACTTTCCCATCGCATAAAGCTCCTACCTGTTCCGAAGAAGTTAACTCAGTCGCTTGTTTGAAATCACTTAGTTTCGTTCCCTTCTTCTTCATTAAAACTTCCATTGTACCGCGTTGGCCTGAGCCTGGATTACCAATATTCACGACTTTGCCTTTTAGGTCATTCCAAGATTTAATCCCGGAGCCTTTGCGTGCGATAAGTTGAAAGGGTTCTGGGTGAACAGAAAATACAGCTCTTAATTTATTGTATTGTTTACCTTTCCATTTAGAACTTCCATTATATGCATGATGTTGCCAGTCTGATTGCGCGACGCCAAATTGAAGTTCTCCTTCTTTTATCTGTCCAATATTATAGTTGGATCCGCCAGTTGAAGGTGCCGAACATCTTATACCATGTTTTCGTCCTTTTTTTCGTCCTTCTGCTGCTTCTCTATGAACCATTCTACAAACTGCATTTCCAACAACAAAATATACGCCAGTAGGACCACCAGTTCCTATTGAGATAAAACGATTTTTTGCTTCAGCCTCTGAATTCAATGTGCCGAACAATAAGGCACCTGAAATGACTAAAGGTAAACTAATACCAAAGATTCTTTTCATTATATGTCCTCCATTTTTCTATATAATTACAAAAAGAAGGTTTACATTAATTTTTGACAACATTTTTCATTTAAAATAAATTAACGCGACCCTCATACTCGGGATCGAGTCTAAACTAATTATTGTAAATTAGCCAAGTTATTTCAGACTCAATTAAGATTTTTTTCAATGTCTTCAATCGTACTGGATAGTAAATCAACAATTTCATCAATATTTTCACTACTTAATATGTAAGGTGGTGCCAATAATATGTGATCACCATTTTTGCCATCAAGGGTTCCACTCATAGGGTAACAAATCAGTCCTTTTTCAAAGGTTTTCTTTTTCAGTTTGGCAGCTAATTTCATATTTTCATGGAACGGTATTTTTTTCTCTTTGTCTTTTACAAATTCTATTGCTTGAAAGAAACCGCGACCCCTTATATCCCCCACGCATTGATATTGAGAGATAGAATCTTTAAGTTTCTTGGCAAATTCTAGACCTTTAGTCTCCACACGTTTCACAAGGCCCTCTCGCTCTATTATGTTTAATGTCGCGAGCGCTGCAGCACAAGCGATGGAGTGGCCCATAAATGTGTATCCATGCTGAAAAAAACCACTGCCATTTTTTAATGTATCACAAATAGTTTTTGTAACAACTAGTGCTCCGATCGGTTGGTATCCGGCAGCTAAGCCTTTGGCAATTGTGACCATGTCTGGAACAATATTATCTTGTTCAAAGGAAAACCAACTTCCGGTTCTGCCAACCCCGCACATCACTTCATCTAAAATCAAGAGTATTCCATAACGATCACATATTTCTCGAATACGCTTAAAATATCCGGGAGTAGGGGGTACGGCCCCTGAGGTTGCTCCAACGACGGTTTCGGCTATAAAGGCAGAAACAGTGTGCTCTCCTAACTCAATAATTTTTTCTTCGAGTTCGTTGGCAGACCGAAGTCCATATTCTTCCGGAGTTTCATCTTTACTCTTAAATCGATATTCATAACATGGTGATATTTTGCCAACATCCATCAACATAGGCTCAAATTTTTCCCTTCTCCATTCGTTGCCGCCTACAGCAAGTGCGCCTAGCGTGTTACCATGATAGCTTTGTTTGCGCGCAATAATTTTGTGCCTTTTTAAGTCGCCTCTCTCCCAATGGAATTGACGAGCCATTTTCAAAGCTGACTCAACGGCTTCTGATCCACCAGATACAAGGTATACTTTTTCTAAGGGCTTAGGAGCATTTTTTATGATTTCGTCAGCTAAATTCTCAGCAGGATCCGAAGTAAAGAACCCGGTATGTGCATAAGCTAACTTGTCCGCTTGTTCTTTTATAGATTTGATGACGTGCTCATTTTGATGACCCAAGCATGAAACAGCGGCACCTCCGGAGGCATCTATATATCTCTTGCCTGATGCATCAAAAATATGAATGCCTTCAGCACTGACTGCTCGGGGAGGTGTCGTGATTAGTGATCTATGAATAAGTCTCGTCATTAATTTGTTCTTTAAAGCTAACGGTTGTTTTTATCTGTTCTGTATTACGACGATATGATTTTCTTCTTTCCATATAGTAGTATCAAATTTCTTTGAGACAGGGTCTGAAGCAATCTTACTAAGAATATTCTCGTATAGTCACTATTTTTCTTTTATTTTCTAAAATACTCTTTTAAAAATAAATAATTATAATTTTGTATTAGAAGGCCAAAAAAGAATGACTGAAGCACGAATATATCAACCTGCAAAAACAGCAACACAGTCCGGGCATGCGAAAAGCCGCATTTGGTTATTTGAATATGTGCCGGAAACTGCAAAGAGAGTTGATAATGTTATGGGTTGGATTGGTTCTGGCGATATGCGAGGCCAGATTAAACTAAAATTTTCTAGTAAAGAGGAAGCGATAGCTTACGCAAAGCGGAACAAAATAAATTTCAGTATTAAAGATCCAAATAAACGTCGTCATCAACCTAAGTCATATTCTGATAATTTTAGACACGATAAAATTAAAGATTAATTAGATAATATAAATAATTCAAATAGCTATTTGATACTTTATTCTTTTATTTTCTGATGATATACCCCCTCAACATGGCCCCGTAGCTCAGCTGGATAGAGCAACAGATTTCTAATCTGTAGGTCGCAG
>CENZ01089880.1_pt1 | contig 36733 bp, 33 predicted proteins | sample 361341 | NCBI WGS metagenome assembly CENZ01 (sample SAMEA2619782, study PRJEB7988) | marine metagenome | biome: marine biome (ENVO:00000447); feature: deep chlorophyll maximum layer (ENVO:xxxxxxxx); material: "saline water (ENVO:00002010), including plankton (ENVO:xxxxxxxx)" | depth 50 m
TGGCTTTTTACATTGGGCTGGATTACTACCATCGAGCTTGGCGAAGCCTGGGTTTCACTGACGCTGACTTCATCGATGGTGGAAGTGATGCGTTGATCGATGGATTGGTCGCCTGGGGTGACTCTCAACGGATTTCCTATCGGCTGGCCGAACATCGTGACGCTGGTGCCAGCGAGATAGTGATTATTCCTTTGAACCCGGCAGGAGGAGCAGAAGCTCATATGCCACTTCTTGAAGCCTTAACTGAATAAACGCGTAGGCTGCGGTTGATCTATTTCGAAGGAGTGCTGGTGAGCGGAAAACCTCGCGCGGTAGTGGACAGTCTGCCGCAATATAAACCGGGAAAATCGGCAGCGCAGTCTGCAGCTGATAATCAGCTGAACGAAGCAATAAAGTTGGCGTCTAACGAGAGTTCATATGGCCCACTTCCATCGGTTTTAGATGCGGTTGCTGATGGAGCAAAGCTTTTAAATCGGTATCCCGACCATCGAGGGGAAGCTTTGCGAGTTGCGATATCTGAAAGGCAGGGCGTAAGCCCAGATCAGGTGACTATTGGGTGCGGATCAGTCGGTCTGCTGCAGCAGGCGTTTACGGCCTACGTTGGAGCGGGTGACGAGGTGGTCTACCCATGGAGATCGTTCGAGGTTCACCCGATTTTTAGTGCCATCGCCGAAGCAAAGCCGGTCATGGTTCCGTTAACAGATCAAGCTTTCGATTTAGATGCTGTCGCGAAAGCAGTGAATGAGCGCACGAAGCTCGTGATTTTGTCAACTCCAAATAACCCAACAGGCACTGTATGTGGGACGCAGGATCTCAATAATTTGTTGGATTCAGTTAGCGATGATGTCGTCGTGATAATCGACGAGGCGTACCTCGAGTTTGTGACTGATGATTCCGTTAAAGACCCAGTCTCAGAAATTCTTCCGCACCATGACAATGCTGTTGTTTTCCGGACTTTCTCCAAGGCGTATGGCCTAGCTAATCTCCGAGTCGGATATGCGCTTGGCCATTCTGAAGTCATAGGGGCGATCGATAAAGTGGCGCTTCCATTCTTAGTGAACGGGGTGGCACAAACAGCCGTGTTGGCCTCTCTCGATTCGGTTGCAGAGAACGAGCTCAGAGACCGTGTAGCCGAAGTCGTTAGTGAACGGGAGCGGGTTAGAGAAAAACTCTTAGAGCTGGGGTGGCCCGTAACGCCGAGCCAGGCAAATTTCCTGTGGCTGCCCGTCGAAGCGCAAGCAGGTCCGCTATTTCAGCGACTAGAGAGCAAGGGTATAGTCACTCGCCCGTTTGAGAATGAAGGCTTGCGAGTTACTATCGGCAAGCCAGAAGAAAACGATCGATTCATACAGGCAATCGGATCAAAGTAGCAACCTCGATGCGTGCCGCAACTAGGACTACAACAATCGAAAGCAGTGGAGGTCAATGTGTTTATTGATGGAGCATGGGTTGAGTCCAACTCAGGGAAGACTTTCGACGTCACAAATCCGGCAACAGGAGATTTGCTCGGAACAGTCCCAGACGGCGATGGAACGGACGCAACAAAGGCGATAGATGCGGCAAGCAAAGCTTTCCCGTCGTGGTCTAGCACTACAGCTTATGAGCGATCTCGGCTTCTTTATAGAGCATGGGAACTAATGATCGAGCGGAGCGAAGATCTAGCCCAACTAATGACCGCTGAGCAAGGGAAACCCCTCAAGGCTTCTCGAGCGGAAGTAAAGTATGCCTCCGATTTTTTAATTTGGTTTGCCGAAGAAGCGAAACGAGTTACTGGCGAATGGCTGCCCTCGCAACGACCAGATCAACGTTTCTTGTCCGTAAAAGCACCTGTGGGCGTTGTGGCAGCGGTAACTCCATGGAATTACCCGATCTCAATGCTGACTCGGAAGATGGGTCCAGCGCTTGCAGCTGGGTGCACGCTCGTTCTGAAGCCCGCAGAAGCAACGCCTCTTTGCGCTAAAGCAACCTACGAGGTTTTTGTCGATGCAGGATTTCCAGATGGCGTCATTAATATGGTGACCGCTCTTAATCCAGTGCCAATTGGGGATGTCTTTACCGGCGATCCAAGAGTCGCCAAACTGACCTTCACTGGTAGCACTGCAGTAGGTCGAACCCTCGCAGCCAAATCAGCTGCCAATCTTCAGCGCGTCTCAGTCGAGTTGGGTGGCCATGCTCCGTTTATCGTTTTCCCTGACGCTGACCCCGTGCACGCCGCTAAGGGCGCAGCTGCTCTAAAATTCTTAAATGCTGGGCAGGCATGCATCAGCCCTAACCGACTTTACGTGCCAAATATTTTGAAATCTGCCTTCGAAGAGACGTTATGCGGGCGAGTCGAAAAACTACAGACGGGTAACGGCATGGAAGAGGGAATCGGTGTAGGTCCCCTAGTAAACGATTCAGCGGTAGTAAAGGTCGAACAACAAGTTGAGGATGCTCGTGAGAAAGGCGCGGGTGTGCCCGTTGGTGGTGTCCGCCTAACAGGCGGCGAGCACGCAAATGGTCATTTCTTCGCTCCGACCGTCTTGACGAATGTTCAACCACACATGACCATTTATAGAGAAGAGACCTTTGGTCCGGTGGCTCCGGTAATTGGCTATGACGACGCCGATGAAGTAATCGAGCTAGCTAATGACACTAATTATGGACTGGCGGCTTACGTTTACACGCGTGATATTGCGGTAGCTATGCGAGCGTTCGAAAAGCTCAGGTTCGGGATTATCGGAATTAACGATGTAAACCCAACCTCGGCTTCAGTTCCCTTCGGTGGTATGGGGGACTCGGGAATCGGGCGCGAAGGCGGGCATGAAGGCATTAGCGAATACCTCGAAACCAAAACCGGCGGATTCGCTATCTAAGTTCGAATCCTCGGATCTCTTAGGCAAGCTGGTCTATGAGAGCCCAGAGAGCATCAACATGGCGTTCTTCGGTGGCTCGTTGACCGATGGATACCCGGATCATGGGACGCCCGTCAAGCTCGGACCCAGTCCACGCGACAGTACCGGTAGCATTCACGGCGTCTATCAGATGGGTTGTCGCCGCATCGCCTTCGGTGCACCTAAAGCAGACAAGAGCAAACGGGTGCGGAGCAACTATCTCGAACCTAGGGTCGGCAGTCAGACGATCTGCTAACTGCTGCGTTAGTGCCACGTGATAACGGATCATGGTCCTGAGTCCGTCAGCTCCGTAACTTCGGATTACCCACCACAATTTGAGAGCTCGAAATCTGCGCCCGAGCGGAACATGCCAGTCTCGGTAGTCGATCACAGCACCAGACTCACTTGCTTCGTTTTTTAGGTAGGGCGGCAAGATGCTTAAGGAATCGATGAGTGGGCCGCGATCTGCCACATAGAACACAGAGCAATCGAAGTTCACCATCATCCATTTATGTGGATTGAAGGTGTAGCTGTCGGCGAGTTCGAGGCCATCTTGGTGAAATCTAAACTCTGGACAAATCATTGCGTTACCGGCGTAAGCGGCATCTATATGGAGCCATAGGTTCTGCTCGTTGCAGATCTCTCCAACCGCCCGGATTGGGTCAACTCCAGTCGTGCCTGTCGTACCAACTGTCGCCGCAACGAAGACAGGATTAAGTCCGTCTGCGCGGTCCTGCTCAATCGCACGACGTAGGGCGTCGGGACGCATCTCGTGTTTCTCGGATACATCGATGAGTCGTATCTGTCCGTAACCGGCTACTGTCGCGCCTTTTTGGATTGAACTATGAGTTTGTGTTGATGCGTAGACAACCATCGAACTTGGATCGATACCCGCTTTGGCTGCTTGGTGTCGCGCCACAACAAGTGCTGTGTGAGTCGAATCTGAAGCGCTCATTTGCAGCACGCCGCCCCCTTGCTCTGTGGTTTTCCAGGACCGAGGGAGACCTAGCAAATCGACTAGCCAGTCGAGTACATGACTTTCAATTTCAGTAGCCGCAGGTGACGTCGACCAAAGCATGCCTTGGACACCTAATCCTGCAGAAACCAACTCGGCTAGAACTGAAGGGGGAGAAGCATTAGCTGGGAAAAACGCAAACCAGGAAGGATGTTGCCAATGCGTGATACCCGGCATCACCACCGAATCGAGATCTTCAATGAGATTCTGAAAGGGCTCGCCAAACTCTGGAGCATCAGCCGGCAATTGATCGCGGATAGCGCCAGGGCTTATTTGTGACATAACTGGAAGCTCCTCAACTCGTTCCCAGTAGTCAGCAATCCAATCAATTAAGGCATGCCCATGGTCGCGAAATTCCTGTGTCGATAAATGCTTGGGAGGTTCGGGAAGGTTCTCTTGGTTCATGGGATGCCTACGTAGAATGTGGCGAAGCGGTGTCGCGGATATTGCGGTGCATCGTAGCGTTCTGCAGTGCTCTAAGGACTTGGCTGCGCGCAGAGCATACGATCTACACATGAAGAGACTTACAGGACGGACCGCTGTCATAACAGGCGGCGGTTCAGGAATTGGAAGATCAATAGCTGTCCGCTTTGCCGAAGAAGAGGCAACAATCGCTATTGTCGACGTTGATTCGAACGGCGCGGCGGAAACAGCCGAGCTTGTTGAGCAGCAGGGAGCTAGTTGCCGCTGGTTTGAGTCAGATGTCTCCGATAACGCTGCTGCTAACGAAATATCAGAAGAAGTAGTCCAACATTTTGGATCAATTGATGTTCTTGTTGCAGCAGCAGGAGTTTCGGTCGGAAAGACCGTGCCGGATACCGAACCTGAGGAATGGGAAAAAGTTTTTTCGGTAAACGTTAAAGGCACTTATCTTTGGATGAGAGCAGTTATCCCGAAGATGGCTAACGAAGGCGGGTCAATAGTCGCTATAGCTTCTCAGCTTGCAGTCTCAGGTGGCATATCAAATGCGGCCTATGTAGCGTCCAAAGGTGCGATAGTGAGCCTTTGTAGGACAGCTGCTAATGATCACGCAATGGAAGGTGTTCGTGTTAACTGCATCCTCCCGGGGGCGACTGAAACGCCCCTACTAGAGCGGTCTTTCGCTCGTTTCGAAGATCCAACCCCTTACGTCGAAAGGTCTTTGTCCAGGCATCCGTTAGGACGATTTGGTAAACCCGAAGAAGTAGCTGAGGCTGCCTTATTCCTTGCCTCAAATGATTCAAGTTTCACGACTGGTTCTGAATTGCGTGTTGACGGGGGGTGGATAGGCGGTTAATCCTGCTAAGCCTCGCTGTAAAATTTGGAACCTTGGTCGAACTTATTTGGCTTGAGGAAGAAACCTAAGATGATGGCGCCGTCAACACTCCGAGCCTCATGGCGGTTACCTGCCGGACGCCAGATGTAGTGGCCCGGAAGGGCCTTACCCTCGTGATCTTCGAATGAACCAGAGATCACCCACGTTTGCTCGATGTCGGTGTGTTCGTGTGCAGGCACTATCGCCCCCGGAGCTAACTTGAACAGAATCGTGGATCGGCCTGTAAGTGGGTCAGCCCAGAGCACCTTGTGCTCGATGCCAGGAAATTCAGATGCCGTCCATGGCATCTCCGCGGGGTCAACGTAGATAGATGCCAATTCAGGCGGATTATTGAAAGCAGTCATCCTCTGCGCCTTTGCTCTCCTAGAGTTCAACACAAATGTCGGGGTTCTGTCAGGACATAATTCTTGGAGTTAGGTGAAGTCGATGACTTGGAAAGAAGTTGATAAAGGCTGGGGCGATCAGGCACACGTTTGGGCAGCAATTATGGAGCCGAGATGGTGGCCCGAATTTGATGCGGTGCTCCGGGCGACCCAAGTTGGCCCAGGTACGAATTATCTGGACATTGCGTGTGGTTCTGGCCTAATGGTCAACATGGCGTCTAGGCGCGGAGCGCACGCGCATGGGTTAGATGCTTCTGACCGTCTACTAGCGCTCGCCAAACGCCGCACAACTGCAGCGGATATTCGCCATGGAGATATGAATGCCTTGCCCTGGCCGAATGACACTTTTGATGTGGCGACAAGTTGTCGCGGTATTTGGGGTCCCAATCAAGAGGCAGTGCATGAGGCAGCACGAGTCCTGAAACCAGGAGGCTGCCTCGGGTTAAGTTTCTTTTCGGCGGGCCGGGAAAGTAGTCAGATTGGGAAGGCCTTCCATGCGATACGGCGTATCTCGGAACATGAAATCGACTGGTCCCAGCAGCTGGGAGAGATTGGCCTAGAAGGTCGCGCAGAAAACATGTGCGAGGCCGCTGGTTTAGTTCCAGGCTCCCGTCAAAGAGTCGAATTTGACCTGGAGGGAGCAGATATCGAACATGAGATAAGAGCCTGGATGTCTGCGGGGCCAGCTTGGATGGCCATTCAAGAACGTGGCGCAGAGGAAGTCGAAAGCTCAATTAGAGAAGAACTCTCTGAATTAGAGGAGCCAGGGGTCGGGGTGAGGACACAGGTGCTCATTGAGTTTGTCGTCGCTACGAAACCGACTTGACGTATTCGTTGCCTGAATCGAGCGCTAAGAAGGGGCTTGATTCGGCTTCGGATTACTGGACCTCAAAAAAGTAGCTAGCTTCTTAGAATGAGCGAAGTTATTCAAGAGCTAGAAACCCGTCGTTGGCAAGCGATGATCGATGCTGATTTAACCGCTTTGGATGAGTTGCTTCATCCAAATTTGAGGTACACCCACTCGACCGCCACAGTGGACTCGAAAGAGTCCTATATGAAGGCCATCGAAACAGGAGTTTTTGATTACCGGGAAGTGGACAACAGTGAAGTCGAGATTCAAACCTTCGACGGTTTGGCTCTCGTAAATGGAGCTGCTGAGATAAAGGTCGTCGCTAGAGGTAAAGAATTTCTACTTCGAAGTCGGTACACGTGTGTTTGGCTCGAGGGGTCTGAAGGTTGGCAGTTTCTTGCCTGGCAGAACACTCCTGTAGCGTCTTGAGAAGTGGGCCACACTGCATGACTACGAACCAGCTAGCTGGGATTGATCTACGCGTCAGAGACGATGTCGCATATTGTCTTGGGGCAGCCTTGAAACAAGCGAGAACCAAATGAGAGAACGCCTTGAAATTGTTGGATATGACGTTGAAGCCGTCGAGGCATGGATTCGAGACAACACCGAGGGACTCCAACCTCCGTTTGAGTGGGTGCGGTTAGAAGGTGGGCATAGCAATCTGACGTACTCTTTGACTGACCAAAAGGGGAAGCGTGCCGTGGTTCGCCGGCCTCCCATGGGCGAACTGCTGCCTAAAGCCCATGATATGGGAAGGGAGTTCTCGATTATCAGTGGACTCGGCGCAACTGCTGTTCCAGTCCCTATCGCCTATGGGTATTGCGAGAGTCCTGAAGTAACTGGAGCCCACTTCTACGTAATGAGTCAAGTTGATGGTAAGGCCCTGTTCGAACTCGAGGATGCATTGGATCACTTGACTGAAGATGCCCGACCCAATGTCGGCGTATCGTTCATGGATGTCTTAGCTTCGCTTCATTCGGTTGAGCCAGATGACATAGGCCTTGGAGATTTAGGCAAGAAGGAAGACTATGTGGGCAGGCAAATACGAACCTGGTATCGCAGTTGGGAGGCCTCGGCTGAGGGTGCTTCCTATGATGATCCTGACCTGCACGAACTACATGACTTTCTTGATTCGAGACGACCAGAGCAGGGGCCTGCTCGGGTAGTTCACGGCGACTATGGCCTGCATAACTGCTTGGTGAGTAATGAGGGTCTATTGACAGCAGTTCTAGATTGGGAGATATCAACGCTCGGCGACCCAATGGCTGACTTTGCTTATGCTTTGAATACTTGGGCCGAGCCAGGTGACGAGTTGGTCAACAAGGAAAACGCTCCAACTCTTGCTGCCGGTTTCTCAGATCGATCTAAGTTGATCGAAAGATACGCGACGAAAACTGGCTGCGACCTTACAAATCTTCCGTATTACATCAGCTTTAATCACTTCAAAACAGCGTGCATTATTCATGGCGTTTATGCCCGTTACATGCAGGGCCAAAAGTCTGCCGAGGGTGTGGATCTGGACTATTACAGAACCCGGATTGGGGTTTCCATTGAATTGAGTAAGCAGGCAGCAGCTGAGCTTTCTTGAGGACCGACCTGTGTTAACGGATTGGAACCCGTTGTTACGGCAACAATTTGGTGAAAAGTATTGGGCTGAGTTGCAAGGATTCGTTCAGGCAGAACGACGAATTGGTGCTGTGTATCCTCCGATCGAAGAGGTTTATGCAGCTCTGCATCTAACTGCCTATGTCGACGTCAAGGTCTTGATTTTAGGGCAAGACCCATACCACGGTGAAGGGCAAGCGCATGGGTTGTGCTTCTCTGTGCAACGAGGAGTCCCTGTCCCTCCTTCTCTGCAAAACATCTACAAAGAGTTGCATTCAGATCTTGGGTTGGCGCCGCCTGATCATGGGAACCTCGAGACTTGGGCGAATCGAGGCGTATTGCTGTTGAACGCCGTTCTTACTGTTCGCGCTGGTAACGCTGGTTCACACAGGAATCGCGGATGGGAGACTTTTACAGATGAAATCATTCGGTTGGTCAATAAGAAGAGCGAGCGAGTCGTCTTCATCTTGTGGGGCGCTTTCGCTCAAAAGAAGAAACCGTTGATCGATCAGGGCGTTCACTATGTGATCGAAGCACCACACCCATCTCCCCTAAGCGCCCACAGGGGTTTTTTTGGTAGCCAGCCGTTCTCACGCGCGAATAAAGCCCTAACAGAGGCAGGGCGCGATGCGATCGACTGGGGACTTCCTCACAATTGATGTTTGACAACAGATGGCTTCAGTCCATCTTTGGCTTTCGCCCATTCAATTTGGTGGAGGGTGGCGACTTCGTTGTGTTCAGTAACCTCGAGCGTGAACCGGCCCGCAGAAACTGAAACCCCCCTCGCCCAAACCTCACTTAGCCATCGAGGGTGCAGTGAAATCTCGACGTAGCTGTCTCTGCCAGAAAGTAGCCCGGATACTGAAGGGACGTCTGACAGCTCGACTATGCAGTTGAATGGAATTAAGGCTGGGCTTGGCACAGAGGGTCTTTGATGGGCGAGAGCCTGGACTAAGGAGCGACGAGCCCTCAATTTGGTGGCCTCTATTATGTGTCGGTGCATAGATGGAGGAAAGTCCCATCCTCGTTTGTCTCCGGCATCTACTACGGCGGCCATCGCTCGGTCCAGAAACTCGTGAGGGAGCGTTGTAATCACCTCTCCCATTTTGACAGCTTTATCTCGGGGTAAGTCATACAGAAAGTCTTGAACTCCTTCCGAGCGGAGGCGCTCTAGCGCGGTCTTTAACCACCAACGCCTTTGATGATCTGCTTTGTACTGTGAAGCCCACTCTTCGATGAATCCGCCATCTGCTAGCGCAAATCTCCATAAGTCAAGAATGGCGAGGCACGGAGGTCTGGATCCTCCCAGCGCTACCAAAGCTCTTTCGGCACCGACGTTGGGGTGATCTGAGAGAAGCAAATCACCAGCCGACCAAAGGATCGTATGTCTGTGTCCTTCGCACTCCACTTCGAAGAGGGTGTCTGGGACACCGTGATGCCAGGGCACAATTCTTACTCGTATCTTTTTCGTCGCACTATTGGCTATTTTCGTAACTTGATTGGGGTCTAAAGTACCGCCGAGTCTGTTAGTCGGTCGAATAAATCATTTGCCCCCGGTTAATGAAGGTTGTCACGCTTCCCCGTAAGGATTGATATTTCGAATGGGCGGGACTAATGATGACTACCCTTTCGAAGTATGCATGATCTAGCGGTGAGAAACGCTCGCGTTATTGATGGCAGCGGGTCACCTGAATTTATTGGCGACATAGCTGTTTCCAGTGGAGTGATAACGGACGTTGGTCAGGTTGACGGTACAGCGCGTCAAGAAATTGATGCTGATGGCCGGTTGCTAACTCCGGGGTGGGTCGACATCCACACTCATTACGACGGCCAAGCGACATGGGATCCTGAGATGACCCCGTCCTCTTGGCATGGTGTCACCACAGCCGTCTTTGGGAATTGCGGGGTTGGTTTTGCTCCAGTGCGTTCAGGCAGAGAGGACTTTCTCATCAATCTGATGGAAGGAGTCGAAGATATTCCGGGCAGCGTTCTTGCAGAGGGAATTGACTTTTCATGGCAAAGCTATCCCGAGTATTTAGACGTTCTTGGCAGCATGCAGCGCGTAATGGACGTCGGAAGTCAAATCCCTCACGGTGCGCTGAGATTCTATGTAATGGGGGAGCGAGGCGCTGACCACAACGAGACGCCTAACGCCGAGGAGCTCATTTTAATGGAGCAGCTCGTAATCGAAGCTTTCGCTGCTGGTGCTCTGGGCTTCACCACTAGTCGCACCACTAAACACAAAGCGGCCGATGGACGGTTGACACCCTCCCTGAGTGCAGGCGACCCTGAATTGGCTGCGATCGCAAATGCCATGAAGGCCGCCAAGGCTGGCGTCTTACAAGTGAATAGCGACTTTGGCGATGGTGAATTTGAAATTCTTCGTCAAGCGGCTCGTATATCGGGACGGCCATTGTCGGCATTAATTATTCAAGTTGACCACGAACCGGACCTGTGGCGGGAAACTCTCACCCATATCGAAAATGCGAATGCTGAAGGCATAGAAGCAACTGGCCAAGTGGGGTGTCGACCCATTGGGGTTCTTCTCGGGCTAGATGCCACAGTTAACCCGATTGGGAATCACCCGTCTTACAAGGCAATTGCCCATCTACCAGTCGATAAAAGAGCGGCGATGTTGCGCAACGACTCTAAGTTGCGTCGAAAAATCATTGAGGAACGGCCACAAGATTCTTTCAGCGAATGGATGAACTACGCGCTTACTAGGGCATTTGAACTCGGTCCAGACTTGAACTACGAACCTGACCCATCTCAGTCAGTAGCGTTAAGAGCTGAACGCAATGGATCCAGCGCCTGGGAGCTAGTCATTGATTTGTTGTCGAGTGGAACTGGCGAAAGCCTGCTGCTATATCCGTTCGAGAACTACAGTTCAGGGTCTCTCAACGAAATTCAAGAGATGCTCACTCACCCAAACACAGTCTGCGGTGTCGGGGATGCCGGGGCTCACGTAGGAACTATTTGTGACGCTTCCTATCCAACTTATCTTCTTACACATTGGGGAAGGGATCGCACAAGAGGAGAGCGACTACCGCTTGAGTTTTTGGTCAACAAACAAACTCGCCGAACTGCAGAGACATACGGGCTTTTAGATCGAGGGATTCTTAAGCCGGGATACAAGGCAGACTTCAACATTGTCGACTTTGAACGTCTGTCGGTAGGGCAACCGGAGTTAATTCGTGATTTGCCTGCTGGAGGTAAGCGCTTGGTGCAGAAACCTGCAGGATACGCTCACACTTTTGTGTCAGGTGTCGAAGTTGCATGCGATGGTGAGGTAACAGGGGAGCGACCGGGACAGTTAATTAGAGGCGCTCAGGCAGTTCCCGGGTAGGCGTCAATGTCAGATTCGCTGCCGCTGGCAGATATTACGGTCCTCGATCTTACGATTGCGCGAGCTGGCCCCACTGCGGTACGTCAGTTGGCCGACTGGGGTGCAAATGTTGTCCGAATTGAATCTCCCGAAGGCGGATTTGAGGCGGGCAGCCAGTCATCACCTGATTACTTGAATCTTCACCGAAACAAGCGATCGATTGTGTTGAACCTTAAAGAATCTGAGGGAAGATCAACCCTTCACCGCATGGTCGCCTCGGCGGACGTAGTGGTAGAAAATATGCGTAGCGCAGTCAAACACAAGTTGGGTTTTGACTATGAAACGCTCAGTGCGATTAACCCGAGAGTCATTCTGGGCTCTATATCGGGATTCGGCCAAGACGGCCCATATGGCGACCGAGGTGGTGTTGATCAAATAGCACAGGGTTTAGGTGGTTTGATGAGCGTGACCGGTTTTGCTGAGAATGGCCCCGTGAGAGCAGGAGTTGCTATCAGCGACGTGACTGCGGGTCTTCAGCTAGCCGTCGGTATCTTGACGGCTCTCCATGAACGGCATTCAACCGGAAAAGGCCGATGGGTACATACTTCGCTTTTAGAAGCCATGATCGGGATGATGGATTTCCAAGCAGCAAGGTGGACAGTAGCCAAAGACAACCCCCAGCAAGCAGGTAACGACCATCCAACACTTGTGCCGATGGGAACATACGCAACATCCGATGGCTACATAAATCTTGCCGCATCTGGGGGCCGGCTTTGGGAGGCATTTTGTAGAGAAATTGGTGCGGAAGAATGGATATTAGACCCGCGCTTTTCGGGAACAGCGGGTAGAAGAAGCAATAAAGGTGAGTTAACTGAGCTAATTGAACAGCGCCTCGGGACGGATAGCACCGAAGGCTGGGTGCGCCGACTGAATTTGGTTGGGGTGCCATGCGGACCCGTTAATTCAGTGGCCGAGGCCTTTGCCGATCCACAAGTTATGCATCTCGAAATGGCAAAGCCTGTTCATCACCCAAATGAAGGTGAGATTGAGATCCTCAGGAACGCGACCAATATTTTCGGCGTTTCTAACGAGATTCGAGAACCCAGCCCGTTGAAGGGTGAGCACTCAAAAGAAATACTCGAAGAGTTCGGTTTTGATGAAAGTGAAATTGCGACTTTGAGTGAGTCAGGCGTGGTAGGAGTCAATCCTCGTCCGAGTGATTAGAAGCGTTCGATTCCAGAACTCAAATTCTTCAAAAACCGGCTCTTTTATCCACTACGCCTTCAAAATCTCGCCCCGTTCGAAGCGCTTCAAGGTTGCGACAAAAGCGCTCCAAATTCCGCCTTCCCCGATGCTGGCTTGCTCCAGCTGTATGTGGCGTCATCACGCAGTTATCGAAATTCCATAGCGGGCTTTCCGGAGGCAATGGTTCTATCGGCGCTACATCCAAGGCAGCTCCACCAATGACACCATCAGAAAGTGCTTTTTCGAGGCCAAAGCCGTCAATGATCTCGCCCCGCGTGACGTTAAGAAAGATTGCGCTCGGTTTCATGGCCTCAAAGAACGCATAGTTACACATCCCTTTTGTCTCTTCTGTTAGAGGCAACCCCACGGCCAACACATCGCTACTAGCAATCACATCGGGCAAAGCTGACATACCCTCTACTTCTGTCACCCCATCGCTAGGAGCCACAGGAAATGCATCAATCGCACGGACTTTCATTCCGAATGCGATTGCCCGCCTAGCCAGATGACGACCGGTGCCTCCGAAGCCCACAATCCCCATCGTTAAACCCTCTAGCTCAATCTCGGAAAACCTCATCATCTCTCGGTTCTCCTGAGTCCAGGCATCTGGTCCGAGTTCTATAGCGGTTTTGATCCGTCGAGTAAGAGCGAGTAAAAGCCCAAACGCTGTGTCCGCAAGATGACCACCAACAAGTCCCTTTTCCCCGGTGAGTAGGACGTCACTCTCGACGAATTCGTCATACATAAACATGTCGACCCCAGAGGCAGTTGCATGCACCCATTTGAGATTCGGAGCCACATCGAACAGCCATTTCGGGGTTATACCTAAAATCACATCTGCTTCTGCTGCAAAAGGCACTCCAGCCTTTGGGCTATCGACAATATTCAGGACCGCATCCGGACCCGCAGCCTCTTTGATCATCAATGCCTCTTCTTCCGAAACGTCCGGCAAGGTAAGAGTTTTAGTGACTAGAACGTTCAAAGGTTTGTTTGGGATTGGAAGTGTGGTTGTCACGTGTAGCTCGTTTCTACGCTGCCTATTTGCGAATATTCAGCTATCCAAAGATCACCAGAATTGACGGGGTGTCGGGTGTAAGCGCCGGTAATAACCTTTTGTCCAGGTTCCAGCTCAAGGTCAAATTTATGCAAAGTTGCAGCTAGCCGTGCGATTGAGACAAAAGGATTGTCAACCTCGTCCTTATGGGAGCAGCGAAAAAGTTCTTCGTTGTTCCTTCGAAGAATAATTTCGCAATCGTCAATCGAGTCGACCTCATTGACCGGAACGCCAGTTCCTTCAACTATTGACCAGTTGGTGAGATTATCGGCGACGAGCATTGCCAAGTTTCCGCCGACAACTGCACGGCGCTCGTTAAGTTCGTAACCTGCAGCGACTTTTTCTAGACGCCCCGGAACTGAGGCCGGATCAACATCAGGCCCCGAAATCGTTTCACCTATCGTGAAACACATCTCAGGCTCAATAGTCGCGCCATTGACCGCTTCAGCCTCAAGAGAAACCTTGTTCGGCAAAATTTGCATTAAGTGGCCGAAAGGTCGGTCATCGATGCCTACCTGTTGGCGAGCTCGGTCAGATGTCAGGCCGACCTTCCATCCGATTTGTATTCCGCCTCGGTCGATGCGCCTTCTGCGAATTTCCGCTTGAATAGCCAAGCCATCCTCGAAGTCGAGATGTTTGAATGCGTCTTCTTCAAGGTCGGTGCCGTCTTCATAATGATTCCAAAGCACATCTGTGGCCTGGAGTTGGGAGTTGTTTAGCTGATTCACTCAAAGCACGGTAGCCGGACTAGATGTTTTATGACGGAGTCTTGTTGCGCTCTTGTTCAAGTCGTTGTCGGTCTAGTTAGCCTCAGACGAATGGGACACACGCCGAGTTCTTTCCAGGAGCTGATGGAGTTAGAACATCATGGCCCCGATACGTGGGTCGGATTGAGTCCAAATTACGCGTGGGGTCGTATCTACGGTGGGCAAGTTATCGCTCAGGGCTTGCGTGCGGCTTTTGAGACAGTCGAACAAGACTTTCACCCTCATTCAATCCATGCTTATTTTATAAGAGGCGGAAGTTTGCTCGAGCCGGTGCGTTACGAGGTGGATCGATTGAGGGATGGGCGATCGTTCTGTACCCGGTCGGTTGTGGCGAGGCAAAGCGGTGGTGCGATCCTCAATCTCTCATGTTCATTTCACGTTCAAGAGCAGGACGCCGAAATTCAAACAGCGCGAATGCCCCTCGCTCCCGATCCCGAAGATTGCCGACCGCGAGAAGATGACCATATGAATTTGATTCTCGACCGTCGCGCTTTGAATAGTCCTCCAGGCGCAGGAAGGTCGATGGGTTGGGTGAAGTTGAGAGACGGGCTCTCAGATGATGAGCGACTTCATCTTTGCGGGCTGGCCTTTACTTCCGACGCAATCCAGTTTGATGCCGCTCGTTCTCTCCATCCGATCCAAGCACCGCGAGAGGAATATCAGCAGCGTTTCATGGGTGCTTCATTGGATCACGCAATATGGTTCCACCGGCCAACGCGAGCTGACCATTGGCACCTTTATGATTGGGACTGTCATGGCCTCAGCGGATCCAGGGGAATGACCGTGGGCAACCTCTTTGCGCCTGATGGAAGCCACGTAGCGACCATTGCGCAAGAAGTCTTATTGCGAGAACGCAAGTAACTTTATAAGAGGCCTTTTCTGCTCTCGTTCCAAGGAGCTTCACGATCTAGGCGTGGTTCCCCGGGGAGTCCCAACACCCGCTCACCCAGAATATTTCTCTGGATTTCATCTGTCCCGCCTCGGATTGACATAGAGGGTGCTGTCATTACTTCTATGTACCCGTGACCACTCTCCAACATTCCATGTGCCCCCGCACTCAAGTTCGATAAACGGGCGCGACCCTTGTATGACCTAACGGTTCGAAGTTTTGCCCCACTTCCTGCCGGACCAGGCGCTCCGCTAACGCGAGCCTCGTCTGCTGCTCGCTGTGAAGTCCATCGGCTCACGGTGTCGTGAGAATAGACGGCACTGATATCTTCTCGTTGTATTGAGCTCAGATCGTTGAGGGTTTGAATATCTGCGATCCAGCTAGGAAGTTGAGATCCTCGTGCACTTCCGTCTCCGCCCCCACGACTTCCACCGCCAGCGCGTTCATGAGCGAGAACCGTCATGGCAACACGCCAGCCTTCTCCTATCTCTCCAATTCGCCATTTGTCAGAAATTCGGGCGTTCGAAATAAACACTTCGCTGAAGTGTGCATCACGGTTCATCTGCATTAAAGGCCGAACCTCAACCCCTGAGGCTTCCATAGGGATAGCAAACATAGTGAGGCCTTTGTGCTTAGGCTGATTTGGGTCAGTCCGAGCTAAACAAATCGCCCAATCAGCCCACATAGCCCTGCTTGTCCAAGTTTTTTGACCCTCAATTAGCCATTCTTCTCCGTCTTGCCGGGCGCTGAGGGCGACGTTTGCAAGATCTGAACCTGCCTCGGGTTCGGAAAACATCTGGCACCAGACGGCGGTACCTGAAGCTATCGGTCGCAGCCATTCCTCTTGTTGTTCGACTGTGCCATGCGCGATTAGCGCCGGCCCGACCATGCCGAGACCAATGGCGAACGGATAAAGATCGGGCACAATATATTCTCGTAAGACTCTTCCTATTAAGGCATTTTGGCTTGCGGAGGCGTCTCGCCCGCCGTGGCGTCGGGGCCACGCTGGAACATGCCAGCCTCCAGTGACCGTCGATGCAAGATATTTTCGACCATCTTCTAGGTCATCGGAGCCGGCTCCCATTGTTGTCAGCCGAGTCCCGGCGTTTCTTCGTTCTAGGATTTCGGCCAACTGGCTTCTAATATCTTCCTCGTTGAGACCGCTCATCGAATTAACCTTTGCTCTGCATCGTCATCTAGCGGCGGGAAAAGTTGGGTAGACGACGTTCGTTCATGGCGTTAACACCCTCTTTCCAGTCGTCGGTCGTTCTCAGATGATCTTGTTCTTCCTTTTCTCTATCAGTTGCTGATTTGATCGCCTCGGGCAGGTGGCCTCTCATAGTTTCTCTTATGGATTCAACTGCTAACGGCGCTGACGCTGCTATTTCTCCTGCAAACTCAAGAGCCGTAGCACGCAATTCCTGAAGCGGAGCAAGTTTGTCAGCAAGGCCTATGGCGACAGCTTCTTCGCCCTTGATTCTTGCGCCTGTATATAAGAGTTCTAATGCTTTCTGTTGTCCTACTAGCCCTGGCAGGGTGACGGTTAGTCCGAATCCATGATGAAATCCGAGGCGAGCGAAGTTGGCAGTGAAACGCGCTTCGTGTGCTGCAACTCGGAAATCCGCAAAACAAGCCACTCCTAGGCCTCCACCTACAGCGGCACCCTGTACGGCTGCTATCACGGGAGTCTTGCAACTGAATAGGTCAAATGCAGCATCGTAGAGGTGACGCGGTGAACCATCAGAATTCGTCGCCGTGATCTCGCCTCCACGAGTTCCATCATTATGAAATTGGGCGCCTGCGCAGAAGTTCTTTCCTTCAGCGCATAGAACTATCGCTCGGCAACTGTCTTCTTTGTCTAGGTCTCTGAACGCCGAAACCAAGCCGTCTATAAGGTCCAGGTCGAAGAAGTTATTTGGCGGACGGCGAATCTCTGCCTCCGCGATGTTGTTGTCAAGTGATACATGAAGATCGCCGTATACGCCGAATTGAGTCATAACGTGATGCTAGGTCTCATTAAGGGACCTTGCATCTAACTTCGACGTTAACGCAACGTAGATGAGCCACCAGTGATAAGGGGGTATAGAGCGTCGGCTCCTTGTGCGACGGCGACTTCTCCAAGCCAACGACTCCACTCTGCGTCACCGCCATACTCTTTGCGCCAAGACCACAGCCTCCGGCTGAGATGATGCAGGGGGTACTCCTGAGTCATGCCCATAGCACCGTGGGCTTGATGGCAAGCTTTCGTAGCTCGAGCGGCAGCCTGATTGGAAATCAATTTTGCGGCGGCTATTTCAAATAGAGCGTCCCCCCTGTTTGCTTCGCGCGCTGCTGTTTCTGCAGCCATGCGAGCAAGTGCAGCGTCCTGCGCTCCCCACACGAGGTGCTGCTGGACCGCTTGAAACTTTGCTACTGGCCGCCCAAATTGAATGCGATCATTCGTGTACGTGACGGTCAGTTGGCTCATCTTTTCTATAGCGCCTGCCATAAGGGCGGATCGAGAGAGCGCACCGCGGAATCTAAAAGATTCGGGAGAGACTCCAGGTTCCGCTGGACACGCAGCTACCTTGACATCGTTAAAGCTGACTGTATCTCTGGGCTCTCCGGCCATGTTGGTCATGGGTTTGACTTCGCAGAGGTCTTGGTCAATCGACGCAACAAAGTTGGTTGAGTCGATTTCGAGGAGAACTACAATTTTCTCTGCTGCTCTGGCCCAAGGGACGCGCTCAGCTACTCCAGTTACGACTACTTCATCTCCCGAAAGAATTCCGGTCACTTGACTGCCAGGGGAGGGAACAACCGTTGCTATTCCTGAGGGAATCTCTTGTTTGGATGCGCCTAAGAGCCAGCCTGCTAGAACGCCATTCTCAGCTGCTGGGATCGGCGCAGCGTGATACCCCACTAGGCGAAGAACCTCGAGAGCGTCAAGTAGTGATCCACCCGACCCTCCGGCTTCCTCACTAATTGAAATCCAAGGAAACCCAGTCTCAGCGAAAGCATCCCAAATCTCAGGGGCGCCACCTTCGGCTTCGGCGCGTTGGATCGACTCGTGGTCACATGTTTGAGACAAAAGTCGATCCGCTGTCTCTGTAATCAGCGGGTCAACAGTAGTGATATCTGTCATGCCGGAAGTCCCTTCAAGCCCTTCGAAGCCACTGACCTTAGAATCTCGATCGTTCCGCCCCTTATTGTGTTGCCGGGGAAAGTGACTACGCATTGAGATAGGAGCCTCTCGAACATTGAATTCGAATCTGGCGAGTATTCGAGGTCAATTAAGTGAACCAGCTTCTCGACAACTTCTTGTTCGAAACGGGTACCCATCTCTTTCACAAGCGACGATTCAACTGAGGGTGCCTCTCCTGTGTCGATAAGCCGAGCGACGGAGAGCGAGAGATTCCTAATACCCCACCAGCGCGCTACAAGTTCACCGAAAAGATCTGAAACAGTAGCTTCGAGCTCAGTCCCTTTAGCCTCTCTCAATAGTTGTTCGACAGTAGAAAATGGAGACAGCCATCGGTCTGGGCCGCCTCGCTCGTATGCCATCTCAGTTGTGTTTTGGTGCCAACCCATACCCAAGTCACCAACGACGTTTGTGTCGGGGACAAAAACTTCATTGAATGTCACCTCATTGAAATGGTGAGAGCCATCCAAAAAGGGGATAGGGCTTATCTCTAAACCTGGCGATGTGAGGTCAATCAGCAATTGGGAGAGGCCGGCGTGCTTATTGCCGTCCTCCATCGGTGACGTTCGAAGAAGGCATACAAACCAATCATTTTCGTGAGCCCCTGATGTCCAGATTTTGGTGCCATTGATTATCCAGCCATCATCTGCTCGCTCGGCCTTAGTCGAGACAGAAGCCAAATCTGAGCCGCTGTCTGGCTCACTCATGCCTATTGAGAAACCAAGCTCGCCGCGACAGATAGCGGGAAGGAATCGCTCCCGTTGCTCCTGTGTTCCAAACTTTAGAATTACATTTCCAGTTTGCCGATCAGCCACCCAATGATGCCCCACAGGTGCGCCCCAACGAAGCATCTCCTCGACGACAATAAAACGATCTATAGCCTTGCGATCCGAGCCTCCCCATTCCTTAGGCAAGGCCATCCCCACCCAGCCCCGTTCAGCCATTTTCTTTGAAAATTCTTTGTCTTTCCTCGCCGCCATCCCGAGGCATGGATCGTGAGAGCCGGGGGGTAGTTCTTCAAAGAGAAAACTTCGAACATCTTGTTGAAGACGCAACTCGTCTTGAGTTAACTCAGTTGGGGTAAAGCGCATAAGAGTCCTTATCTGAACGGTGGTCCACGACGCCAATCTAACGGGGATGGGGGCTTTAGGACTGTTCTAACCCTTAAGAACATAAATGCTGAAGCGGTTTAGCATTTATGTTCAACTAGACAAGCTTGTTAGTGAGAAAGAAAGGCCAATATGTCACCGAGTTCGTTCGAAGGTTATTCAGACGTAGTGAGACCGGAATGGATTGATTACAACGGACATTTCAATGCCGGGTATTATCTTGTCTGCTTTGACGAGGCAATTGAGCCTTGGATGGACTTTATTGGTTTAGGCAGGACACATAGACGCGACCACAAGGTGACTACCTTTTCTGCTCAGAACAACGTCACATACGTTAGAGAGGTCCACGAGGGCACCAACCTTTCGGTGTCAACGCAACTTCTCGGGTTCGACCGTAAACGCATTCACGCGATGCAAGTGATGTGGAACGTTGATGAGCGATTTGTTTCAGCAACGTGTGAGGTGATGTCCCTTCACGTGTCCGAGGAAAGTCGAAGAGTTTCAGAAATGCACGACGAGCCATACGACAGGCTCGGTGTTGTATGGGGAGAACACCGGATGATTGATATTCCACCTCAAGTTGGTCAGGTGATGTCAGTCCCTGGTTGGATGGGTGACAAGAATGAGGAAGAAGGATTGAAATGACTCTACGACTGGAAGGAAAACGCGCTCTTGTCACTGGAGGTGGGCGGGGTATCGGTAGAGCCATAGCTCTTGCCTATGCACGAGAAGGAGCTCGTTGTGTGGTGACCAGTCGGCGTTTGGAAGATCTAGAGGAAACAGCAGCTGAAGCGCCGAATGGTTTGGTATCGGCAATTCGTTGTGACGTCAGCGATAGTTCCTCTGTCAGAGACATGTCTGACTTCGTGAACAACTTATTTGGAGGAGTGGACATTGTTGTTAACAACGCTGGCATCCATGCAGCTGGCCGCTTTTTAGATATTGAACCAGAGACTTATTCAGAGCTTTATGAGGTAAACGTTGTAGGGGTAGTGCGTGTCAGTCAGGCTTTTCTCCCGGGCATGTTGGAGAGAGGTCGCGGCAGCATCGTGAATATTGCTTCTACAGCAGGGTTGTTCGAATCACCGGGCCAAGCGCCCTACAATGCGTCAAAACACGGCGTCGTTGGTCTTACAAGATGCATGGCACTCGAGCTAGCCGCCGCAGGAGTTACATGCAACGCTATTTGCCCGGGGTTTGTAGACACCCCCATGCTTGATGGCTTCGCTGATCTAGTTGGAGCCGAGTCAGAGGAACTCAGGTCGCGACTCGCTCAAAGAACACCGATGGGAAGAATTCTCGATCCCAGCGAGATCGCCAACCTAGCTGTGTATCTCGGAAGCGATGAATCATCTGGTATGACTGGACAGACGATGGCTATTAGCAACGGAATGCGGATGTCCTGATCGCCTCTGGCGGCGCTTAAGTGTCTAGGTCGATGACTCTTTTCGCGTTTGTGCTTTCGGAGATCTAGGCTGGAGGAATGCCTCAGTACCGTTCTCTTACTTCAACCGGTGGCCGAAACCAAGCTGGCGCCCGTGCGCTCTGGCGCGCAACTGGGATGACCGATGAAGATTTCCAAAAGCCGATTATTGCGATCTCTAACTCTTTTACTCAATTTGTTCCAGGTCACGTACACCTAAAGGACCTCGGTCAGATGGTGGCCCGCGAGATTGAACGAGCAGGAGGCGTAGCTAAAGAATTCAACACGATCGCTGTTGATGATGGAATTGCGATGGGCCATGACGGCATGCTTTACAGCCTTCCGAGTCGGGACTTAATTGCTGATTCCGTGGAGTACATGGTTGAGGCGCACTGTGCCGATGCTCTCGTATGCATTAGTAACTGCGACAAAATTACACCGGGAATGCTCAACGCAGCTATGAGGCTGAACATACCAACAGTGTTTGTCTCTGGCGGCCCAATGGAAGCAGGGAAAACTAAGCTTTCCGAAAACAAAGTTGATCTCATTAACGTGATGATTGTCGCAGCTGACGACTCAGTCAGTGACGAGGATGTAGCGGAGATGGAGCGCTCGGGTTGTCCAACTTGTGGGTCCTGTTCGGGAATGTTTACAGCTAATTCTATGAACTGCTTAACAGAGGCTTTGGGCCTGTCGCTGCCAGGTAACGGCACTGTTGTAGCTACCCATGCTGATCGAAAAGAGCTATTTCTGGAAGCGGGACGGTTAATCGTCGATCTATGCAGGCGTTACTACCAAGAAGACGACGTATCGGTACTGCCGAGAAGTGTCGCCAGTTTTGAGGCTTTCGAGAATGCCATGTGTCTCGATATCGCCATGGGCGGTTCAACAAACACAATCCTCCACTTACTGGCGGCGGCTCAAGAGGGCGGCGTTGATTTCACGATGTCTGACATAGACCGACTATCAAAAAAGGTCCCGAATATTTGTAAGGTTGCGCCGGCAACTGAACTTTTTCACGTGGAAGACGTTCACAGGGCAGGCGGGGTTATGTCAATCTTGGCGGAGCTCAATAGGGCCGGTTTGCTTCATAACGAAGTGCCAACTATTCATGAACCGAGTTTGTTTGAGGCGCTTGCCAAATACGACGTTGCGACTAACGACGATGAGGAGCTTCACAAGTTCTTCAGTGCTGGCCCAGCTGGCATTCCAACCCAAGTAGCGTTCAGCCAGGCAGAGCGGTATAAGACTTTAGATCTCGATAGAGCTCAGGGGTGTATTCGTTCGGTTGAAAACGCTTATAGCGCTGACGGAGGGCTTGCAGTCCTCTATGGAAATCTTGCCGAAGATGGCTGCGTGGTTAAAACAGCTGGCGTCGAGGAAGATAATTTGGTCTTTACTGGATATGCGCACGTTGTAGAGAGCCAAGATGAAGCTGTTGACCACATCTTGAACGACAAAGTCAAAGAAGGCTGTGTTGTGGTTGTGCGCTATGAAGGGCCGCGTGGTGGGCCGGGAATGCAGGAAATGCTTTACCCAACTTCCTATCTCAAGTCCAAAGGTTTAGGAAAGGCCTGTGCCCTCTTGACGGATGGTCGCTTTTCGGGGGGCACATCAGGACTTTCAATTGGTCACGTATCCCCAGAAGCTGCCGCTGGAGGGACGATCGGGCTTGTGAAGGATGGAGATATTATTAGTATCGACATTCCGAATCGTTCTATCCACCTTGAAGTTGATGACAACGAGCTGGCTGAGCGGCGCAAATTCCAAGATGAGTTCGGGTGGCAGCCAGAAATGCAACGACCTCGGAAGGTTTCGGCAGCTTTGAAGGCTTATGGCCTCATGGCGACTAGCGCCGATAAGGGTGCGGTGCGTGACCTTAGTGCTTTTGAATAGATCTTTACTGAACTAGTGGGCGGCACTTTTGAAGCGCTCTCGATTCCAGCATTTCGACGGCTCTGGATAGGGGGCTATTTATTCTCCCTCGCAATTTTTGCGCAAATGATCGCTCGTGGCGCCCTTGCAAAAAATTTGGAGGGAAGCAACGCCGCCCTTGGGGCGGTGACCCTAGCTTTTGGCTTAACGGGGTTATTGACTACGCCTATTGGAGGCGTTGTTGCCGATAGGTTTCCGAAGCGCACCATCTTGGTTATTTCGACCACTTTGTTATTTCTTTCTTCATTAGGAATTGCCATAGCGGTCGAATTCGAGTTTGTGACCTTCTGGATGCTAATAGTGGCTTCAGCTGTTCAATCGGCGGGTTTCAGCGGCCTTTTGCCAGCGCGGATGGCGTTTACGGCTGAGTTGGTCGGTCCAGAAAAATTGGGTAATGGTGTCGTCCTTTCCCAGATCTCGATGAATTTAAATCGCGTGATCGGTCCTGTTGTCGCTGGTGTATTAATTGGAGTTCCAAGCCTGGGAATAGGATCCGTGTATTGGGTGAGTACCTTCGTCACAGCTGTCGGTGGATTGTTTTTTATGGGTCTGCCTAATGGATCACCCTCTTTCAGATCATTCCCCGGATCTGCCATAGCTGATCTCAGAGACGGCTTGCGCTACGGCTTCAAATCTTGGCCGCTACCGCTCCTCTTGGGTACTTCAGCGCTGGCGCTTCTGGTGGGCTTCCCTTATGTAGCGTTTTTGCCAAGCGTGGCCGAAGATTTATTTGGGACAGGTGACAGCGGCTTCGCTTGGCTTTCCGCAGTAGGTGCTGCTGGTGGTTTAGCTGCAGCAATGTTCATCGCCAGAAAAGCCCACGGGCGCACGGCATGGCGTATCCAGAATGTGGCGGTTGTTGGCTTTGGGATCGGCATAGTGGCCTTGGGTCTTGCCCCCAACTTTGCGGCAGCAATGTTTGTTATGTGTGGTTTGGGTGCAGCGACCTCAGCTTTCCAATCAATGAATTCAACACTCACGTTGGCAATGAGTAGACCGGAATACCACGGCAGGATGCAGTCTCTTCTGCAACTTGGTTTCAACTTTTTTGGCGTTGCGGCGCTCCCACTAGGTATTTGTGCGGACAGAGTCGGACTCCGTCAGACCTTGGTTGTAATGGGCGCTTTGGTTGTGGTTATCGGTCTGTGTTCGTCGGCCATTTATAAAGTAAAAGTTCCGTTAACTGAGCCGCTGCAGACCGCTCAAGGATAGTGTCACAGGCATGGAGATATTTGGTGTAGTCAACGCATCACCGGACTCTCTAGCGAAGTTTTCCGTAGTCACTAACGAAAAAGAAGCAATGGAGTACGGAGCAAAACTTCTCGCTGAAGGTGCAGATCACCTTGATGTAGGGGCTCAGGCATCGCACGGGGACGCAGCATTCGTCCAGCCTGACCAAGAGTGGAACATCGTTGACCCAGTTTTAAAGGGTTTATTGAAACTTGGAGTCGATATTTCGATAGACACTTGGCAAGTTGATACCGCTCGAAACGCACTAGATGCTGGAGCTAACGTACTTAACGCGTCAGACGCTTTGCAGTCAGACGAAATGATCGAACTAGCGGCGGAACGCGAGATCCAAGTGATCCTGCCGTTCATGCTCGGGCCCGATCCGAGGCACCTGAAACATGTGCATGGTGATCCTGTTCAAGTAATGGTCGACTGGTTTGACCTCCAGCTCGAAAGGGCAACAAAATGGGGTATCCGCGAACGGATAACGTTAGATCCTGGAACAGGTTTTTCTCCGACGCATTGGAATTGGGACGAGAGGTACCAATATCAGAAAGCTATTTACGCTGGCTTGGACAGACTTCGCGTGTTCGAGTTGCCCATTTACGTGCCAATAGCTTGGAAGCAGACGCCTGATCGACTGGAGCTCGTGGACCTGGCGCTTAGCCAAGATGTCGAGTTTGTTCGCGCTCACATACCTCGCCAAATTCGAGAAAGACATGAAGCCGTTCTAAATGGTAAGCCAATTCCGATTACGGAAACCTGGAGCGGCTACGACTGAGCGTTACCCGTTTACAGGCTCTAAACGTGCCCGAACGTGTTTATGATGCGGCGTTAGAGCTAACCAGTCCCTATCTTCCAAATCGGTAAGCTCGTTGACGGACACACCGTGAATCTTGTGTTCACCATTCTCGTCCGGATACTCCATGCCGAAACCATGAGGCAGACTTACCTGGCCATCCATCATGCTGTCGGTAATGTCAGCTGGAGCCTCTGCCTCGCCTCGCTTGGTGATTACTTTGACCCTCTGTCCGTCAACTATTCCCAATCGGTCAGCATCAGCTGGGCTCATTCGTAAGGCACCGTCTTTATCCTTTTTGCGCCATGAAGGGTCTCGGATCACGTCATTAACCGTCGATCCGCGATGTTCGCCAGCGCTGAGAACGAACGGAAAGGCATCGGTAGGAGACGCCGGTTCTTCTGTCGCTAGGCCCCGCAGTTCGTCTACAAGTTCTTCGATGTGGATATGAATTTTGCCATCGGGTGTCTTGATCCGGTCAAAACTAGTGGAGTAATCGCTGGTACTGAAAATCATCCCTGATTTGGCATCGATTAGGGCATCAAACAGGTTATTGGCCAGTTCTAACCCATCGCCCTCAATCCCGGCGGCCCTAATGGCGTCGGGGAAGCGCATCGAGGCCTGCATTGCAGAGCCGAACATAATGGCCGCAGGTCCCATCTCGCCGAGGCTTTGCCCAAGTGATCGATATAACGCTGTCGGGAGTTTGGCGCCAAGATCTGGATTCTCGGAAGATAAGCGTGTGAATGTCTCTATAAACGATTCGCGGCTTTCCTTAGCTGCTTCGGCTAATTCCTCCACTCCATCAGGTTCGCCGCCCATCGCCTCTACTAAACGGGAATATATTTCTGCTTCCGGCAAAGTTTCGCCTAATGGTTCAAAAATCGGCTGTCGTATATGGAAATAATTTGATGGCATCTCGCCTGCGAAAAAAGTTGCCTCAGGTTTTTCGTATTGCGAAGAGGCAGGCAAGACATAATGTGCCTGGCGTGCCGTTTCTGTCATGGCGACATCAATGACCACCAGACACTCGAGTTTGGCGAACGCCTCTCGGAATCGCTTCGAATCGGGCAAGGTATGCACGGGGTTTGAGGAATCGACGATCATGCCCCTAAACCGATCCGGATGGTCAGTGTCTATGGCGTCGGGTATAGCGGCGCACGCTACTAACCCACATAGCATCGGAGTGCCAGTGACTGGTTCGGTGGTGCCCTCGGCGCTATGACCGCAAATAGGGGCAAGTCGAGTTGGGATGTTCATTCCACCCTCGTTCCCAAAGTTTCCGGTCAGCAGAAATAAAAGTCTCTGGAGCCAACTATTGAGAGTTGAGTGCGGAGCCATTTCGATGCCTAAGTCTTCTTCGGTAGCTAGTGACTTAGCATTAGCCATTGTCCGGGCCGCAGACCTCAACTCTTCTTCTGAAATACCGCACTTGCGGGCATAGTCGGCAACAGGGACTTCTTCAAGTAAGGGCTTTAAATCCTCCCAGCCAACGCATTGCTCGTTAAGGAATTTGTCATCAGTAAGAGCGTCCTGAGTCATTATCGCCAGGATTGCTGCTAAGGCCCAGGCGTCAGTTCCGGGCTTAACGCGAAGATGGTGGTCGGAGATGTTCGCTGTTTCCGATACCCGAGGGTCAAAAACAACAATTTTTCGCTCGTCGTCGTTCTTGATGGCGTTCAGAACATTTCTAGCTTCGGGAAAACCATGACTGTGCCAAGGATTCTTGCCTATAAACACGGCACAGTCTGTGTGATGAAAATCTGGTGACGCACCGATGTCTTGGCGTCCGAAAAACTTCCCTTGAACCCAGTACATGCCAGTTTTTTCTTGTGCCAGGGCGTTGCTCCGATACTGCATCCCAAGTGTTTGCATAACGCTACGGACATAGGCACCACCAGTATGGTTGCCTTGACCGCCGCCCCCGTAATACATGATCTTGTCGCCACCATAGGTGTCTCGGATGCCGACAAGCTGATCGGCGACCTCTTTGATTGCTTGGTCCCAGCTGATTTCTTCGAAGGTTCCGTCTTCCATTTTCTTTAACGGAGAGGACAAACGGTCGCGTCCATTTTGATAATGGTTAACTCGGAGACCTTTTTCGCACGTGTAACCCTTGCTGGCCGGATGTTCCTTGTCTCCGCGGACGCGAGTGATCTCCCGGCCATCAATCCGGACTTCGATGCCACAGTTTGCGGAACAGAGAACGCATGCGGTTTTGTGCCACTGCTTTGTTGGATCTGTTTCCTCTGTGGCTATTGCTGCTGTTTCAGAATCGGTCATTACGAAAGTCCTCCAGACGACATGTTAGATGATGAGAGCTGCTGCGATCCATAATCCACCCCGTCAAATTGTGGCTCGCGTGGAGAGCTTGAACTGCATACGCTAAGTTAGCGTAAGCAGCTGGTGTTGCTAGGGGAGTTGGGATGCGAGTACGAGTCGACACAGAGAAGTGTCAGGGACATAACCGCTGTTTTTCACTCGCAGTCGAGTTGTTTGACGTTGACGATTACGGGTACGCGACCGAGTTAGGGGACGGACTAGTGCCCGATGCCCTAGAGGACAAAGCGCGTCTTGCCGCAGCTAACTGTCCTGAGTTTGCTATCTCGATCGAAGAGTAGGAAATAGTCAGATCTTGTTGCGAAGTTCGCTGATCGTAAGTCCTGCCCCCCAAGCATTTTTCTCTAATGCGAGCAACATGTCCACTAGGTTCGTATCTCTAATCCTTTCTAATTCACGAATCGAGTAGTGGCCTGATTGAGCATCTGATTGTTGGGTGATTCGTTTAACTAGTTCCTCGGTCATTGGCGGAGTCTCGGTCAACTTCGACCAAGGCCAGTCCAGGGAGGGGCCAAATTGTCTTATGAAGTGCTCCATGCCCCCTTGGCCTCCGGCTATTCGGTAATTTTCAAACAAGCCCATTTGTGCCCATCGGAGGCCAAAACCGAACCGGATGACATCATCGATTTCTTCTGTGGTGGCTATCTCGTCTTCGATCAGCCAGAGAGCTTCGCGCCAGACAGCCTCAAGTAGACGGTCAGCTATAAAAGCGTCTATTTCGACGCGGACCTGCAACGGCTTCATGCCGCAGTATGTGTAGCAATACATGGCCCTGGAAATCGACTTGGGAGAAGTCTGCCTTCCACCAACGACTTCAACCATAGGGATCAGATAGACCGGATTGAAGGGGTGTGCGACTACCAGTCGCTCCGGGTGAATCATTTCATCTTGGAGCTTCGAAGGTAGAAGACCGGAAGTTGAGGACGCTATCAAGACACTCGAGTCTGCAAACTCTTCGATTTGACTCAAAATAGTTTTTTTGAGAGCCAAGTCTTCGGGACCACTTTCTTGGACTAAATCAGCTTGCTGTACGGCTTCTGAGATGGTCTCGACATGCTCGAGATTGCCCTCTGATTTGGGTGCTATTCCCAGCCGCTCCCATCCGTATCGGGCATTTTCTAGAACCTCTGACACGGTTTGCTCGGCCGCATCAGCGGGATCGTACAGGCGGACGTCGCACCCTTTTAGTAGCCAGCGGGCGGCCCAAGCGGATCCAATAACCCCGGCCCCGATAACTGCGATTTCTTTTGGTTGTAAAGGTTCAGTCACGGAGCAAACTTTGTGAGTTCCAATTTTTCGCGAACTTGTTGTGGTCCGATTACCTCGAAGTTCATCGCTTGTAAAATTTGCTTAGCTCTCGCAGTGAGGGTTTCGTTTGTGGCTAACTCTCCGCGGTCGAGATAGAGGTTGTCTTCCAGCCCTACTCGGGCATTGCCACCTGCAACGGCTGCAAGGGCAACGTAAGGCAATTGATTCTTTCCGAGTGAAAATGCTGAAAACGTCCAGTCTGACGGAACGTTGTTGACGAGGGCCATGAAAGTATTGAGGTCGTTAGGCGCACCCCACTTAACACCCATGCAGAGTTGGACCATTACCGGCGATTCGATTAGTTCCCGGGCGACAAGGGCTTTCGCTTCCCATAGCTGCCCAGTATCGAATACTTCAACCTCAGGTCGAACACCAATGGCTTTAATTTGGCGTGCCATCTCGGCGAGAGTGTCGTGAGTATTGGTTGCTACATAGTTTCCTTCGCCAAAGTTCATGGTTCCGCAATCAAGAGTGCAGATTTCCGGACGTAGAAGTCGAACATGTTCAAGGCGTTCTGTGGCGCCTGCGAGATCAGTCTGATTTGGATCGAGAGGTATTGGTTGTTCAACAGAGCCGATAACCAGATCGCCACCCATGCCGGCCGTAAGATTTATGATGACGTCTGTGTTGGAAGCTCTGACGCGTTCTACGACTTCTTGGTAGTAGTCGACCTGACGATCTGGGTCTCCCGATATCGGGTCTCGCACATGGATGTGGGCGATGGCAGCACCTGCCGTGGCTGCCGCAATGACGTCAGTAGCAATGGCCTTTGGGGTGAACGGAACCTTGTCAGATTTTCCGACAGTGTCGCCGGCTCCTGTGACTGCGCAGGTTATGAAAACTTCAGGCATTTCAATCCTTCTTCTCTTGTAGAAGAAAACGTTGGCTTGGGCAGAGTTGACCCTTGGCTGTGCTGAATAGGAGGAGGTAGTTGTTTCATCGCAAGGTGGAGTGCTTTTTAGGGAAGTTAGCTCGTCAGCCTTGACGTCTTGTTCGGTGAGCTGGACACGCATTAACCGTAGTCAAGAAGAATCATGGCTCTTGACATGCTTGGCAAGTGAATGGCGAGTCTCAATTTCCTAGCGTTAGTTTCGTAGCTGTTAAAAATTGCTTGAACAGAACATTTGCAAGTTTAGATCGCTTAAAGCCTTAGTTCTTTCGGTGATGCCAGACCTAGTAGTTCTATTGCCACTTTTTCGTGTGGTTTACGTTCTCATCGATTGAGCCCATGATTTCTGGGATGTAATCCGACACGACCACAACTTAACCACGGCTGTTCCTGTTCTCGCGTCCAAGTAGTTGGGGTAGCGAGGTGACAATGTCAGTGACTGCAACTGCCACTGCAATATGGCAGCGCTAGAAACCTTCGAAACGAGCGACCTCGGAGATCATCTCGCGCTCGCTTACTAGCGTATTCTCGATCTTGGCAGGGTCTGCCCAACCAAGACTCATGCCGCTTACCAACGACTCGTTGTCCGGAATCCCAAGGTGACGGATAACAGGTTCCTGGTAGGGGACCCACGCCGCTTGCGGACAGGTGTCTAGTCCTAGTCCTTTAGCCGCAAGCATGAGAGTTTGTATATACATGCCGACATCGGCCCAGTTCCCTCGCTCCAGATACGAGTCAATTGTTACGAATACCCCCACGGGAGCATCAAAGAAAAGAAAATTCCGCATAGCCTGCCGAGCGCTTCCCTCTCGGTCGCCTTTTTCGATGCCGACTAAGTTATAGAGAGACCACCCCACAGCTCGTCGCCGACTGTTGTGGAGGTCATTCCAAACAGATGGGTAGTAGTCGAAGTCCTCATAGCTAGCACCTTGACCGCTCTCGGCCATTGCCAACACGTCTCTAGTGATTGCAGCTTTTACTTCGCCAGCGCAAAGGTAAACGTGCCAAGGTTGAGTGTTGGTGCCACTCGGTGCGCGCTGTGCAATCTCTAAGAGCTCCAAGAGCTTTTCCTTGGAAACAGGGTCGGGTTTAAAAGCTCGGATCGATTTACGTTCTTTAATTGCCTTTAGAACATCGATGCTTGTGTTACTGGCCGTTTCCACGATTTTGCTCTGCTTTCTTGAAGGTCTCTATTAGCCAGAATGAAATTATCATGACGATAGTTACTAGGCCCAGACCTTGTGGCAAGCCAGTGCGATCCAACAATCCGATAATGGTGTCAACACACTGGTCGGGTTGATGTTCTCGGATGAAGTGCCTTTCAGCTTATTTTCTTTCATTCCACAACGCTTTAGGCGTTGATTTCTTAGGGTTTGTTCAAATCAACCCTGTAGGAGCTGAGACACTAGGTTTAGGAAATGGTTAAACGTGACGTGTATACACATGGGCATCAGCCGGCAGCGGTTAATCAACACGCGAAGAGAACCGCAGAGAGCTGCGCCCAATTTGTCCGCTCGGTAGTTGAGCCTGGCTCCCAGATTTTGGACGTTGGTTGTGGCCCCGCCTCGATCACAGTCGGACTCGCTAAATGGGCTGCTGCTGGTTCTGTGACCGCTATAGATGTGGGTGAAGAAATTCTCCAAACGGCCCAAAAAGTGGTCGAGGATTCCGGGTGTTTGAACGTCTCTTTGGAAGAAGCTTCTGTTTATGAGCTGCCCTATCCCGATAGCTCTTTCGACCTCACTTACGCTCACCAGGTTCTGCAGCACTTGGCAGACCCGGTATCAGCGATACAAGAAATGGCGAGAGTGACTCGTCCCGGCGGCCACATCGCTGTACGTGACGCCGACTATTACACCATGTCTTGTAGTCCAGAATCGAAGCTGATTGACGAATGGAGGCGGATTTACCGGTTAGTTGCTCGTCATAACGGAGCAGAACCAGACGCTGGAAGGCATTTGCTCAGATGGTTTCATCAAGCTGGGCTCTATGAAGTTAAGTGTTCTGCAACTGCTGGCGTTTACGCAACCAAAGAAGAACGAGAAAATTGGGGTCTTTCATGGGCGGATCGGTGTCTAACGACGAGCTTTCCAGACCAAGCAATTGATTACGGCTATGCAACTTGGAAAGAGTTAGAGGCAATATCAGAGGGCTGGCGGCAATGGGCAGCTAATCCAGACGGCTATTTTCAGTTTCTTCATGGCGAAGCAATCGCAGAAGTTCAATGAGGCCTCACCAAGAGAGAGGGAGAGATGACCGCACCAATTCCTGATAATTTCCCGGCCTTAGTCGATCGGGCTTCGAGAGAATTTGCTTCGACTGAAGCTATATCCGATGGAGATTTCAGCTTAAATTTCGCTGAACTAGGGCAGGAGATCCATAAGGCTGCTGGCGCTTTAGTCGCCTCTGGGGTGAGTCGAGGTGATCGCGTAGCAGTTTGGGCACCCAATTCCTGGGAATGGGTAGTTGCGGCAATGGCTGTATTTCGAGTCGGTGCAGTTCTGGTGCCTGTCAACACAAGGTTCAAAGGACGAGAAGCTGCTTTTGTTCTTAACAAGGCAAACGTCAAGGTTCTATTCACGGTCGTCGGCTTTTTAGGGAACGACTATGTTTCTGATCTAAGAAATTCTAAGGAAGAGGTCGCGTCGCTAGAGCAGATCGTGGTTCTTCGAGGCGACATTTTGGAGGGAACAATTTCCTTTCAAGACTTCCTTGCTCGCAGCAGTACTGAAGCATTGAAGGAAGCGGAAGGCCGGGCAATGGATGTGTCTGGCTCCGATCTAGGTCTGATCATGTTTACGTCCGGTACTACTGGGGTTCCCAAGGGTGTGATGGTTGAGCAGGGTCCCATTATTCGCGGGTTTAGTCATTATGCGAGAGAACTCGGAATGCGTGAAGGCGACCGAATGTTGATTGTCAATCCGTTTTTTCACGCCTTTGGCTTTAATGGCGCTATCAATCCATGTTTCATTCACGGCGCAACGATGCTTCCTCACCCTGTATTTGATGTTCCCAGCGTCCTGAAGCGGATTCAGAACGACCGAGTCACCGTATTCCCTGGGCCTCCTGCCATTTTCCAAGGACTAATTAACGATAAGCGTCTTGACGATTACGACACGTCTACGCTGCGTTCTGCCTTGACAGGGGCTGCCAGTGTTCCCGTTGAAACGGTCATGGACATGCGGGAGCGGCTGGGGTTTGAGACTGTAATCACTGCTTATGGCATGACCGAGACACACGGTTTGGTGACTATATGTGCTGCTGATGATCCACCAGATGTTGTGGCGAACACAAGCGGTAAGGCTTTGCCCGGCCTCGAAATCAAACTGGTAGATGACGACGATAACGAAGTCGAGTTAGGTGAACCGGGAGAGCTGTTAGTCCGGGGGTACGCAGTCATGCGAGGCTATTTAGATGAGCCTGAACAGACGGCTGAGACAATTGATGAACACGGTTGGATGAGAACAGGAGACATTTGCGTCATGAATGCTGATGGGTACATCGACATAACAGATCGCAAGAAAGACATGTTCATTAACGGCGGGTTCAATGCTTATCCGGCAGAAATTGAGTCGATGATGCTTGAGCATCCTGAGGTCGGTCAAGTGTCTGTAGTCGGAGTTCCGGATGAGCGCCTAGGAGAAGTCGGCGCGGCTTTTATAGTGGCGACTCCCGATGGACCGCCTGATCTTTCCGAGTTGGGGGAGTGGTGTCGAAGGGAAATGGCGAACTACAAAGTGCCACGCTATTTCTGGCTCATCGACGAACTACCTCTTAATCCGTCGAATAAAGTTTTGAAAACTGAGCTTCGAGCTAGAGCCGCCGGTTTGCTTGCATAGAAAGCCCGGACTGTAGTGGTTAAATTTTAGAGAAAATCTCAGTCTAAAAAGTCGGGATTTTCAGCCAAGATTTTGTCGTAAATCGGCTGGTAGCTAAACCAGCCAGCCAGATGAGATCCGACTTGACCTGCAGTCATCTTCGCGACTTCTTCTCTTATGGGCACCGGCTTACCCGCAGCTTCGGCTAGAAGCTGACTTTGGCAAGTTCGCTCCATGGTGATGAACCACCAAGCAGCCTCATCAACGCTATGTCCGACTGTCAAAAGACCATGATTTTGGAGAATTACCGCTTTGTTGTCGCCCAAAGCGTCGCCGATTCGATCCCCTTCGTCTGTGTCGAATACAACACCGGTGAAGTCATCAAACAGCGAATGATCTTCAAAAAAAGCACATGAGTCCTGTGTGAGGGGGTCTAGTAAACGTCCCAAACTTGACCAACTCTTTCCATACAGAGAATGAGTATGAGCTGCTGCAACAACGTCTGGTCGAGCTTTATGCACTCGACTGTGGATGGCGAAAGCTGCTTGATTTAGAGGGTGTCGCCCTTCGACAATGTTTCCGTCATGGTCAACGAGGAGTAGGTCTGAAGTCTTGATGTGTCCAAACGGGACCCCAAACGGGTTAACCCAAAAATGGTCTTCTAATTCAGGGTCACGAGCTGTCACGTGACCAGCTAGCCCTTCCTCAAAGCCAAACTTAGAAAAGACCCGAAAAACCGAAGCAAGACGTTCTTTTCGGTGCTGTCTTTCTTGTTCGATTGAGTCGAAAGTAGGAGCCGACGGAATCATCTGTTCCATGGGTTGGGTAGGTTCAGCGGTATCGGTCATAGATGTCAGCTTAGAACCTCGAAAAAGCGAGCGCATCTTGTTATGACTGTTTCGAACAGAGTTGAGTATGGTGAGGCACCGAATCTTTCTTCGGAACTGGGGGAGTAAGTGGTTAAGTTTGGTGCCTATCACGGCGTCCGGGTGGTCGAATTAGCCGAAGGAATCGCCGGCCCTTATGCGAGTCGTTTCGTGGCTGATCAAGGTGCAGACGTTATTAAGTCGGAAAGCGCGACAGGCGATTACTACCGGACTGAGCCAGGCTTCCAAGTTCTAAATAGAAATAAACGGTCGGTCGTGTTGTTGGATGACACTCAACTGTTGCAATCGGCGGACGTAATTGTGGTGGATAACTCATCCGAAGCGGAGCGCGCTCGATCTATTGCTCCCGGGTCGGTCATTATCTCGATGCCGACCTGGGGTTCGAACGGGCCGTTAGCTGACCAGAAAGGTTCATGGGAACAAGTTGCCGCAGCGACAGGAATTTCATGGAATCAGGTCAGCTGGACTGAAGGCCCGGTGCACGTGGTGCTGCCTCTCGCTTCGTACGGTGCTGGCATGCTCGGGGCTCTTGCCATAGCTGCCGGCCTCTATGCAAGAGAGGTTCACGGTTCAGCACCTACTTATGAAGTTTCAGAGCTGGCTGGATCTGGAGCGATGCAAATTGGTGACTTCTGGTCACCTGGAACGTCACAGGAACGAGATGGAGCGAGTCCTCTTGGTCCATCTGGAAGAGCCCCAGCGTATCGGCCATTTCAAGCCGCAGATAATCTTTGGTTCTTTGTTGCATGTGGAACGCAGCGGTTCTATGAAGCGATGTTAGAAGCTATAGGTCGTTTAGATCTGCTGAACGATTCGGTGTTGGAGGACCCTCCTTGGGGGCTTATCGAGCCAGAGCCATTGGCGTACATAACTCCGATTCTCGAAGAAGAGTTTCGCAGTCGCAGTCGAGATGAGTGGATAGAGAAACTTCGCGTTCATGACGTTCCTTGCCAACCAATTCAAACCCGAGAAGAGTTTTTAGTTTCAGACTTAGCGAAAGCTAACTCGGTGATTGGGACCATTAAACATCCGGAACTAGGTCAGCTATCGATGCCGACTCAACCGCTTGAACTCGGGGCATGTCCTGCTGTGATGATGCGTCCCGCACCGCGGCTAGGTGCCCATACCGATGAGGTGGGCCGAGAGCAACATGAGCCCGGTCAAGGTCTAGGCCAAGGCGGGCCGCCTTTAGAAGGCATCCGTGCTATCGATTTGGCTTCGTTTATTGCAGGTCCGGTCATCACTCGCCACCTAGCAATGTTGGGTGCTGATGTCATAAAGGTAGAGCCTGAAGCGGGTGACCCCTTTCGAACTTTCAGTCCAATGTTCAATGGATGGAATCAAGGTAAACGAGGAGTCGTGCTAGACCTGAAATCAGAAGTCGGGCGAGAATTCCTCCACAAAATTGTGGCAACTTCTGATGTAGTAGTTGAAAATTTTCGTCCCGGTGTAGCGGAACGCTTGGGGTGTTCAGCGGAGGACCTTCGGTCTGTTAATGACGCCCTTGTCCTGGTTAAGAGTCCCGGATATGGATTTGACGATTCACGCGCTGATCAGCCAGCTTTTGATCCATTATTGCAAGCTTTAGGCGGGATGATGAGCGCTCAAGGTGGAGACGATGATCCTGTGTTCTTGACCGTGCCGGTCCATGATGCAGCGACTCCTATCATTGCGGCCTTTGGTGCGGTAACAGCTCTTTATCATCGGAATCGTGAGGGTGAGACCCAAACGGTGTATACATCACTTGCCCAGACCACGGCAGCAGCGCAAGCAGCGGAATTTGTCGATTATCTCGACAGACCGAAAGTTAGCCAAGGTGGTTTTGATCATAAGGGACCTGACGCCGAGCATCGCTATGTCGAGGATGGAGGTAAGTGGTTCTGGGCTGGACCAGACGGACTTACCCCCGTCGAAACGAAGGGCTTTGTCGGAAGTGCGTTGACCTTAGCTAACGATCTCATTTGTGAACACCTGGATTCACCAGGCTGGGGTCCTCTAATCCAAGTGGGTCAGCTGATTAAAGGTGCTGGCCCACATCCCAGTCGTGCGCCTTACTTTGACGAACACGCAAACGATCTGCGAGGCGAATTCGGCTGAGCGAAATGAATGTCGTTGGTTCTAGTCGATATGTGTCACCTTGGCCGTTGGAGCAGTTTGAACATCGATCCACCCAGACAACAAGCCTGAGGTGTATCCACCATCCACGACAAGGTGATGTCCGTTGACCCACGATGACTCACCAACTGCTAGCCACTCGATAGCTTGCGCAATTTCGTAGGGTTTGGCGGCGCGCCCTGAATGACTGACTACCCAATTGATTCGATCATCCCCTATCTGTTCCCTGAAGGTCGGGAGCAGGGGCGTGTCGACAGGACCGGGGCTGACGACGTTGCATCTAATGCCTGTTCCTCGCAATTCGCCAGCATGAAGCAGGCTCCAAACAATCACCGCTTCCTTAGAAAAACTGTAAGGGTCGACAGAAACTGACCTGTT